>JACDJC010002221.1_pt1 | contig 15638 bp, 13 predicted proteins | sample 7454191 | NCBI WGS metagenome assembly JACDJC01 (sample SAMN14253291, study PRJNA609438) | sludge metagenome | isolation source: sludge after 25d culture with pyrite and EDTA | collected 2018-12-20 | reverse complement strand
TCTCCTTGCAGGCACGCACCCAGTCCATTTCATGTCCGCCTCTTGTGGCATCCGCAACACGCCTTTCGGTCTCCGGTGCCTTTGGCACACGGCCTGAGAGCAGCCACGGATTCACTCCGTAACAACCGCAGATGAGTTTATCCTTCGTGCCGTGGAAAATTACTCCGCCACCTGCATCATTCATATCCTTTCCGTCAGGCCAGCCTTCAGGCTTCATCGGCTGCAGACCACCGTCATACCATATAACTTCCACCTCCGGCAAATCAATCTTGTAATGTGCCGGGGCCGTCCTGGCCGGATAGATATACTTCACAGTCTGTGCATTGGGAGCACAGTCAGTCAGAAGAAGTGTAGAACTTGCCTGTACTTTTGTCGGATATGTAAGCTTAAGTGATTTGAAAACAGGATGAAGGATATGGCAAGCCATATCGCCCAGCGCTCCTGTTCCGAAATCCCACCAGCCTCTCCAGTTCCACGGATGATAGATTGCATTGTATGGCCTTACGGGTGCCGGGCCGAGGAACAGATCCCAGTCAAGTGTCTTTGGTACCTTATCAACCTTTGAAGGTCTGTTCAGACCCTGCGGCCAGATAGGACGATCGGTGAATGCTTCCACTTTGGTCACCTCCCCTATCTCGCGGTTCTGAATCCATTCCTGAACAAGGTCTACTCCGATTCCGGATGAACCCTGGTTACCCATCGATGTGGCGACCTTGTGCTTCGCGGCAAGCTTTGTCAGAAGCCTTGACTCATAAACACTGTGAGTTAGCGGTTTCTGCAGGTATACATGCTTGCCAAGGGTCATTGCCTGTGCTGCTGATAACGCATGAGTATGATCGGCAGTTGCAATGATCACTGCATCAATAGATTTGCCCATCTCATCATACATCTTCCTGAAGTCCCAGAATTTCTTGGCTGTCGGGTAAGCGTCAAATACCCTCTTTGAGTATCCCCAGTCAACATCACAGAGAGCTACTATATTTTCTGACGACGCCACATTCCTCAGGTTGGTGGCACCCACGCCACCGATACCTATACCGGCAATGTTAAGCTTGTCGCTCGGAGCGCGGTGGCCCAGGCCGCTTACTACATTTGACGGCAGAATTGTAAGGCCGGCTATTGCAGCACCCGTGGTGCCTACAAATGACCGCCTTGTGAATGTTCTTTTGTCCTCTTTCATATTACAGGTGGTTAATAGTTCTATACAAACCTTAAAAGTAAATAATTCATCGGGAAAATAAAACCCGTATCACGATATAAATAGTGCCCTTGCTATCCAAAAATAAGTAAATTGGTTCTTTCAGAAAATAAGATGAAAGAGACAAGGTATAACATTGACCTGCAGGAAGAAAACAGGACCGGCAAGATCATGAGAACGGTTTTTGGCATCGCCTGCCTTGCTGCAGCCGGGTGGTATATGTACAGCATCAGGGGAACAGCAGCCTCCTCAACGTCAGCTTGGATAGCCACAACCTTCCTCCTGCTCTTCGGGTTCTGGATGATTGCATCAGGACTGGGCTATACCCGCAGGTACATAACGGTTAGCGACGACAGGATCATACTCAGGCAGGAGTTTTACCGCCCTCCGGTCATATTTACCCCAACCTCCCTGAAGGCTGTTGAATTCAAACCGCTGACGATCGGCTTCATCACCGAAACAGGCAGGATCAACCTGAGGCTTGGCACTTATTATCCCGGACATACTGCATCAATCCTCGAAGCTGTGGAGGAGTTCTGCAAGCTCAACCGGATTGAGGTCAGAGGAGACCATAAAACTGGAACAGACGCCTGACCATGAAACTCAGGATGGGAATGAGATTTCTTGAGGCAGTGGTTGCCTCCGCGGCTGCGGGATCGGCGGTTACAGCTCTCTGATCTTACTTAAGCAGTTTATTCAGGTAATAATCGCGACTGATTTTTATGCTTTCCAATGGCGTGTGCGTACGGCAGTGATCCTGCTCCAGGAACCAGTACTTCATTCCTGCTGTCCTGGCTTCGGCAAGGATTGGCTTAAAGTCGATGATCCCTTCGCCCAGGGTGGCATCCTGTTTTTCGGGACTGAGATCCTTCATGTGCCATACCTCGAAACGCCCGGGGTGATTCCTGAAATAGGCTATCGGGTCCTTGCCTGCAGCTGTTATCCACGCCAGGTCCACTTCGAAGGTGACAAGTTTCGGATCGGTCAGGCTGAGCAGGATATCATACGGCACTCTCCCATTTATCTCCTGGAACTCAATCTGGTGGTTGTGAAAGCCGAACCTTATGCCTGCTTTCCGGCTTCGCTCACCGGCCTTGTTAAAGAAATCTGCTGCCCGCTGGTACCCGTCGATTGAACTGCTCCAGTCGCCTGGCAGCGAGGGGAGCATGATATATTTCATGCCGGCTGCGGCTGCATCGTCTATCATCCGCTCATAATTGTCGGGACTGAGCCCGCTGTGCGAGCTGAGCGCCGTCATGCCTGACTTCTTTACCAGCTTGCCGAACTCCTTCGGCTGCATTCCGTAAAACTTGCCGTCACGGTGATCGGCTGCCTCAACCCAGTTATAACCTATCTCCGCTGCAGCTGCCAGGGCTTTTGCGGGATCCTTTCCCATTTCATCCCTGATCGTGTAAAGTGCCAGCCCGGTCTTCCCTGAAGGTTTCGGCGCTGCAAACATCTCACTGTTGATCATAGGAATAACAGCAACTGCAATCGCTGATTTCCTGATAAAGTCTCTTCGTGTGCTCATGATATCAGATCTGGTTTAAACTGTTTCTGAAGCAACACCCGGCTCTGACGGGTGTATGCAGCATAACAAAATTAACATTAATTTTATAAGTTCAAAAGGCTGCAACAAATGATTCTGTGGGAGAAACATGGAAACGAGGGCACCGTCAGGTGCCTGCTCTGCCCCCATCTCTGCCTGATCAGGCCTGATAAACGGGGAATATGCGGCGCAAGGGAAAACCGCAAGGGCGAAGTGCAGCTTGTTACAGCCGGCGTGATTTCAGGATATGCATCAGATCCGATAGAGAAGAAACCGCTTTATCATTTTCATCCCGGATCTTCGATATTATCAGTGGGTTCCTACGGGTGCAACCTCAGATGCGATTATTGCCAGAACTATCACATCTCCCAAAACAACGGTCCGGGAAATTCCCGCCTGCTTGAACCCGGCGAACTGGTTGGCCGGGCAGCTTCACTTCCCGGCAACATAGGCATTGCTTATACGTATAACGAACCGGTTATATGGTACGAGTATGTTGCCTCATGCGCCAGGCTCGCTTCGCGCGAAGGGCTGGTGAATGTAATGGTCTCAAACGGATACATAATGCCGGAACCGCTGAGGGAGATGACTCAATTCATCGATGCATTCAACATCGACCTGAAGTCGTTCAGCAACGATTATTACCGGAAGTATACCGGCGCCACTCTAGATCCGGTGCTTGAAGCCATCAGGATCATCGCCGCCTCAGGCAGACACCTTGAGATCACCACACTGATCATTCCGGGCCTGAATGATTCTGAAGCGGAGATGAAGAGGGAAGCGCAGTGGATTGCTGAAAATGCCGGGTCCGGGGTGCCGTTGCACCTGAGCCGGTATTTCCCGATGTACAAAAGAAGCGATCCGGCCACGCCTCCGGAAACGATCATCAAACTGAGGGAGATAGCAGAAGAGTACCTGGATTTTGTCTATACCGGGAACATGGCCGGAACAGGCAGTGGCAGTGATACATTGTGTCCGGCATGCCGGACTGTCGTAATCCGCAGGTCAGGCTATTCCATAAGGATCACCGGCCTCAGCGATGAAGGTGAGTGTAAGAGGTGCGGCAGGAAAATCATTGGGAATTCAGGCAACAGGCTTTAGTGTAGCTGAAACTGCATGCATTGGACATCGCTCGTAGAGCGACAAGAATTATAGAAGACAGGCCCGACCCGCCCGGCCCTCTACTGCTTGGATATGGCACTTAACCTCTCAAAATACCCGTCAACCTTTTCAAACAGCTCTTTCCTGAGAGCAGCGTAATAGGTTCTGACGATTGCAGGATTATCCTTGCCGTCCGGGTGATTTGCCCTGTCTATCATCTCATTGCGGGCAGCAACAGCTTCCTCGATAAGATCCTGTACCTCTGCCCTTTTGGGTCCGTCATGCAGGCTCGTGAACATGAAACAGTCAGAGATTACTTCGAAGAAGAGAAAATCGATATCTTTTTTAAGACTTTTTATACTGGCCATTGATCTTGATTTTGATGCAAATATACAGAATATTATGCTTCGTTGCCATCCAGATAGGCTCTGATACTGCTTTCAACCTTTTCAGAATAGAGATCCCGCAGTCTCAGGGTCAGCTTATTTGACACATCAAAGGGCTGACCCTCTATTGACCTGACCGGAAGCACCATCGGCGAGGTACCGGTAAGAAATGCCGATCTGAAACCGGTCATGGCATCCTCTCTCACAGCATCTGTCACAAGCGGAATCCCTTCACTCCTGATGATCTCAGTCACATACCTCCGGGTGATCCCCGACAGAACCATGCTGTCCGGGGCAGTATGAATGACCCCTTCTTCAGTCACAAAGAAAATGTTTGACCTGCTTCCCTCTGTAATGAATCCTTCGCGGTTGACAAGCAGGGCTTCATAGGCGTCACGGCGTGCAAGTTCCTCGTTTACTGACAGACGCAGTCTTCTGTTAAGCATCTTTACCCCGGGATTGAAACGCTCGGCATGATAGAGTATCAGCGGCACCCCTTCGCGCACTTTTTCAGGGGACGGATAGAGCGAGGAGATGTAGCATATGTGCAACGAGTGATCCTGTCCGGTAAAGGTCACAGTCACCCTAACATTTATCTCCCCGTGGAGCTCACTGGCGATCAGCGCATCGAGTCCTTTCCGGACCTCGGTGGCGATATCCGCGGATAACTCATATCTCGTGGAAATACCATCCGTGAGCCGGTTCATATGATCATTAAAGAATATCGGTACCCCATTTCGGGTCCTGATAACCTCGTAAAAGGCTGCTTCGCCGGCAGAGGGTTCATCACTGATACCAGTCTGCAAAACCGCCCCGTCAAGAAAAAAATATTGGCCTGTACACTCCATGCAACCTCCTCCTTTTCAAAATTACAAATAATCATCGGCATCCTGAAAAGTAATTATCTTAGTGCTTTTCTGAAGGGATGTATGCTGTCATCGACATAGAGACAACAGGGGGAAGCGCAAGGCTGGAAAGGATAACGGAGATTGCGGTTTACATCCATGACGGTGAGCAGATCGTTGAGGAGTATTCCACTCTGATCAACCCCGAGCGCAACATCCCCTACTTCATCACCTCAATGACCGGCATCACGAATGAGATGGTGGAAGATGCGCCCAGGTTCTACGAGGTAGCCCGCAGGATCGTCGAACTAACTGAGGGACATGTTTTTGTAGCGCATAACGCCAGATTCGACTATTCATTCATCAGGCAGGAGTTCAGTAACCTGGGATTCAACTTCAAAAGACCAATGCTTGATACGGTGTCATTAAGCCGGAAACTGCTGCCGGGTCACAAATCCTACAGCCTCGGGAACCTTTGCAATGATCTCGGGATAGAGATAAACGGCAGACACAGGGCTGCCGGTGATGCCCTTGCCACCGTGAAACTCCTGGAACTGCTGATAGAAAAAGACGGAAGCCTCGGCAAAGGGAGCCTTTTAAAGAACCGTAAGGCAGCGAAACTGCATCCGGCCCTTGACACCGGGAGACTGAAGGATATCCCTGAAGAGCCTGGTATCTATTACTTCTTCGATGAGAAGGGTGACATAATCTACGTTGGCAAGAGCCGTAACCTGAGCCAGAGAATCAGCACCCACCTCTCCAACAACACCTCTGTGCGGGAGATGGAGATGCGCTCTATCACGGCCGACATCACCTGGGAGCGGACGGGGAGTGAACTCATTGCCCTGCTGATGGAGTCAGCAGAGATTAAAAGCCTTAAGCCGCGATTCAACAGGGCGCAGAGGCGAACGGGATTTCGCTGGGGAATATACAGCCAGACTGATGAAAAGGGGTATATCCGTTTCCTTTACAGGAATGTCAGCGATGAGGAGATCCCGCTCTCAGTCTTCACTTCACGCGACAGGGTGCGGGCAAAGCTGGAGCAGATAATCAATGCTTACTCTCTCTGCCAGAAGCTGTGCGGCATGTACGAGACTGACGGAGCCTGCTTTCACCACCAGGTTGGACTGTGCCGGGGTGCATGCACCGGCGCCGAGGAACCAAAATCCTACAATGAAAGAGCCCTGATGGCCCTCGACGAGTTCATCTTCAGGGAGCGTAATTTCTTCATAATTGACCGCGGACGCGATCAGGACGAACGTTCCGCCGTCAAGGTCATCAACGGCAAGTATGCAGGGTTCGGATTCTTTTCAGTCAACGATGTGGGGTTCGGGCTGACAGCAGTCCATGACTGCATCAAACCTGCCACCGACAACCGTGACATACAGGTAATCATTAAGAGCTACCTCAGGCACCACAAGGTGGAAAGAATTATTGATTTCTGATCCGGCAGGTCGCTGTGCATTTCTTAATATATTTGTGGTAACCAATCCAGAACCGGCAGATGTCGCTATTCACCCGAACAACCAGGGAACTAACAGTCAGGATCGACGAATTCTTTGATACAATTGAGATCGGCATACTGATCTTCAAGGAGGGGATCAAGGCGTATGTAAACGGTGACAATAACGCGTTTCAGAATCATCTCGCAAAGATCGATGATCTTGAAGGCAAGGCTGACAGGCTTCAGCGAAGCATTGAGAATGACATGATAGTCCATTCAATCCTGCCCCAGCAGAGAAGTGAGATAGTCAAGCTCCTGTGGCAGCTTGATGAGATAATCGACACAGCCAAGAAGTCCCTGAACGAGTTCTACGTTGAGATGCCACACATACCCTCATCGCTGGCGCATGACTTCATTTCGCTGACCGAAGTCTCCGGCAATGCCGCGGAGGAGCTTATGCCAGCAGCCAGGGCATTCTTCCGTGAGCCTCACCTTGTAAGAGAAAAGCTGATCAGGGTCTATTTCTTTGAGAGGGAGACAGATAAGGCAGCATTCCAGATGAAAAAAAAGGTGTTTCATGAGATGAATGACCTCTCACTGGCCGAAAAGGCCCATATCAGATACATCACCCATCATATTGAGAATATCTCCGACTCCGCTCAGGCTGCGGCAGATCTGCTTGCCTCAATGGCCATAAGGCTAATGCTCTGATCATGATTTTCCTGTTTCTCACCAGCGGCCTTTTCCTGGGATGGACACTCGGCGCCAACGATGCCTCCAATGTGTTCGGTTCTGCCGTTGGTTCACGCATGGTCTCATTCACCCGGGCCGCAGTGATTGCCTCCGTATTCGTAATACTCGGAGCAGTGCTTCAGGGCAGCGGAGCAGCTGACACTCTCGGCCGCCTCGGATCGGTAAACGCCATGGGAGGAGCCTTTACAGTGGCTCTGGCTGCCGGACTTACTGTATATGCAATGACAAGAGCCGGTCTGCCGGTTTCAACTACCCAGGCAATTGTGGGCGCAATTATCGGCTGGAACTTCTTTACCAACAACGCAGTTGAAACACGTGCCCTTACCCAGATAGTCACCACATGGATCACAGGCCCTGTCCTGGGGGCCCTTTTCGCATACGGACTGTATCACCTGGTAAAGGTTATGAGAAGAAAAATTACTGTCCACCTTATCAGATATGAGTCATGGCTCAGAAGAGGCCTGATGATAGCCGGAGCCTTCGGCGCCTATAGCCTTGGTGCGAACAATATTGCGAACGTCATGGGAGTGTTTGTCCCCAGCATTCCCCTGGAACCGGTAGACTTTGGCATCTTTACACTGTCCGGGGCTCAGCAACTCTTTTTTCTCGGGGCCATTGCAATAGCAGTGGGAGTTCTCACATACTCAAAAAAAGTAATGGAGACTGTTGGGAACAACCTTCTCGAACTGTCATCTGAAGCAGCCTTCGTGGTAGTCCTTTCACAGGCACTGGTGCTATTTATTTTTTCTTCCTCCGCACTCTCCGGACTCCTGGTAAGGATCGGCCTCCCTCCAATTCCGCTGGTTCCTGTTTCCAGTACCCAGGTGGTAGTGGGTTCAGTACTGGGCATAGGCCTCTACAAGGGAGTCAGCAATATCAACCTGAAGGTACTCGGGAGCATCGCCTCCGGATGGGTCACAACTCCGGTTGCAGCAGGAGTCCTCGCATTTCTCCTCCTCTTCTTTGTAAAGAATATTTTTGGCATAGATGTCGGCCATTCCGTTAATCCCCCGGCCGCAGGCGGAGATACGGTAAGCCTGGCAACAGTCATCAGGTACACCATCCCGGCGCTGCTTGTAATAACAGCAACGTACCTCGCATACCTTGTGCTCTCCGAAAACAAGAAAACAGAACGAATCAATAAGAAATACTATGAATGAAATTATACATCACCCGGTTGACAACATAACGATGAGACTCATCAAGAGTGAGGACCTGAATCACCACGGCACCCTCTTCGCAGGGCGAACAGCCGAATGGTTCATCGAATCCGGCTTCATAGCCGCCACAGCCCTCCTCGATCCGCGAAGTGTTGTATGCCTGAAGGTTCACGGAATGTATTTCACCAGTCCGGCAAAACCCGGAGAGGTCCTCCGGTTCGAATCAAAAATCGTTCATACCGGAAAATCCAGCCTGGTGGCATACATAAGGGTCTGCAAGTCCACCTGCGCCAAAACGCTCGTGGAGGGATTCGTTACATTCATTCATGTAGACGAAGAAACCCGCCCCCTGCCTCACAACATTGTCACTGAGCCTCTTACAGAGAATGACAGATTGCTTTCAGAGCAGGCAGCGGCCCTGAAAAAATCCTGAACCACTCCTTTTACCGGGAGCAAACCTCAGATAATCAGATCACCAGGCCGGCAGGAAGGAGTAATTTTTCCCGTATTCCATCATCTGCCCCAGGTAGTCAGAGCAGTATTCGATCTTTACATCAGTGATTTTGCCATTGCTGTCGGTAACAGGTGTCATGACCGGGTTGACAAATCCGCTGTACGGCGCCAGGTTCAGCTTTGCATAACGCTCCAGCATCTCCCTGTGCAGATCCTGGTCTATCTTAACGCCATAGTTCTCAATCATGCTCTTCCCGGCAGCAAAGTCACCTTCCGACTTTATCCTCTGAACCTCCTTCAGCATCTCCCCGAAAAGAGAGCGTAACTTCTTGTAGTCATTGATCCGGACATACGTTTTGCCGTCACGCTTAACCAATTCTATGACATTGTCAGCCGTGCCTTTCTCATATACCCAGTGGGCTATCGCCGACCGGCATCTCATATGAGCCTGCTCTATATCCTTGCCAGGCTGTATCCTTACGATCTGCGTCAGGAAACCGTTGCGTATGTAGTTGTCATACTGCGCCTTTGCCGGATCGTCTGACTGCATGAGGCCAATATCGGTCATCTTCGGGTCCATCATGAAATAGAGTGCAAACAGGTCGGCTCTCATCTCCTCCAGCGGTGAAGCATAGTTTTTCAGGGCATTGGGATCCGTCCCCGGGGCCAGCTTGCCGCTTGCGTGTCCGATGCACTCATGCATGTCTGTATGCAGTGCATCCGAAAGGGATCCCCATTGAACAGCCCTGTCAATCTCAGCCTGGTCAAATGCAAACTCCTGAAGGAATCCGCTTCCCCGTGCAACTATATCCTTCGCATCGGTGATATTGGCCAGCGTGACTGACTTGGAACCCGCTTCAGTCCTGATCCAGTTGGAGTTGGGGAGGTTGATCCCCAGCGGCGAGGCCGGGTAACAGTCGCCCCCGAGCATTGCAACGTTGATGACGCTGGCGGCCACACCCGTAACCTTTTCCTTCCTGTACTGCGGGTCCACAGGCGAGTGATCCTCAAACCACTGAGCATTGTCAGTTATCATCCCGGTTCTTTTGGATGCTTCAGTATCCTTGTAATCTACAACTGCCTCCCATGTGGCCTTCATACCCATCGGGTCATTGTAGGTTTCGATGAACCCGTTGATATAATCGACAGACAGACCGGTGTTTCCCGCCCACAGCACATTGTAATCGTCCCATGTCTTCAGATCCCCGCTTCTGTAATACTGGATCAGCAGGTCAAGTTCCAGCTTTTGTGTTTCGCTCAGCGCAACATCGCGTGCCTTTTCCAGCCAGTAAACTATCTTATCGATGGCCTGACCGTACATCCCGCCACTCTTCCACGGTATCTCGGTCACCTTCCCATCAACCTTGGCCACCTTCGTGTTCAGTCCCCACGAAACCGGTCTGGGGTCTGCAGGATCAGCCAGAGTTGCGTAATACTCTTCCACCTCTGCCTGTGTCACCCCTTCATAGAAGTTGTTTGCCGAGGCGGTGATCATGTCTGCTCCTTCCGACTGGTCTACCTTTTTCGCATAAAGCGAAGGGTCAAACAGCACCGGGGTGAGCATTGCCGTCAGATCCGCGGCTGTCTGCCCCTCTTTCAGCGGCAGCCGGGCAGTCTCAGATCCGTTCACCAGTTGAACGAAATAGTCCGCTGAAAATCCCGGGACAAATTTGTCATTTGAGTAGTGATGGTGTATGCCGTTGGCGAAGAACACCCTCTTAGCATAGGTTATGAATGCTTTGTAATCAGCACTCTCCCTGTCACCGGAGTAGGTATCTATAATAGCCTCGATGGTTTTCCGGATGGCCATGTTGTATCTGAAGTTCTGGTCCCACAGGATGTCTCGCCCGCACAGTGCTGCCTCGGAGAGATAGTATATGAACTCCTTCTCTGCGGCTGTAAGTTGCTCGAAGGCCGGCAGCCGGTATCTGAGCACACTGATATCCTCAAACCTGTCAACCTCATAGGTGAATTCCGCCTCAGGAGCTGCCTTGTTGCCGCCCTGCCCGCACGAAGCCAAGATTAATGTTCCCATAAATGCAATCGTTCCGATTAGTAACTCTCTTTTCATAATTGGGTAATGTTGCAATGAAGAAACTAAGTTAGCAAAAAGCCCTGTGTAAAACTGAACCTCCCTTATTTTTCATGATACCTGACCCGGATATATTAATATTGGTAAATTTGAATGCATCAAGCCTGTTACAATGAAAAGCATTCTGTTCTGTTCCGTGTTCCTGCTTACCGTTATCTCAACAGCGGTCTATAGTCAGGATATCAATGAATTAATCACCGCTGAGGTTGAATCCTCACTCGTGGCGGCCGGGGAGATGTACCGTGATCTGCATCAGAACCCCGAACTGTCACTGATGGAGTTCAAAACCGCAGCAAAGATGGCCGATGCGCTTGGAAAGCTGGGTTTTGAAGTGACAACCGGCGTGGGCGGAAACGGCGTTGTTGGCATAATGCGCAACGGTAAAGGTCCTGTGATAATGCTGCGTACAGACATGGATGCACTGCCTGTCAGGGAGACTACCGGACTGCCGTTCGCCAGCACCGTGACGGTACAAACGCCCCAGGGACCTGAGACACCGGTAATGCATGCATGCGGACACGATCTTCACATGACTGTCTGGCACGGGACACTCAAAACGATGGCAGCACTTAAGGGCAAATGGAAAGGTACCCTTGTTGCCATAGCCCAGCCTGCAGAAGAGGTGAGCGGCGGTTCGGACAGGATGATTGCCGACGGACTCTACAGCCGGTTCCCGAAACCCGATTACGCTCTCTGTTATCACGTGAGCCCCGACCTGCCAACAGGCACTGTCGGGTATTTCCCGGGAGCAATATTCGCAGGGGTCAACTCAGCCGATATAAAGGTATTTGGTGTGGGCGGGCATGGGGCTATGCCTCACAAAACAATTGATCCTGTGGTGCTCTCGGCAAAAATCATACTCGATTACCAGACAATTGTCAGCCGTGAGATCAATCCTGTCTACCCTGCTGTTGTTACAGTTGGCTCAATCCACGGTGGCACCAAGCATAATATTATCCCCGGCGAGGTAGAAATGAAGCTGACACTGAGGTTTTTCTCGGATGATGTATATAGCCAGATCAGGGAGGGGCTGGTCCGGATAGCCAATGGCAATGCCCTGGCTGCAGGACTGCCGCAGGAGATGATGCCTCAGGTAACCTTTGCCGATGAGTTTACTCCTCCGGTGGAGAATGACCCGGGTCTGGTAGCTTCGGTCGCCGCATCATTGGAGACTGTGCTTGGAAAAGAAAACGTGATCAGGGTTGATCCGTCGACCGTTGCAGAGGATTTTGGCAAATACGGACGCACTGACGAGAAAGTAAAAATTGCCCTCTTCTGGCTCGGCGGAGCCAACCGGGAGAAGTATGAGGAAAGCATCACAAGGGGGTCGAACCTCCCGGCACTGCACAGCAGCAACTTCGCACCTGACTTTGCTCCGGCCTACACTTCGGGTGTGTCAGCCATGTCACGGTCTCTGATTGACCTGTTTGGCAAGAAGTAGGTCTGAGGGTCTGAGAGTCTGAGAGTCTAAAGGTCTGAGAGTCTAAAGGTCTGAGAGTCTGAAGGTCTGAGGGTCAGAGAGTCTGAGGGTCTGAGAGTCTGAGGGTCTGAGGGTCTGAGAGGGTATTGCGGTCAATGATCAACTACTGACTGAAGACAGGAGACTGCCGACTGAAGACTTCACTATTGCCTATTGCCTTATTCCCAGCAGATCCATCACTCCGTTTATAAAGGTGAGCGGATGGGCTGGGTTGCCGGGGACATAAAGATCAATATGGTGATTTTCTATAAAATCCCTCTTCAGCGCAGGACTGCCTGCAAAGAGCCCGCCGCTGATTGCATCGGTGCCGACCAGGATTATGACCCGTGGCGACGGGACCGCATCATAAGTTATTTCGAGTGCTCCGGCCATGTTTTCGGATACCGGGCCGGTGATTACAACACCGTCGGCATGACGCGGCGAGGCCACGAACTCTATACCGTACCTGCCCATGTCAAAGTTTACGTTCCCTGACGCCCCCAGTTCCATTTCACAGGAGTTGTCGCCTCCGGCCGACACCTGGCGCAGTTTCAGAGATCTTTTGAACAGACGTCGCACCTCTTTCCTTACGGCATTCTCATCTATTCTGAGCGGATCAGTCTGACCGGGCCGGATGACCAGGTCCTCCCTCCTGGATGCCGCAATACGGTAGTCATTCGTAAAACGATAGACACCCGGCATTGCAAGGGCACACTCGTTGCAGAAAGAGCACCTGCCAAGATCGATGGCACCGCTGTTGCTGTCAATTGCTCCTGAGGGGCACATGGCCGCAGCATTCACGGCCTGGGCGGATGTGATATCAGCGGATATGACAGGTCTGCCCCTGAACCGCTCTGAGACCGGCTGAGTCCGGAGATCCGGCACAAACTGTTTGCCGTGATCGGACAGTATCTTGATTTCTTTTAACATTTCACTGTAAACTAATTAATTACAGATCTTTCTGGCATTATCAGGAGAGCCCTGGTTCATTTCTCACTGATTCCTGATTACAGATCATGTCCGCAGTAAGAGAGGTTGAAGCTCTTGTTGCAAATCGGGAAGTCCGAGATCTCCTGATTGCGTACAGCCAGGGCAAGAGCCATCCAGTTATGCATTGACGGGTCCTTGACCTTGTAGAAAATCAACCGGCCACCATTGTCTGTGACTGCAGCGTGGCATATCTCTCCCCTCCATCCCTCGGTGACTGAGATGGCAAGACAATCAGGTCCGTACGAAAGGTCATACTGCGGGCGGCCACTCTCTCCTCCAGTCTTCCGCCACTTATCTATCATCTTCCGGATGAGCTTCACCGATTCCTTCACCTCCATTGCCCTCTGCCTGCCGCGAGCAAGCACATCGCCACTTTCCTGCATCACAGCGGTAACAGCCATCTGGCGATAAAGCTGGAAAGGATGAGTGGCGCGAATGTCCCTCGGCACCCCGCAGGTGCGGGCAGCCATCCCCACAGCGCCAATGGATACTGCCTGGGCCCGGGTGACAATTCCGATATCCTCAAAGCGCCCGAGCACGCTTGGCAGGCTATATACACAGTCGGCTACGTTGCCAAACCTACTGTCAACCTCTTCCAGCACCCTGAGAATCTCACCGGCAACCTCTTCCGTCAGCGGGTAATTGGTTCCGCCGGGACGGATCAGACCCTTTCCGAACCGGTTTCCGCACCAGAACTGGGTTGTATTTATCACCATCGTTCTGAGAGCCTCACAGGCCGCCTGTCCCAGCTGGTAAGCCACATCTCCGCAAAGAGCAGCCGTGTCTCCGATATGCACTGCGATCCGTTCAAGCTCCAGGGCAATGCACCTCTCAGCCTGCAACGAAGCTTGAGGTTCAGCAAGGGCAAGCGACTCAGCCAGCTGTGCATGGGCAAGCCCATGGCCAACAGCAGTATCGCCTGCAATATCCTCCGAAAGAAGAGCCAGACGCAACCTGTTACCTCCATTACTGTCTGACAGTTTTTCACCACCCAATCCTGATCGTCTCTCAGTTAACAGCTTCTCAATGCCCCTGTGCTGGTATCCCAGCTGTATCTCGAGGTGCAGCACTTTCTCTCCGTTACAGATGAAACGGAAGTGTCCGGGCTCAATGACCCCTGCATGAACCGGCCCCACTCCCACCTCGTGTAGCTCCTCTCCTTCAATCGAATAGAACGGATAGTTATCCATTGCACTCTGCCTGTTCGCCCTGTCATGCGGATATCTCACCGGCTTGAGCCAGGGATGACCTTCAAAAACCACCCCATGATTCTCAGATATCTCCCTCTCGAAGATGTGCATTGAATATACTTTCGCTGTCAACGCCCGAAGAGGCTCACTACCCTTCTGCTCATGGCTCAGTATCCTTATGGTTCCGGAGCCGTCGTCGGCGATGCAGCAGATAAATTTCATAACCTCTCCGGCAGGGTAACAGAAATAGGTCAGGCAATGGAAACGCTCGTCCCCGAGCATTGTGCAGACCTCCCCATAAAACCGGTCGTAGTCAAGCACGGGTATTTCATAAATGCCAACAGGTACAGACCCGTTCCTTATTTCGATATATATTTTACTGTCGTTCATCATTTCTACCATGGCAGCAGGGAGATGCTGCTGTTGATAAGATCAACCAGGAAGGGCGGCTGCCAGAAGCAAACCATGATAACAAGCCCGAGCAGGATAAACTGGCTTACCGTTTCGGCCGGGCTGACGGTGTCGGGAGCCTTCATTTCATTTTCGTTTCTCGGTGAGGAAAAACTGACATGCATAATCCTTGTGCTCATGGCGTAGATCACAAAGCAGAGGAGGATGACAGCAGCCGTGAGAACGAACCACTGACCGTTGCTGACCATGGCTTTGAAGATCATGAACTCGGAGATAAACATGCCTGAGGGTGGTATTGCCAGGATGCAGATCATCCCTGTCAGCAACACCATTGCTCCTGCAGGGTAAAGTTTCATATACCTGCCACTGTCGTCAAGCCTGAAAGTGTGGAGTATCCTTGAGAGCTGACCCATCTGGTAAAACAGGCTCGATTTGGCCAGGGAGTGCAGCACGATCAGAAGCAGCGCCGCATAGTATCCGTACTTCCCGGTGCCGAGGGCTATCGCCACAAGTCCCATGTTCTCGAGGCTCGAGTAGGCCAGCATCCGCTTCAGGTGCTTCGCCTTGAGCATATAACCTGCAGAAATGAGGATAGAAAGGAGTCCCG
>JACDJC010002217.1_pt1 | contig 15649 bp, 11 predicted proteins | sample 7454191 | NCBI WGS metagenome assembly JACDJC01 (sample SAMN14253291, study PRJNA609438) | sludge metagenome | isolation source: sludge after 25d culture with pyrite and EDTA | collected 2018-12-20 | reverse complement strand
CGTACTCCACCGACGGGGCTGTGGCGATCAGCGACAGGTCAAACTCGCGCTCGAGACGCTCCCGCACGATCTCCATGTGTAACAGCCCAAGGAAGCCGCAGCGGAAGCCGAAGCCCAATGCGCCGGAGGTTTCCGGTTCGTAGGTGAACGAGCTGTCGTTCAGCCGCAGCTTTTCCAGGCTCTCGCGCAGCTCCTCGAAGGCGTCGCCCTCCACCGGGTACAGGCCGCAGAACACCATCGGCTTCGGCTCGGCGTAGCCGGCAAGCGGCTCTCCCGGCTTGGCTGCGTCGGTCACGGTCTCACCGCAGCGGGCCACGCCCACGTCCTTGATCCCCGCGAGCAGGTAGCCCACCTCGCCCGGGCCCAGCTGCTTCACCGGCGTGTTGACCGGGCGGCGGACACCGATCTCCTCGGCAGCGTGGGTGCTGCTCGCCTGGAGGAACGACAGCTTCTGGTTGGTCTTCATCACGCCGTTCATCACCCGCACCGACGACACCACGCCGCGGTATTGGTCGAAGTGCGAGTCGAAGATCAGGGCCTGCAGCTCGGCGCCGGCGTCGCCGACCGGGGGTGGGATGCGCTCGATGACCGCGTCGAGCAGCGCACCGACCCCCTCGCCGGTTTTGGCCGAGAGGTGCAGCACCTCCTCGGCCGGGATGCCGAGCACCTTTTCGATCTCGGCAGCAACCCGTTCCGGTTCGGCCGCAGGCAGGTCGATCTTGTTCAGGCATGCGACGATCTCGAGGTCGTTCTCGAGGGCCAGGTAGCAGTTGGCCAGGGTCTGGGCCTCGATACCCTGGCTGGCGTCGACCACCAGCACCACGCCCTCGCAGGCGGCCAGGCTCCGGCTGACCTCGTAGCCGAAGTCGACGTGACCGGGCGTGTCGATCAGGTGCAGCTTGTGACCGGCCCAGTCGACCTGCACCGACTGGAGTTTGATCGTGATGCCTCGCTCGCGCTCCAGGTCCATCGAGTCGAGAAACTGGGCGCGCATGTCCCGGGCATTGACCGCGCCGGAGATCTCCAGCAGCCGGTCGGCCAACGTCGACTTCCCGTGGTCGATGTGGGCGATGATCGAGAAGTTGCGGATGTGGTCAAGGTTTGTCACGGCCCCGGCAGGCTACTCCGGCCCGTCGAGGAGGCCATCCAGCGTCTGCTGTGCCCGGTCCAGGTCGTCGGAGCGGAACGACTCGTCGACTATCAGCCGCTGGTAGAGGTCGACTGCTTCTTGGGCGGGCGCGACCGCACCCGCACGGTCACCGGTCTCAGACAACCTGTTGGCCAGGGTGTTCAACGCCGCTGCCAGGTCGGGTTCGTAGGCCCGGTTCTCGGCCGCTTGAGCCCGGTAAAGGTCGACTGCTTCTTGGGCGGGCGCGACCGCACCCGCACGGTCACCGGTCTCAGACAACCTTATGGCCAGGTTGTTCAACGCCGCTGCCAGGTCGGGTTCGTAGGCCCGGTTCTCGGCCGCTTGAGCCCGGTAATGATCGACCTCAATTTGATCAATGACTGCTGCGATACCCTTAACGAGGGGCGCGAGAATATTCGCATCACAGCCCAAGGCCCGTTCAAGTCGTTGGACCGTTTTTGCGTCATCCCACGGCAACACTCGGATTAGCTCGGCCAAGCCGGTCAAGGCCCGTCGAGTGGTTCGTGGCTGAGCACCGTCCTGCGCGCGAGACGCCAACGCCGAGCCGAAGACTTCCCACGTCGTCTCAAGGCTGGCAAGCAAATCCGACGCAAACGGTCCGACGACAGCCGTCTGCGGGTTGGTAGCGGCGCCCGCGACCCGCGCGAGGGTGACGAGCACGTCTGCCTGGGCGTCCGGTACTGCGGCCAACAACACAGTCCGGATGAGATCCGGGTCGAGTTCTGCGATCAGTACGTCCGCAACCGGGTCGGGATGCAGCGCCTCGAACCCATCTCCGTACATGCCCTCGTACCCAGTGGCGAGATGTTCTGCCGCTGCGGCCGTCAGGCCGAACAGTTCAAGCCGTTCGCATGCTTGCTCCTGGGTTGTTACTCCGCCCAACGACAGCGATGCGACGGCCTTGCGGAGATTGCCCCGAACCTCATCTCTGAGCGCGTCCGGCACCGGGTTGAGCGGCGTGGATGACGGCACCAGGTGGCTTCGCCAGAACTGCCGCTCTCGTTCGAGCAACCTCTGCAGGACCACGCGGTCACTGTCACCGCCCTCGAACGCTGCGGCGACAACCGCCAGCGACGTATCGAACGTCGACTGCTGAGCACTCCAAGTGGGTGAGACCTCCATCTCAAGCTGGCCGAACCGCTTGGCCGCCACCTCACCCAGCACCTTTTGGTTGCCCACCTGCTTGCGCCCGAGCGCCTCCAGGTCGCTCCGCTCCAGCGTGTCGGACTCCAGGAGGACGTGATCGAACGCGCCCCGGTGGCGGCTGAGCAGCAACAGCCTCACCCGGTGGCTTGCGTCGTCGGCGCAGGACTTTGCCCATTCCATCCACTGACGAACCGCCGTCGGCTGGTCTTCGGGGTAGTCGACGACGACCAGCAGGTCGGCGTTGACGACCGTCCCTGCTTGGGACCATGCCGATTCGTGCTTGGCTCGAAGGAGTCCCACCACCCAGCCATCGGCCGACGCTCGAACCAAGAGCTCCTGGGCGGCCCGGGACTTGCCCATGCCACCGGCCCCGGTCAGCAGTGCTGCCCGGAACCGATTGCCCGTTTCGAGAAACCCGTCGAGGCGTGCGTCGGTCGTATCCCCACGACCCACCGTTTCGATTGGGTCAGTCCAAACATCATTGTGAGTGGTCACATCGATGGGGTCGCCCGGCACATACGGCACCACGGCATGGCGGTACTGAAGTGCCGCCATCGGGCGCAGGTTGCTCGGGCGTAGCGGCGCCACCGGCGGTTCGAGCACCACCGCTGCCATCTCGCCGGTGCTGCCAACGGGCCTGACAGGACATGGAACCAACAATCCGTCGTTGGATGCCACCACCTCCTGGCGCAAATGGCTCCAGATGACCTGACGAAGTGTTCCCCGGCCGTGATCGTCGTCAGCGAGCAACATCGACGACGCACTGACCATCCGCAGCGCGTCGAGCGTGCCGTCCACCACTCGCAGGATGCCCACCAGACGGCCATCCGCAACCACCGGTCCCCCGGAGATCCCGGCCCAACCGCTGATGACCTCTTCAGCGCTGCCATCCAACCGCCCGCCCGCCGTGTTCGGTCGCGGATTCAGTCGGGTCTCGATCGACCGTTCTGGTTGGTCCGACCCACCGGTGATGGTGACGCCCGCCCGGTACTGGGCACCCGTACCCGAACGAGCGGCGGTGGCGCCCGGATAGCCCCAGAGCTCCGCCTCGATGTCACCGTCCCCGTTGAGGTACCCCCACGGTGGAGGGTTGAGATCCCACAAGGGTTTGTCGAGCAACAACACGCGAACGTCCAGGCTGGTGTTCTCAAAGATCGATTTGGCCGGCACCCAAGCTGCGGTGGAGCCGTTCGCGCACTTACGGACTGCCGCCGAGTCGAGCGCCGGGGATTCGCCGTCCACCGAATGGGCGCAGGTGAGCACCAAGGAGTTACCAACGGAGCAGCCGCTCAGCACCGCTCCCCCGCTGGCTGCCTCGACCCGGACCTCGCACAGGCGCTCGGAGCCACGGAAGGTCCAAGAGCTACTCACGGCCGGCTGCCCGGCTCATTCGACTTCGAACGTGCGGGATGCGGTGAGGTCCTGCGTTCCACCGTCCGGTGTCACCTGCTTGGGCTTCAGCTTCAACGTCAGCTTGATGGTGGAGGCGCTGGACGCCCCTCCCCCGCCCTCGAACCCGACGCCCGGCACCTTCAGGTTGAGGCCTCCCTTGCCCTCGGTCGTCACGAGCGCCTCCAGTTCGACCTGAATCTCACCCATGTCGAACCGGATGTCCTGACCAGCGCCTTTGGCGGTGGCTTCGGCCAGCTCCGCTCGAAGCTGTTCGATGACCTGGGCGACGGAGGGCAACTCGGCCATGGCGCAGCTCCTTGGATGGCAGGGATCCCGACAGTACCCCGAACCCTCCGGCTCGGGGCGTGGCGCCTTCACTGCTTCCTTGGTTGGTTTTTGACTCGACCGGTGAACACAGGCTCGCTCAGGATCGGGTTCCGAGCAGCGACTACCTCAGAGCCTCGCTACCGTGGACCGGGTGAGGAGTCGCTGCAGGCACGAAGACGAGATGCCGGGTGTCCGTCCGTGCGGTTGATGACCACCGAGATCGCCGACGCGGTCGGCGGTGTGCACGAGGGCAGGGCGATGCCGGTTGAGCAGTACCGCTTCCATCCCCGCGAGCTGGGCACCAGCCCCGACGAGTTGCTCGTCGCCGGGTACCACCGGTTTCTGCGCGACGACACCAACCGACACACACCCCGGGCGGTCTCGGCCGACCGTCCGTACCTGTGCGAGGTGGCTCCGGTGGGCGGCACGGCGATCGTCGTCGCCGAGGTGGAACCCGCGATGCTGGCATTCGGCCGCTACGTGCGGCCCAAGCTGACCGATCGATGTGTCGGGATCACCGGGTCGGTCGGCAAGACCACGGTGAAGCAGCTGATCGCCGCGGCCACCGCCACGACCTACCGAACCCACGCCACGCCGAGGTCGTTCAACACCAAGTTCTCCATGCCGGGCGTTCTCGCCTCGGCGCCCGACGAGACCGAGTGCCTCGTGCTGGAGTTGGGCGCCCGATACCGAGGCGACCTGCGCATCATGACCGAGGTGGCACGTCCGACGGTGGGCGTGGTGACCAAGCTGGGCTGGGCCCACCTGGGGCCGATGATGGGCCGCGACGGCATCGTCGCCACCAAGGGGGAGCTGGTCGAGGGGCTGCCGGCCTCGGGCACCGCCGTGCTCTCCACCGACGATCCGCTGGTCGAGGGCTATGCCGCCCGTACCCAGGCCACGGTGCTGAGCTACGGCTCGACCGGCGACGTGCGGGCTCCTCGAGTGGACTTGGCGGGAGACCTGTCGCTGCGGGTGTCGGTGAGCACGCCGTGGGGTGACGCCGAGCTGCATCCAGCCGTGAAGGGTGCCCATCACGTGACCAACCTGCTGGCAGCACTGGCCGGCGCCCTCGCTGTGGAGGTGCCGCTCGACGCAGCGGTTGCCGGCATCGAGGCGGCGGAACCACCCGACCGACGCATGCAGATGCACCGGGTCGCCGGTGACATCACGGTGATCGACGACAGCTTCAACGCCACGCTCGATTCGGTTCTCGGAGCCCTCGATGCACTGGCCGCGGTCGATGCCCCCGAGCGGCTGGCGGTGCTGGGCCCTCTGCGGGACGGCATCGCCTACCTCGACGAGATCCATTCCGTCGCCCGCGAGCGGGCCGAGACGCTGGGCATCGAGATCCTGGCCTACCGGGCGCCGATCTACGGCCTGCCGGTTGTGGACCATCGCCGCCAATTGCGGGAGCGGATCGACGCGTTGCCGCCCGGCTCGGCGGTTCTGATCAAGGGCAGCCGCGACGATGTGATCGACGAGGTCGTGGCCGAGCTGATCGGCCAACTCGGGAGCTGAAACGACCGCCTGAGCGCGCTCCGGGCTCCCGACTTCGGGCTTGGATTGAGCTGATCGGCCAACTCGGGAGCTGAAACGACCGCCTGACGGTCGTTCGGGCTCCCGACTTCGGTGACGGGGCGGCCCAGTGGGTGGGATGGCCCCTACAGGTGGCGATGGAAACCCATGAGGTCGGGGCCGTCGTCCTGCGTCTCGTCCCGTTCGGGCGCGCGACGAAAGCCCAGCGACAGGTACAGCGCCTGAGCGCCGGCCATGTAGTCCGCGGTCCGCTCAGCCATCTCGGTGACCCCCTCGGAGCGCAGGCGAGCCATGACCTCCTCGACCAATGCTCGACCGATGCCCCGACCGCGGGCCTGCGGACTGACCGACACCTGACGGGCCCGGCCCACCTTGCCGTCGGTGCCGGGAATGCGGTCGTAGCCGACGGCACCGACGACGAAGCCGTCGGCGTCCTCGGCCACCAAGAGGGTGCACTCGTCTGCACGGGCGGCGACGTCGGCCAGTTCACGGTCGTACTCCGCCAGACGCGGCCGACCGGGGATCGATGCGTACGCCGCCACCGTCAGCTCACCGATCACCCGCCAGTCGGCCTCGGTGGCCGCCCGCACGCGGATCGAGGATCCGACGGGCTCGATGTCGGTGTCGATGAGCGCTCTTGACCGCTCGTGGCGGTCCACAGCCATGGCACACAGGCGGTCGAGCACCTGGGGAAAGGCCACGCCGGACGCCGCCCACATGCGCGGGAAGGTCGATTCGGTGGTGAACCCGGGCATCGTGTTGACCTCGTTGACCAGGAGCGCCCCATCCTCGGTCAGAAACACGTCAACCCGGGCCAGCCCATCGACCCGAAGAGCGGCGGCCACGTCGGGAGCGGAGTCTCGAACCCGCTCCCGAAGGGCGGGCCCGAGATCGGCCGGCACCCGCGCCATGGCCGCCCCGGCCCCGTACTTGTCGGCATGGTCGAGGAACTCGCCATGGGGCCGGGTCTCGGACACCTCCGACACCTCGTAGCCGTCTGCACGGTCGCCCAGGATCGACACGCTCAGCTCACGGCCTTCGACGCCCGCCTCGATGATCAGCGTGTCGTCGTAGCTCGCGGCGTGCGATATCGCTGCGTCCCAGCCCAGGACATCGGCCACCCGGCTGATGCCGATCGACGAGCCCAGGTTGGCCGGCTTGATGTACAACACCGTCGAGCCGAGCCGGTCGGCCGCCTCGTCATAGGTCGGCACCCGGTCACCCGGGTAGACGCCCAGCCACCGGGTTTGGGCGATGCCCCGGGCATCCAAGACGTCGCGGGTCAGCGTCTTGTCGAGGCACACTGCGCTCGAGGCCAACCCGGAGCCCACGCAGGCCACGTCGGCCAACCGGGCAAGAGCCCCGATCACCCCGTCCTCGCCTCGGGGACCGTGCAGCACCGCCATGAGCACGTCTGGCCGTGCGTCGCTGCGGGTCAACAGCGCCCAAGGGTCGGCATCGGGCCACTCGAGCGGCTGCGGGATCGCCGGCAACTGTCCGTCGAGCTCGATCGCCCGCCAACGACCCCCGCGGTCGATGTGGGCGGCGGTGACGTGGTGCCCGGCTTCGCGCAGCCCGCCGGCGACCGCCCAACCCGATGCGACCGACACGTCGTGTTCGGCCGATTGGCCCCCAAAGACCTCGAGTACCCGCACGCATTCCTCCACGCGCCCACAGCAGCGGCGCCCCTAGGTCCTGCAATAATATGGAGAACGGCCGCCTACGTTGCGACCATGCACCGGTCGAACACCGAGAGTGACGCCAATGTGATGAACCCCCGGCCGCGAAAATCGCCACCGCGTGCTCGTCGTCGATGAACTTCACGACCGCGGAGATCGCTCACCTGCTCGACACCGGCCATCACGGCCCGACTTGTGGCGTCGAGCGGGTGGTGATCGACCCGAACGACGTGCGGGTCGGGGCCGGACAGCTGTTTGTGGCGTCCGCACATCCGCCACCGCTGGGCGACACCACGCTGGTGCTGGAGGATGACATCGCCCTTCGCGTGCCGTACCTGACCGAGCGATCGTGGGTGGGCGGTACGGCGGTCAACGGCCCCAGCACCGAGGCGATCGTGCGGGCGATGGCCGGCGACGCCCGGGGGCGGCCGGCCGACGGGCCTCGCGTCGGTGTGCTCGGTGCCGTGGCACCGTGGGCGACCGCAGCGCTGATCCGGGCCGGCCTGAGCGACACGACCGAACACCGCCTGCCCCCGCCCGGGCCACCCGACCTGCGGGAGCCGCCGGGAACCGAGCGCTTTCGCCTGCCGCTCGCGCTGTTGAACCACCCCGACGACACACCGCTGGCGGTGGTGCTCAACCGGCGCCACAAGGGATGCACCGGTACCGACGCCGCCCTGCTGGACCCAACGGCGCTCGTCATCACCGACCTGGGCGACCGCCACCTGGCCATGGTCGGGCCCACCGGGGCGATCACTTCCGCCCGAGAAGTGCTCGACCGCGTTGATCGCGATGCAACGCTGGTGATGCCCGAGGCGGTGGCCGAGGCGCTTCGGGAGGAGGCTGGTTTCGAGGGGACCGCGTTCCCGGCGCTGAGCATCTTCGGAGTGCGACCCGGTCGGAGCGCCGGGAACACTGACGCGGGCATGGTTCACGTCGTCGGCCCATGGGGCGAGCTTGCGATCGGCGTGGGCCGAGACGGGGGTGCCCTGGCCCTACCGGTCGGTGCCGCCGTCGCTGTCGGGCTGGCTGCTGGCCGCCCGGTGGAGTCGGTCCGCTCCGGCGTCGAGGCCGCAGCGCAGACTCTCGCCCGCTCGATGGCGACGCGCCTGGCCGAGGGTCCGGTCGTGTGGGATCGAAGTGACGCGACCTCCTTTGGAGACGTGTCCGAAGCCATTGCAGCGCTGGCCGAACGGAGCGCCCCGGCCAAATTTCTCGTACTCGGCCCGTTGGACGACGGTCCGACCGTGACCGATCGCCTCCATGCGCGGCTGGGAGCCCTGGCCACTCACCATCAGATCGTGGTCCGCTCCGCCGAAGCCTGGGGCTCGGGCTTCTCACCTTTTGAACACCCTCAAAACGAGGTGGACGACTTGGCTGCCGCAGGGCCCGGAGCCGTCATCCTGGTGGCCGGCGGTGGGCCAGAACTGCGCTCGGTCCGGAAGCGCCTCCTGGATCGAGCCAGGGTGACCACATGATCGGACCGAGATCGGCCCGTCAAACCCATCGCCGAGGTGGCGGACCTGGCCGAACGACTCAACGAACTGGGAGTACTGGACTCGTGGGATGAACGGCTTGGACGCAACGCAACCTATCGAGGGGTCGACTGGGACTCGGAACGCACCCAACCCGGCAACCTCCACGTCAACGTCCATCGCAACGCCCAGCGAGCACTGAGCGCGGTCCGTCGGGCCGTGACGGACGGTGCCAGCGCCGTCTGCTGGGCCACCGCCCCAGATCATCTGCCCGACGACCTGGAGGTGCTGATGCGGTCCATGGGCGTGCCGTTGTTGCGGGTCAGCGATGAACGACGGGCGTTCTCCTTGTCATCTGCGCTGCTCCAGGGGTTCCCCGCAGAGCGTCTCGTCTCGATCGGGATTACCGGCACGAACGCCAAGACCACCACGGCGATCATGTTGGCGGCCTGCCTGCAGCGGGCGGGCATCGCACACGCCCTGTCGACCAGCCTGATCGCTGCGGCGGGCGATGAAACGTTCCCCCCGGGGTTGAGCACGCCCGACGCCCCACAGATTCAAGAGTTGCTGGCTCGTGCCGTCGAGGTCGGTGCCACCCACGCCGTCGTCGAGGCCAGCTCGCAAGGCCTCAGTGATCAGCGCTTGGTCGACGTACCCTTTTCGGTCGGCATCTGCACGACGATCGGCTCGGATCACCTGGAGGTACACGGCTCCGATGCCGCGTACCGGCGAGCCAAACGGCTGCTCTTCGACGGGCTCGGCCCTGCCGGGTTTGCCGTCTACAACGCCGACGAACCCGACGTGGTCGAGGTGGCAGCGGGGGCCGGGGCGTTCGACGTTCCCGTCGGTCGGAGCAGGGACGCGCTCGCCCTCCGCGACGGCGACCGGTTGACGCTGACACCTGCACTGGCCCGGCGGTGCGGACGGGAGCCGGGAACGATCAACGTGACAACCCCCGCCATCACGGGCCACGACGTCACGTCGGCAGCGCTGGCGGCAACCGCGGCGTTTATCTGCGGGGCAGGCATCGAAGCGATCGAGTCCGGGCTGGGCGACTTCGGTGGACTGCCCCGCCGTCTGTCCGTGGTGGCCACCAGGCCCTTCGTCGTCGTCGACGACATGTTCAACGCCCACAGCGCCGGCACGACGGTGGAGCGACGGCTGCGGCCGCTTCGCCAGAGCACCGCACGCTTCCTCTGCGGTGTGGCCGTCCGAGGCAACCGCGGGGTTGCGACCAACGCCGAGCAGGGCAACGTGCTGGGACGAGCCCTCATGCGCCTCAACGTCGACGAGGTGCACGTCACCCGCAGCGTCGATGTGGTCGGCCCGGGCGACCATGCATCGGACGCCGAGTACGACGCGATCGTCGCGGGTCTGGCCGCCTGGGGGGTCAGGCCGACGACGCACGCCCAGCTCGCGACCCTGGTCACAGCCATCTTTCAGGCCGCACGTCCCGGAGACCTGATCGCCTTCATCGGCCACACCGGCATGGAGCCCGCAGTCGGCATGCTTCGAGACCACCTGCGCTCGACCGGACGCCAAGGGCGACGCCGGGCGGCGTCCTTCATCGACGAACACGCCCAACTCAGGACCTCCGCTGGACGTCCGCTCGGCGACGTTCCCCAAGGGAGACAGCCGTGAAGATCCTGATCACCAACAGAACCATGAGCATCCGAAACGGGGCGGAAACCTACGTGCAGGACCTGGCCATGGAACTCCTGGCGCAGGGGCACAGACCGATGGTCTACACCGCCGAGGTTGGAGCAACAGGACGCGAGCTCATCGATCTCACCATTCCCGTCACGGACGACCTCGACACGCTGGGCGTGCGGCCCGATGTCATTCACGGCCAACACTTCATGACCGCCATGACGGCGCTCGCCTATTTTCGAGATGTCCCCATGGTGGGCGTGAGCCACGGGTGGCGACCGTGGACGGAAACCCCCATACGGCATCCCAACGTCGTTCGCTATGTGGCCGTCGACGAGGCCGTCCGAGACCGACTCTCGCTGCAGCACGGCATCGAGGATGACCGCATCTCGATCGTTCACAACTCGGTCGATCTGGAGCGATTCCAACGAACCGCTGCGCCCGGAGAGTCACTGCGCCGGATGCTGTTGTTCTCCAACTACGTGCTGAAGGGGTCGCCGTACTTCCTCGCCGCCCATCAGGCAGCTGAGGAGTTGGGCGTTGAACTCGATGTCGTCGGCACCGGCACCAACTCGCAGACCTCGGCCCCGGAAAAGATCCTGGGTGACTACGACCTCGTGCTCGCCCAAGGGCGCTCCGCCATCGAAGCCATGGCCGCCGGGGCATCGGTCATGATCGGATCCAGCCGTGCGTTCGGACCCCTCGTTCGACCGGACAACGTGGAGCGGCTCCGAGAGCTCAACTTCGGCATCCGAACCCAGACCCTGCCGGTCGCTGCATCCACCATCACCTCGCAGCTGGCTGGGTACTCAGCCGCCGACGCTTCCGAGGTGTCGTCGTGGATCCGAGACCGGGTCGGCGTTCCGGATGCCGTCAGACAATTGATCACGATCTACGAAGAGGCCATCGGAGACTTCGACCCGGCGTCGGTGGACCCCGACGAGGCCGCCCGAGCAACCGGCCGGTTCCTCACAGAAGCCACGGCTCAATTCCACGATGTACTTCACAATACAACGCCGCACGCCCCCAGGCTCGACTCGATGCACGAGGCATGAAGCTTCAGGTCCGGGCGCAGGGGGAACGCAACGACCTCCGAGAACAACTCACCAAGGCCCGCTCCGACCTGGGGCGTGAACGCAGAACCGTCAAACAGTTGCAGAAACGAGTCGATGCTCAGCAGGCCCGTCTCGACGGACTCTTGGCCTCCCGGGCGGTTCGGGCCCAGCGCCGGGTCCGCTCGACCCCGGCGCTCACCAATGCCTACCGAGGGCTGTTGGGCGCACTCGGTCGCCGTTGAGGTCCGCCCGCCTCCCGTTGTGTTCGACGATCCCTCCCCCCGGGGGCTAGCATCGTCGGGTCGTTCCTCCGGCTTCCTCCACCCCCTCGGCGAACCGGATGTGCCAAGCCCCGACATCGAGTACTCGTCGTCCCCCCTTCAGGAGCCCACCCGTGGCAAACATCAAGAGCCAGATCAAGCGCAACCGTCAGACGATCGTGATCCACGAGCGCAACAAGGCCGTGCGCAGCGAGCTTCGCAGTCGCATCAAGGCCGCGGTCACGGCCGCCGACGCTGGCAGCGACGACGCCGAGGCACTGGTGCGCGAGGCTCAGAGCCGCATCGACCGCGCCGTTCTTCGGGGCGTGCTGCACAAGAACACCGCTGCGCACCGTAAGGCCCGCCTGGCGAAGCACCTCGCCGACGCCCAGGCCTGAACCGCCGACGATCCGGCCGTTCGACGGCGGATCGAATTCACCTCAAAGCGCGATCGTCCTGCGCCGGTGTGCCACGCTCCCATGATGGATTGGTCTCCGCTCCACGCGGTTCTCTTTGATCTCGACGGTGTCATCACCCCGACCGCCGTCGTTCACCTTCACGCCTGGACCGAAATGTTTGATGAGTTTCTTGCCGGGTGGGGCAACCAACGGCCCTTCACCGACGCCGACTATGTCGACTTCGTCGACGGCAAACCACGCACCGACGGGGTGCGCAGCTTCCTGCACTCGCGAGGCATCGAGCTTCCCGAGGGCGAACCCGACGACCCGCCGTCCGCCGAGACCGTCACCGGGTTGGGGGCACGCAAGAACCTGCGTTTCAACGAGGTGCTCCAACGCGACGGCGTCATCGCCTACCCCGGATCGGTCACCCTGCTCGACCGGTTGGCCGACACCGACCTCGAGCTGGCGATCGTGAGTTCCTCGCGCAATGCCCGCCAGGTGCTGGACGCCGCAGGCCTCCTCGACCGCTTCGAAGTGATCGTCGACGGCAACGTCGGCGCCGACGCCCACCTGCCCGGCAAGCCTGCGCCGGACTTCTTCCTGCACGCCGCATCGCAGCTGGGCTGCGCAGCGGGCGACGCCGTGGTAGTCGAGGACGCCATCTCCGGCGTGGCGGCCGGAGCCGCCGGCCACTTCGGTCTGGTGATCGGCGTCGACCGGGGCGCAGGCGCCGACGCCCTCCGCACCGCCGGGGCCGACGTCGTGGTCGACGATCTGGCCGAGCTGCTGCCCAGCGCCCCGAAGGGCCAAGCCGACGAGACCTCATCGTGAGCCGCGGCCCCGGGAGCCCGGGCGAGGTCGACCCGGACTACCCCTTCGACATCGATGGCGCCCTCGACCCCGGCCGTTTCCCCATCGACGAATGGGCACTCGAGGAGACCGAGTTCTCCTCCGACGATCTGGGCACCACCGAGACGCTCTTTGCGGTGGCCAACGGTTACCTGGGCCTGCGGGGCAACGTCGAGGAGGGACGTATTGCCCACACCCACGGCAGCTTCGTCAACGGGTTCCACGAGACCTGGTCGATCCAGCACGCCGAGGACGCGTTTGGATTTGCCAAGGTTGGCCAGACCCTGGTGCACGTGCCCGATCCCAAGTTGATCAAGTTGTACGTCAACGACGAGCCCCTGCTGCTGTCCGAAGCCGACTGTGAGGAGTACTCCCGGCGCCTCGACTTCCGCACCGGCAGGTTGGAACGCGACCTGGTGTGGCGCACGCCGAGTGGGGTCCGCCTGCGGGTGCGCTCCACGCGGCAGGTGAGCTTCACCGAACGCCACCTGGCGCTGATGACCTTCGAGGTCACCATGCTCGAGGGGGTGGCGCCGGTGACGATCTCGTCGCAGCTGTTGAACCGCCAGGACGGCGAGGACGAGTACCACGTCGCCTTGGCCGCGCTGGGCGAGGGTGACGATCCCCGTCAGGCCCACGCCCTCGACCATCGCGTGCTGCTGCCCCGCCTGAGCAAAGTCCGGGGGGATCGGGCCTACCTGGGCTATCGGTGCGCCCACTCCGGGATGACCCTGGCCTGCGCCGTCGAGCATCAGGTCGAGTCCGAGGGCGACGCCCGGGTCGACACCGAGGCCGACGACGATCGCTCCAAAACGATCATCCACACACGCATGTCGCCGGGGCAGACGCTGAAGGTCACCAAGTTCGCCGCCTTCCACTCCTCTCGGGGTGTGCCCGCCGATGAGTTGGCCGATCGCTGCGCCCGTACCCTCGACCGCAGCGTCGAGCGGGGCGCATCGCTCCTGGCCGCCGATCAGCGACGCTGGCTCAACGACTTCTGGGCCCGCTCCGACGTCGAGGTGACCGGCCGGCCGCGAACCCAGCAGGCGGTCCGCTGGAACCTGTTTCAGCTGGCCCAGGCGACCGGACGGGTCGAGGAGCACGGCGTGGCAGCCAAGGGGGTGACCGGGGACGGCTACGGCGGCCACTACTTCTGGGACACCGAGATCTATGTGATGCCGTTCTGCTCCTACACCAACCCCCGCCAGGCCCGAAACCTGCTGCGCTTCCGCTACATGATGCTGCCCAAGGCCCGGGAGCGGGCGTCGGAGCTTTCCCAACGCGGCGCCCTGTTCCCGTGGCGCACGATCAACGGGGATGAGGCGTCCGCCTACTACGCCGCCGGAACAGCGCAGTACCACATCAACGCCGACGTGGTTCACGCGGCCAGCCAGTACCTGGAGGCCACCGGCGACTGGGACTTCCTCACCCGGGAGGGGGCCGAGCTGGCGATCGAAACCGCTCGGCTGTACGCCGACCTCGGCTTCTACAAGCCCAACGGGACCAAGAGCTTCCACATCTTCGGGGTGACCGGGCCCGACGAGTACACCACCGTCGTGAACGACAACCTGTTCACCAACCTGATGGCCCGCTTCAACCTGCGGCGGGCCGCCGAGGCCATGGAGGTGATCCGGGAGGCGGATCCGGTCGCGTACCAGCGCCTGCAGCGGGTCGTCGGCCTACGCGACGAGGAGATCGACGAGTGGCACAAGGCCGCGTCCGCCATGTTCATCCCCTACGACGACGTCCTGGCGGTGCACCCACAGGACGACGCCTTCCTCGACAAGGAGGTGTGGGACCTACTCGACACCCCGGAGGAAAAGCGCCCGCTGCTGTTGCACTACCACCCCCTCGTCATCTACCGACACCAGGTGCTCAAGCAGGCCGATGTGGTGCTGGCCATGTTCCTCCAAGGCGAGTACTTCACCCAGGACGAGAAGCGACGCAACTTCGAGTACTACGACCCGATCACCACCGGAGACTCGTCGCTGTCCGCCTGCGTACAGTCCATCCTGGCCGCCGAAGTCGGCTACGCCGAGCTGGCGCTCGAGTACTTCAAGCGGGCGCTGTTCGTCGACCTGGCCGACCTGCAGGGCAACACCGTTGACGGGGTTCACGTCGCCTCGACCGGCGGGGTGTGGGCCACCCTGGTGCAGGGCTTCGGCGGCATGCGCGACACCTGGGGCGTGCTCAGCTTCGATCCCCGCCTGCCCGCCGACTGGGACCACCTGGGGTTCTCCCTGCACCGGCAGGGCGCACGGCTTCGGGTGGACCTGACCCAGAGCGAGATCACCCTGACGCTGATCAGTGGCGGGCCGCTGCAGGTCCGGGTGGTCGACCAGCGGGTAATTGTGAGCGGCGACGCACCTACCGTGGTGACGCTGGAGGACCAGGGTCCGGTGATCCGAGGCCGGCCGCCACGCCTTGCCGACATCGGAGTGGTGCCCCACGTCGCACACGACGTCGACATCGACGACCTGCACCTTCCGGCCACCTAACGCCCGCTACACCCCAGCGCGATGCTGAGCCGCTGACCCGACCCATCGCCGACCACAGAGGGAGCGGGCTAGCCGACCCAGCCCTTCACCTTCTCGATCAGACGGGCCTGACCGTCGAGATCGTTGGCGATCGGCGTGACGTTGAGGACGGTGACGCCAGAGTCGGCGTAACGCTGGATCTGGTCGCGCACAAAGCCCTCGTCACCGGCCAGCGAGGTTTCGGCCAGG
>JACDJC010002214.1_pt1 | contig 15656 bp, 8 predicted proteins | sample 7454191 | NCBI WGS metagenome assembly JACDJC01 (sample SAMN14253291, study PRJNA609438) | sludge metagenome | isolation source: sludge after 25d culture with pyrite and EDTA | collected 2018-12-20 | reverse complement strand
TCCTCCTCGAGTCCCGGTATCAGTCTTATGCAGGAGGGACTCACCTATCTGGCAGGCGCCGAAGTGCCCTGCCTGGTGGTGAACGTAGTGCGTGGAGGCCCGGGCCTGGGTACTATCCAGCCCGCTCAGTCCGATTATTTTCAGGCAGTTAAAGGTGGCGGACATGGCGATTACAAATTGATAGTTTTGGCGCCGGCTTCGGTGCAGGAGATGGCCGACTTTGTTGAGCTGGCCTTCGACCTGGCTTTTAAATACCGCAATCCGGCCATGATACTTTCCGACGGTATGATAGGTCAGATGATGGAAAAGGTGGAGCTGAAAGATTTTAAGCCCCGCTGGACCACCGAAGAAATTGAACGCCTCAATCCCTGGGCAACCATCGGTAAGCCTCCAACACGCGAGCGCAACATCATTACTTCCGTGCAGTTAGACCCGGAAGTTCAGCAGGCATTCAACCACCGGCTTCAGTCAAAATACCGGAAGATAGAGGAGGCTGAGGTGCGATATGAAACCATCAATACCGATGACGCTGATTATCTGATTGTGGCCTATGGCAGCAGTGCACGTATATCACAGGCTGCAATTGAAATGTTGCGTCAAAAAGGAGTGAAGATCGGGCTTCTTCGCCCCATCACACTCTACCCGTTTCCGCAAAAGGAGCTGAATGAAATGGCAGACCGGTTGAAGGGCATCCTCTCGGTGGAGATGAGTGCCGGACAGATGGTCGAGGACGTTCGTCTGGCCGTTAACGGAAAGGTAAAAGTGGAACATTTTGGACATTTTGGGGGCGTTGTGCATTCGCCTGAGGATGTATTACGGGCTTTTGAACAAAAATTTATGGGAGGTGAATTATGACAGAGACGATGATCAGTGAAATTATAAAACCCGAAAATCTGGTTTACGAAAAGAGCCGGATAATGACAGACAATGTGATGCATTACTGTCCAGGGTGCAGCCACGGCGTGATGCATAAGTTGATAGCCGAGGTGATAGAGGAGATGGACATTCAGGAGCAAACCATTGGGGTGGCGCCGGTGGGCTGTTCGGTGCTGGCCTACAACTATCTGCATATCGACTGGCAGGAGGCCGCACACGGTCGGGCACCTGCACTGGCTACAGCCATCAGTCGGCTGTGGCCCGAAAAATATGTATTTGCTTACCAGGGCGACGGTGACCTGGCTGCTATTGGCACGGCTGAAACCATACATGCCTGTAACCGTGGAGAAAATATCGTGATGATATTTATTAACAACGGTATTTACGGAATGACCGGCGGACAAATGGCGCCCACCACGCTGGAAGGCATGAAGTCTTCAACCTGCCCCTTTGGACGCGAGCCTGCACAGGATGGTAACCCGCTGAAGATTACCGAGCTGCTGGCTCAATTGCCCGGCACCACCTATGTAACCCGCCAGGCCGTGCATACACCTGCCGCAGTGCGCCGAACCAAAAAAGCGCTCCTTAAGGCGTTTAACAATCAAAACCAGAGAAAGGGAACCTCCCTCATTGAGGTGGTTTCTACCTGCAGTTCGGGTTGGAAAATGACACCGGTCGAAGCCAATGACTGGATGGCAGAGAATATGTTTCCGTTTTATCCCCTGGGGGATTTGAAAGGATAAAGAGGCAGCCTCTCCCAGCCCCTCCGTAGGAGGGGAGAAGCCTGCCTGCCGACAGGCAGGGGAATAGCCTGCGGTAACGGGTAGAGATGCACAATTTGTGCGTCTTAGATGGAAAGTTGCCGGAATAATAGAGGGTTGCCTGCCGGCCTACAGGTAGGTAGATAGGCAGGGAATAAGGAATGATGTAACAATGCCTGACTGCCGCAGGTGGGGAATAATCGGAAGCGCCCTGTCCTTTCATCATCCGCAGGGCGTCTCAAGAGCGGTAGATGATGTATGATGATGATAATAAACGAGCCGCAGAGAGGCGACAGAGAGAACTAACAAAATAGAAAAGATAAATAAACAATCACACAGGAAGATAAATAGACCTGAGACTTTGGTCATTACGAGGTTTCGGCTTCGTTCAACGCCCAGCTCCGGTCTTCACTCTTCTAACTAATTTTAGACGCATGAAGGAAGAAATTATCATAGCCGGCTTTGGGGGACAGGGTGTTCTCTCCATGGGTAAAATCTTAGCCTATTCGGGTGTTATGCAAGGACAGGAAGTTTCCTGGATGCCCTCTTACGGACCCGAAATGCGTGGAGGAACGGCCAATGTAACAGTTATCCTAAGCGATAACCGCATCAGCTCGCCCATTCTTTACAAGTACGATACGGCCATTATTCTCAACCAGCAGTCCCTGGATAAATTCGAGAAGAATGTTAAGCCGGGAGGATTGCTTCTGTACGACGGCAATGGCATCAGCCGTCATCCCGAGCGCACCGACATCGACATCTACCGGGTGGATGCCGCCGAAGAGTCGGCCAAAATGCGGTCGCCCCGCATCTTTAATATGATTGTATTAGGGGCTTATATGAAGCTGAAGCCGGTTGTAACCCTGGAAAATGTGATTCAGGGCATTAAAAAATCACTCCCCGAGAGACATCACCACCTTTTGCCTCTCAACGAAAAAGCGATACTGCGCGGTATGGAGATCGTGCAGCAGGTAGGGGTGCAGGTGGGGTAGATCTGTTAATAAGGTTTGGGGTTTATCATTCCTGTAATTCTACTGAGGTGGAAAAAATAATAATAGGGTTCTCACTTTAAATCTTATTGATTTATTCTTTTACAGTTGGCCTTGCGCCCATTCATCCAACCTTTAAACCTGACAGGTTTAAAGGTTCTATGGAGTGAATAACAACTAACCGGTTAGTGGTTCCAAACCGCTTACGGGTTAAAACTAAAGTTTTGAGCTCTTTTATCCTCCTCCGTCTTTCGTCTTCCTTCTTCAGTCATCTGTCTTCCCTGCCTGCCGGCGTCATCTGTCTTCCCTGCCTGCCGGCAGGCAGGCGTCTTCTCATTTCTCACGTTGAGCTCCCCCCTTTCACACCCTTTCACCACTCTGTGGCTTAATCCATTTCTAATTAGGGGCTGCTGTTTAAGACTTAGCTTCAGTTCCAAATATTAAAGTTGGCCCCAGGCTTGCGCCTGGGACCTGAAGTACGGACTTCAGCCCCCCGATTCACTCTTAGCTACGCATTCGTGATCGGGGTTATTCAAATTTGCCCCCGGTTAACACCGGGAACATAGGACAACAGTTTTATCCCTTTGTGTAAACAAGTAACAGATTATCGTCCCCGGCAGTTGCCGGGGCCAAACAATTCTAATGCTGCAAGGTGTTTTTGAACTTTTGTTGTATTTTCTTGCACCTGGTTGATTATAAATCGTTATAATTTCACTGTTTTTAGCACTTTAGTGTTTGATCAGCAGCCCCTGATTAACTTGAATCTATTGCTTTTTATCCGCACTGCAGGTAGTTTCTTTCTTCAAACAGGCTCTTTAATCTTTAAAAGTCATAGTTTCATCTTCCTTTAATCCCTCATCATTTTGCGATCCTTAACCCTCTTTTAATTCCCCACTTCTCTTTTCCAGTAAAAAATTATCTAAATCTTATTGTTTGAAAGTGAAAAGTCATATATTTGCATCAAAATATCGCTGTAAGTGAGTGTTCACTTAATAAAAGCTTGTTTTTGGGCAAAATAATTATCAGATGATTTCCCCGACAACAGGGGTTTGAGAAAAATAAATGTTAAAAAGTTTGTTGGTATTGGGAACAACATTTATTTTGCTTTTTCTTTTTGAAAATTGTTCTATTTTCTAATTTTAAACCTTTAATCTATGAAGAAAGTACTTTTAGCACTTTCGTTCCTGATGGTTTTTGGGCTTGGTACCCTACTGGCTCAATCGCGCACCATTACCGGAACAGTTACAGGAAGTGAAGACGGGATGCCCATACCCGGCGTCTCAGTTTTCGTGCAGGGAACCACCGTGGGCACGGTTACACAGCCTGATGGAGCCTACTCCTTAAACGTACCTCAGGATGCCCAGACTCTGGTGTTCTCCTTTGTGGGGATGCAACGGATGGAAGTCCCGATTCAGGGAAGGAGCACCATTAATGTGCAAATGGTGAGTGAAGCCATTGCAATGGATGAAGTGGTGGTAACAGCCCTGGGAATTTCGCGGGAGAAGAAATCTTTGGGATATGCTTCTCAAAATGTGAATGCCGAAGAGCTGACTGCCGCCAATAATGCCAGCCCCATTTCTGCTTTGGCAGGAAAAGTGGCAGGTGTACAAATTTCGGGAACCAACTTTGCCGGTTCCAAAAACGTCTTGATCCGGGGTGCCAGCTCACTTACCGGCAACAATCAGCCTCTGTATGTAGTGGATGGCGTACCTCTTGATAATCAGAACTTTAACACCACCGGTACGCAAACCGGCAGTGGCGGTATCGACTATGGCTCTATGGTGAACGACCTGAGCTCCTACGACATTGCCAGCGTAAACGTACTGAAAGGTAGTGCGGCCTCTGCCCTCTACGGAAGCCGCGGACAGAACGGCGTGATTATGATTACCACTAAAAGTGGCAAAAAAGGGAAGAAAGCCTTTAGTGTGGAGTTAAATACAGGTGTTACTTTCGAGCAGGTATCGCTGTTGCCCGATCTGCAAAAAAAATATGGCGGTGGTTCGGATTTTGACCAAGTGGTATTGGATGGAAAAACCTATACAGCCGTGCAGTATGATGTTGATGAGAGTTGGGGCCCCAGGTACGAAGGACAGCAAGTGCTGCATTGGTGGGGCATTTACGACTGGGAACAGGGTATCACCAGCACCCCTCAAACAGGCGAATGGAAAACACCCGACAACGATGTGGAAGATTTTTTCGAAACAGGTATCAGTTATCAAAATTCAGTATCGGTAACCTCTTCGGGTGAAAATTCTGCTCTACGCATTGGCTACGCCAATGTTAATCAAAGCGGTACCGTACCCAGGTCCACACAAAATAAGCATACCTTTAATATAAATGGATCGGCAAATCTGTTTGACGATATAGTTGAAGTAAATGCAAATGCAACTTATGTGAATACAGCAACACATGGACGCCCTATTTACGGATATGACGACAACTCTGTGTTCCAGAAGTTTTTTCAGTGGGGACAACGACAGGTGGATTTTGGGAAATTGAAAGATTATAAGAATCCCGATGGCACACAGCGTACCTGGAACAGAATTTCCGCTACCAATCCTGCTCCGGCCTATAGTGATAACCCCTATTGGATCTTGAACGAGAACTACTCGGATGATGATCGTGATCGTATATACGGGACTACCGGTTTGAAAATTAATGTAACCGATTATCTGAGCGCCCAGGGAAACATCTATCTCGATACTTACACCTTCAATACCAGGGAGAGAACTGCCATTGGTTCTCAGTCTTTGTCTTCGTTTGCTATCAGTACCCGGCAATTTACCGAGGTCAACTATGAAGGCAAGATCAACTTCAACAAAACATTCAACAACTATAGCGTGCAGGGAACACTGGGCGCCAATAAAAGGGTCTCCGACTATTCGAGAGTTACAGGAGAGACCGACGGTGGCCTTGCTGTAGCAGGTTTATGGAATATCAACAATTCCAATAATATGCCCGTTGAAGAGAATTATGATGAGAGACGTATTGTGAACAGTTGGTTCGCTACGGCCAGCCTGGGGTATAAAAATCTGGCTTATTTGGACCTGGCTGCCCGCAAAGATTATGACTCCACTTTGCCCGATGGCGACAACAGCTACTTTTATCCGGCGGCGTCTGTCAGCTTTATTGCATCAGAGTTGCTTGATTTAAGCTGGTTAAACTTTGGCAAGATACGATTCAATGTTGCCCAAACCGGTAACGGAACCGATCCCTACAGGGTTTATCAAACTTATGTGGTGGGTGATGCCTTTAACAATACCCGGCAGTTCACCAACAGCAACAGAATTAACAATACTGGTCTTAAACCTGAGAGTACCACTGAGTTTGAAGTTGGTTTAGAGGCTTCGATGTTTAACAACCGGTTCGGATTCGACCTGAGTTTGTATAAGCGCAACACCACCGACCAGATTGTGCCCATCGAGATAAGTGGTTCCGCCGGCTACACTTCCAAGATAATCAACGCCGGAGAAGTTGAAAATAAGGGAATTGAGTTGCTCCTTAAAGGCACTCCCGTTTCGACGGCTCAATTTACGTGGGACATCAGTGTAAACTTTGCAAAAAACGTAAATGAAGTGCTTTCTCTGACATCAGGACTTGACAAGCTGCAACTGGCCAGCGCTCCCTTTGGCGGTGCCTTGTTGAATGCTTCGATAGGTGATTCATACCAGATGCTGTGGGGATACGACTATGTGTATGACAACAAGGGTAATAAGATAATAGATGAGAACACCGGCTTTTATGCCGCCTCCGACCTTAAACCCATTGGTTCGGTTTTACCCGACTATAATATGGGTATTCGCAATGCTTTGAGATATAAGAATTTTGATTTTAGTGCTTTAATTGATATTCAACAGGGTGGCACCTACTATTCCCTGTCATACATGTGGGGGATGTACTCCGGTATGTTGGAGGGGACTGCGACCTCTACTTCGGGTGGAAACACCATAAGGGAAGATGGTATTATTGTGGAAGGTGTGAAAGGCACACAGAGCGGAGATGGAACCTGGACGGTGACCGGAGAGAATGACGTCAGGATAGACGCTGCGGATTATGGTGCCTATCATTATCATGGTACAGGTACCCCAAGTGCCACCAGTTTTTTTGATGCCTCTTATATGAAACTGCGCGAGGTTACCCTGGGTTATACTTTGCCCGATATGGTGGACTTTCTTAAAAAGGTGAGAGTCTCTATGTACGGACAGAACCTCTTTACCTGGAATCTCGATCAGAAAGGTGTGGACCCCGAATCCACCGTAGGCGGAGCTGGAAATATACAGGGAATGGAAGGTGGTCTTATTCCTCCTACCCGTACCTATGGAATGAATATACAGGTTACTTTTTAATCTTTAAAAACGATTAGTATGAAAATAATAAAATATATCGCATTATTGGTTCTGGGAACTCTTCTGGTCACTGCCTGTGAGGTCGATTACGAGGATAATCCCAATGAGCCTCTTGCTGCTCCTACCAGCGGCCTGATGAGCCGGGTGCAAAAGCAATTGATGAACGATACCCGCGACGAGTGGTTTTCCGGCAGGATGTCTCTTCTTTGGGTGCAATACTGGAATCAGGTAAACTATACCGAGGAGGATCGTTTTCTTTACCGTGAAACAGTGAACCGGGCGGGATGGAATGATCTATACGCCAATGCCCGTGACTTGAAGTCCATCATCGATATCAATACCGACCCGGTGTTGAAGATTGATGCAAATACCGTTGCGCCCAACGAAAACCAAATTGCTGCAGCACGCATCATGCTGGCATTTGTGTTTCAACTGGCCACCGATGTATGGGGCGATGTGCCCTACTATTCCTATGGAGTCGATAATCCTGATTTTCAGGCGCTGATGGGAGATAGTGAAGATGAGATGCTCACCCCTAAATATGCCCGTCAGGAAGATATATATAAGGATATCTTAAAAGAGCTGGATGAATCCCAGGCCATGATTATTGAGAGTGCCAACATGATTGACGGCGACAATATTTATGGGGGTAATGCTACTGCATGGAGGAGGTTCGCCAACTCCTTACGTCTGAGGGTGGCCAATCGCATCAAGGGCGTAGAGCCCGTACTGGCCAATCAGCACATTACCGATGCTCTGGCAAAAGGGGTTTTTGAGTCCAATGGCGACAATGCTGCTATTGCTTTTGAGAATTCAGCCTTGAACGGAGCGCCCATGTATCGCGCATTTTATGTGGAGAATCGTACCGACTTTGCGCCTTCCTACTCCTTCGTGGAGTTACTGAAAGGCAATAGAGGCCCCTTTCCGGGGGTGGAAGATCCACGTTTGCCCATTTATGTGGCGCCTAACAGGGATAATCTTTATTATGGTGTCCCCGTTGCTAATAGCAATGCCAAAGTCCGTACTTACAAATGGGAATCCCTGCCGGGCGACCTGGTTCTTTCGTCAACTTACAGTGAGGTTTACATGGAATACTCCGAGGTGTGCTTTATAAGAAGCGAACTTGAGAACTGGAACCAGGATTGGTACCAGAGAGGCGTGGAGGCTTCCATGCGTAAATGGAAAGTAGAAGGGGCAGATATTGCAGCCTATTTAGGTCAACTCCCTGCTGCCAACGAGGAGAATGTGATGACACAAAAGTATCTGGCTCTCTACATGCAACCTTATGAAGCCTGGTCGGATATAAGGCGCACGGGTTATCCTACCACGCTCATCACTCCCGGCGAAACGTATGATGTAACCACTCAGTTTTATAAGGGTGGTGTATTAACCGATACGCTGCAAACATTTTTTTACGATCCTATCGTGCCTCTTACCAAAGCTCCTGCAAGAGTGAAGTACGTGAGAAATGAGGAAAGTGTGAATGAAGCAAATTTGAAGGAAGCCATTACCAATATGGGGGGTAATAATATGGATACTCCTATGTGGTGGATGGGAACAAACGACTGATTCCGGGTTTTATACTCAATAAAAAAAAGAGCGGTACTCCAAAGGCACCGCTCTTTTTTTATGCATTAGAAGGAAATTTGTTAATAAAGAAGGTTTTTTTTACTAAAAAATCAAAAATATGTAGTTTTAACATCACTTCATTGCAATCTTTTGCATATATTGTACTCTTAAATAAAAATGTCTTATTTTTTTTTAATCTTAAACCTTTAATCTATGAAGAAAGTACTTTTAGCACTTTCGTTCCTGATGGTTTTTGGGCTTGGTACCCTACTGGCTCAATCGCGCACCATTACCGGAACAGTTACAGGAAGTGAAGACGGGATGCCTATACCCGGCGTCTCCGTGTTCGTGCAGGGAACCACCGTAGGTACGGTTACACAACCCAATGGAACCTACTCCTTAAATGTGCCCCAGGATGCTCAAATTCTGGTGTTCTCGTTTGTGGGAATGCAGCGGGTTGAAGTGGGAATTCAGGGACGCTCAACAATTGACATTTCAATGGTGAGTGAAACCTTTGCAATGGATGAAGTTGTGGTGACAGCACTCGGTATTCGCCGCGAAAGAAAAGCATTGGGATATGCCGTGCAGGACGTGGATGCGGAAGAGATTTCGCGAACCGGAAATGCCAATCTGGCAACAGCCATGCAGGGAAAAATTGCAGGGATAGACATTAAGCCCTCAAGTGGAATGCCCGGCGCTTCATCGCAAATTGTGATTCGCGGAGCACGTTCTTTTACCGGGAACAACACCCCGTTGTATGTAGTGGATGGCATGCCTATCGCCTCTACACCAGATTATTCTACCGGGAACAGTGTTACCGGTTCGGACCTTTCCAACCGGGCGGTTGACATCAATCCGGCTGACATTGAAAGCATTAACGTACTCAAGGGTCAGGCTGCTGCAGCGCTTTACGGAATCAGAGCATCCAATGGTGTGATTATTATCACTACCAAAAGCGGCGCCAACAATAAAATTGGAAAAGCAGTGGTTACTCTTTCACACAATTCCAGTTTCGATGTGGTTTCCAGAACTCCCGATTATTAAACTACCTATGCCCAGGGTAGCTATGGAGTCTATGATCCTAATACATCTTTCTCATGGGGACCTAAGATTGTGGATTTGCCTAATGATCCTAAGTTAGGTGGTAATGCCAATGGACATCCCGGGAAATACTATGTGCCTCAGTTGGATAAGGGAGGTCTTGATCCCTGGGTTAATCCGGGGGTTTACAACAATTGGGACGATTATTATCCAACCGGTTATACATTGACCAATAGTGCCAATGTAAGTCAGGCATTTGGGTCTGGCAACTTTGCTATTGCGCTTTCTAATACCAATCAGAATGGTATAGCATTGAATACCGGCATGGATCGGTGGAACTTTAAAGGTTCTGCTGAGAAGCAGTTAAACGATAATTTCAAGGTTGGTTTCTCTGCCAATTACTCCAAACTTGATATTGATAAACTATCCGGGGGCAATGATGCCTCGTTAGCTGGTGTATTGTCTGCTCCTTCCAGTTATAACTTGAAAGGTTATCCTTATCGCGAGCCCGAAGACCCTTATAAGCAGATTTATTATCGTTCACTTACTTTTGATAACCCTTATTGGATTGCGGAGAACAATACCTTTAATGAAAAAACCGAACGATTTTTTGGTAATGGTTATGTTAATTATTTGGCAAACCTAAGCTCAGCGGTGGATTTGAATATAAGGTATCAGCTGGGGGCGGATAGTTATACTACCCATTATCAGGATATATTTGGTTATGGTTCTAAAGGTAAGAAGGGTATAATTGACAACTATGGGGTTACCTCTGCTACCTATAACTCATTGCTTACGGGTAGCCTGGAGTGGACCATTAGTCCCAGTTCAGATCTTACCGTCATGTTAGGTAATGAGTTCAATAATCGTGACAGAAAGTTCTACTCACAACACGGTGAGGATTTTAACTTTGGAGGCTGGTCACACATTCAAAATGCCAATACGGTTACTGCCGATGAAAGTCAAGATAGTGACCGGACTGTTGGATTCTTTGGTAACGCTACCTATTCCTGGCGTTCGATGTTGTATTTAAATGCAACCGGCCGGTATGATGTAGTGTCTTCCATGCCCCGCGACAATCGTTCATTCTTTTATCCCTCTGCCTCATTAGGCTTTGTAGCTTCTGAACTGAATGCCGTGAAGGAGATGGATTGGGTCTCTTTTGCTAAGATAAGAGCATCTTATGCCGAGGTTGGACAGGCAGGAACTTATGTTGATAACTATTTTTCAAAACCGGGTTATGGTGGAGGGTTTTGGACCGGTGAACCTATTGCGTATCCGATTTATGGAGTCAACTCTTACATCTCAAACAATGTACAATACGATCCTAATCTGAAACCTCAGAATACAAAATCCTACGAGCTGGGTGTTGATTTAAAATTCTTTGACAATCGGTTTGGGGTTGATTATACCTATTCGCGCCAGAATGTGGAGGACCAGATATTTCCTGTACCTCTTGCAGGCTCCACCGGTGCGGCTCAATTGGTTATGAATGGGGGTTCGGTTCATACCAACAGCCATGAAGTGATATTATACGTAACTCCGGTGAGAACGCGTGATTTCACCTGGGACATCAATGTGAATTTTGCAAAGTTGGAGAATGTGGTAGATGAGCTTGCCCCTGGTGTGGAAAGTATCTTCCTTGGTGGCTTTGTTACGCCTCAGGTTCGGGCAGGTATAGGCTATAATTATCCTGTTATCTACGGCACTTCGTTTAAACGGGACGAACAGGGTAGAATCCTTGTAGTGGACAATCCCGGCTCATGGGATCATGGAATGCCCCAGCAGGGTGAACCTGACGTGATAGGGAGTGTAACTCCGGATTTTATTTTGGGGGGAACCACTACCTTTACATACAAAACAGTATCGTTAAGCGCTGTATTTGAGTGGAAAAATGGTGGGGAGATGTACTCAGGCTCCAATGGTTTGCTTGATTTGTATGGTATGTCTGCCCGAGTCGAAGATCGTGAATCCACATTTATTTATGATGGATATAAACCCAACGGGCAGCCAAACGATATCGCCAGAGGAGGCGCCAATGATCCGGATGCTGTGCAGGACTTATACACAAATGTACTTAGTAATATTGATGAATATGATGTCCATGAAAATTCATTTGTAAAGCTTAGAGAGCTGGCATTGCGTTATAAGCATCCTTCAAAGCTTTTTAATTCTTTTGATGTAGGCGTATCGGTGTTTGCCCGAAATATTCTGCTTTCGACCGCCCTTGAAAATCTTGATCCGGAATCGTCACAGGGTAACAATAACATGGGTGGATCGTTTGAACGTTTTTCAATGCCGCAGACTACCAGCTTTGGTTTCGGAATAGATGTGACCTTTTAATTGTAACTTAATTGACGAGAAATTATGAAGAAATTATTGAATATAACCTGGATATTCGCTCTCATGTTCTTTGGCTGGTCGTGCAGCGAAGACACCATGGACGATATCAACAAGAATGTGAACAATCCGGCAGATGTGGGCAGTCATCTGATCATTACCGATGTAATGACCAGTACTGCTTTTCGTGTGGTTGGTAGCGATCTGGCCTTTTATTCTTCCGTTTATATGGAGCATAACGTTGGCATTTATAACCAGATGTACAATGCCGAAATTAGGAGTGGGGAACCCCAAAGTTCAACAACCTATAATAATTCCTGGGGCTCTATATATGAGAATCTCTACAATCTTAAACTGATTATTGAAAAGTGTTCCGTAGAGGGTTCTGAGGAGGGTAATTTTCATACCCTTGGAATTGCTCAGATACTTTCGGCCTATAATTTAGCGGTTTTAACCGACTTATGGGGTGATGTACCCTGGACAGAGGCACTTCAGCCGGGAGTGATTTTCACTCCGGTTATTGACAGTCAGGAGTCGATTTACAAGGTCATCTTTGCCTTTGTAGATGATGCCATTGCCAATCTTGATAAAGAAACAACCTATCCTGGTCTTGGTTCGCAAGATTTAATTTATGGTGGGAAGGTGAATATGTGGAAAAAGTTTGCCTATGGCCTTAAAGCAAGATATACTATGAGGCTATCTATGCGTGAGGCCAACTATAATGAAGTTGTATCTTTGGCCAACAATTCGTTTGCAGATGCATCAGAACAGGCAAAGTTTAAATATACCAAAGAAGAAAAGGCAGTTGTAAGTCCATTTTATCAGTTTGATGCCGATCGTGATTATTTTGGCGCCAGCCTGAGTTTACATGAAAAATTAGCAGATAGGAATGACCCGCGAGATGATGTGTTTTTCACCGGTGAAGATTTTGCACCCAACGGTACTCCTGTGCAAGCTCAGGGAAAATACTCCAAGTCTGCAATCAGTGTAGAAGATGCCCCCACTTATCTTTTAAGTTATCATGAGGTGGAGTTTTTAAAAGCCGAAGCTTATGTGCGCATGGGTGGTCATTTAGCTGAAGCAGAAACCGCATTGGAAGCTGCTATTACTGCTGCATTTCAGAAGGTTAACATTGGGCTTACAGAAGATGATGCAATGGATTATTTTACCGGTATGGTAAAGTCCCGGTTTGATAGTAATCCATTAGCAGAAGTAATGACCCAGAAGTATCTTGCTTTTTATGAGGAGGAGGCTGTGGAAGCTTACAACGATTACAGACGCTTGAAGGCCATGGGAGATGATGTGATTTCTTTAGATAATCCGGCCAACCCTCAAAAGTTTCCGGTACGCTTCTCCTATGGAGCCGACGATGTAACCACCAACTCGAATGTTCGCTCAGCTTATGGTGATGGTACTTATGTGTATTCCGAAAACGTTTGGTGGGCCGGAGGTACTCGATAATTCCATGATTTTTTAAAAATTTAATACAATTGTATATGAAAAAGATATTATTTTATCTGCTTGTCTTTGTCGGCATTGCCTTTGTGGGCGGTTGCGACGACAATGAGGATCCGGCAGGCGTCAGAGGCGTTGGAATTGTTCCCGGCATTACCGATGTGAACCCTGCTATATTCAATTCCAAAGATCTGGAGAATGCCTATGTGGAGTTCAAGTTATCTTTGGAGGAAGGAGTAACTGCCAGTGAGGCCACAATTATTGGTTCTTATAATGGGAATGGTGCAAGAAAGGAAATTACCAAGATTACTTCCTTTCCAAGTACCTTCAAAATTACCGCTTCTGAGGCCGCTTCTATCCTGGGTGTTAGTCTGGATGCCTTAGAGAATGACGACCTCTTTACATTCGAGGTTTTAGTTAAGTCAGGGGACAGAGTTAATACTTCCAACTCTGTTTTAAACGTAAGGGTTGCCTGTCCTTTCGATGATACTTTAACAACAGGTACCTATTTTGTTGTTTCTGATGATTGGGGTACTTCTGGTGAATTAACATTGACTGCCGACCCTGAAGATCCTTATACCATTTATGTAGTGGGATTGGCAACCATTGATGGCCTTAATGAAGACAAGGGGCCGCTGGTAATGAAAATTAATCCTCTTTCGTATGAGGTAGTTGCGCCCAAAGCCGTTCTCGCCACCGATTACTTTGGTTATGACAATGGTGCCTTTGAGGGAAAAGGAACCTTTAACTCTTGTGATGGTTCTTACACCATGAATTTCTCCATAACTGTTGCCCAGGGAGGTTTTGGAACATTTAAATATGTGATGACCAGGGAGGATTAATAATTTATTGATTACATAGTAAAGTTCTGTTTTAGGGGTGTCCTCATTTTTGAGGCACCCCTTCTGTTTGATTAATTTTAATATTAGGGCAACAATTTGCATTAGAATATGTCACACCTCCAGGTTTAAAATCTTTGCGCTAAACGACTTTCTAAAATGGAGCAACATTTTTTTTGCCAATTAATCAACTCCTTTTTACCAAAAATCAAAAATGTGTAGTTTTATCATCACTTCATTGCAAACTTTTGCATATATTGTACTCTCAAATGAAAACGTCTTATTTTTTTAATCTTAAACCTTTAATCTATGAAGAAAGTACTTTTAGCACTTTCGTTCCTGATGGTTTTTGGGCTTGGTACCCTACTGGCTCAAACACGTACCATTACAGGAACAGTAACAGGAAGTGAAGACGGAATGCCCATACCGGGCGTCTCCGTGTTCGTGCAGGGAACTACCGTGGGAACGGTTACACAACCCAATGGAACCTACTCCTTAAATGTGCCCTCGGAGGCAGAGATTCTGGTGTTTTCCTTTGTGGGGATGCAACGTGTAGAGGAGGCCATTCAGGGACGCTCAACCATTAATATTGAAATGGTGAGCGAAATGTTGACCATGGATGAAGTAATTGTTGTTGGTTACGGCGTAACCCGAAGAGAAGCTAATACCGGTTCGGTTTCAGTGGTTGATAACCAACAATTGCAAGACGTGCCTGAGGTGAGTTTTGATAAAATGCTGGCGGGTAAAGTAGCCGGTGTTATGGTTACCGCCACTTCGGGTCAGCCTGGTGGCAATACACAGGTTCGTATCAGGGGTACCAGTTCTCTTAATGCCGGCAATCAGCCCCTTTACGTGGTGGATGGTATTCCGGTTATGAGTGGCGATCAGAGTTACTTCACCAACACCAGTAATGCGCTTGCCATGATAAATCCCAACGATATTGAGTCGATTACGGTGTTGAAAGATGCAGCCGCTGCCTCTATTTATGGCTCAAGAGCTGCCAATGGGGTGATTCTTATTACCACCAAGGCGGGCAAGGTTGGAAAATCCACTGTAAAAATGCGAGCTTCTTATGGCGTAACTACTCTGGCCAACGATAACGATTATGGCACTATGAACCCTGAGGAGTTGGTAGGCTATATGAGAGATGCTGTTGTGAATGCAGGGGAAGATCCTGATGATCCAACCGGTGGAAGCATGTATGTGCCCAGGTCGCTTCTCGCAAAACCACAAACCAACTGGCTTGATGCCTTAAGCAGAAATGGCAAGGTGAATGAATATGATTTAAGTGTGACCGGAGGAAATGAAAAAACCAAACATTTTACATCCGTGTTATATTCTAAAACCGAAGGCACTTTCTATGGCGTTGATTATGAGAAGTTTGGATTACGCTCTAATTTAGATCATAAAATCAGTGATAAGGTGAGTATGGGTGCCCGT
>JACDJC010002213.1_pt1 | contig 15665 bp, 15 predicted proteins | sample 7454191 | NCBI WGS metagenome assembly JACDJC01 (sample SAMN14253291, study PRJNA609438) | sludge metagenome | isolation source: sludge after 25d culture with pyrite and EDTA | collected 2018-12-20 | reverse complement strand
TCCCATCCCGAACTCAGAAGTGAAACGCGCATGCGCCGATGGTAGTGTGGCTCGCCCATGCAAGAGTAGGTCACCGCCAGGGGCTTTATCCTGAAACACCCTCACCGGTAACGGTGGGGGTTTTTCTTTGGTGCAGTGGCGATCACAGATCGCACGCTGCAACAGGTCACCGCCAGGGGCTTTATCCAAGAAATGACCTCTCCCGACGAGAGCTGTCTTTTTATCACCTATGGCTTGGGTGCCGCTGAGCCGGCGGGCAGTGCCCGCCCTACCATCGGCGCGCCGTAGGGCGGGCACTGCCCGCCGGTGTTGTTCCCATGTTCAATCGATATCTGATCGAGAGACCGCGACGGGAGAGCGGCTTTTGACAGCTCAGCTTCGACGCCAGTCAGGTATCCCGACACCCCCCTCGCCGACAACGGTGGGGGCTTTTTGGTGCAGTGATGATCGCCGATCGCACCCTGCGACAGGCCACCGACAAGGGAGTGTGTCAAAGCTACGATTCCGTCAAGCTTGATGGGTGTCGATCGCCTATGATGGACCGCCAGCGCACTGTTGCACGGGCGCCGGAGGAGACAGCCATTGTTTGTCCATGTCGAAACGCGTCGCCGCTCGCGCTGGCACTGGGCAACCTTGCTGATTGTCAGCGTTTGCGTCGTGTGTTTCGTGGGTCTGGCGCTGATGCCGACACCGCAGCGGGTCTCGCTGCTGCTGCAGTGGGGAACGGTGCCGGCGAAAATTTTCGACGCGCAAGAGGCCCTGCTGCCGCAACTGACCGATCCGGCTCTGCTGAGGCTGTTCACCGCGCTGTTCATTCATGTCACCTGGCTGCATCTGCTGGGCAACCTGCTGTTCCTGATGATCTTCGGTTTGCCGGGCGAGCGCGCCCTGGGTTCGCTGCGGTTCCTGCTCCTGTTCGTGATCGGCGGTATCGTGGCCAATCTGATTGGCGCGTTGTCACTGGCGGGGGTGCGCCTGCCGATCATCGGTTGCAGCGGCGCCGTGTCGGCGGTGGTGGGTGCCTATGTTGCGTTGTTCCCCCGGGCCCGGCTGGGACTCGTCTTGCCGCTGGGTCTCTATCTCGAGTTCGTGCGCGTACCCGCCTTCCTGCTGATCGGGATCTGGGTGTTGCTGCAGTTGCTGTTCAGTTATTCCGGGCCGAGCTACGGCACCTACGTATGGTGGGCGCATATCGGCGGCTTCGTGTTCGGGGTGGGTTTTGCGCTGTTTTCGCGGGACACGATCACCCGGCGTCTGCGTGGCTGACGGGCGGCGCCGTCAGGACCACCTGTTCCATTCGTGCAACCGGGCAAACTGGCGCAGCAGGCGGCGCGCCATCGGGGTGGCGGCCACGGCGTTGAAAATCTGGTCGGGATCGGCACCTTCGCGACGCAGGTCGGTGCGCCTGCGCCGGATGTAGGCGCGCATCACCTCGGCGTTGAACTCAGGGTGGAACTGCACGCTGATCGCATTCGGGCCGTAGCGCAGGATCTGATGTGGGTCGCGGGCGGAACGGGCAAGGATCGTTGCGCCGGCAGGCGCCTCCAGCACGCTTTGCTCGTGCGTGGTGTGTGCGCGAAAACCGTCGCGGAGGACGCGCGTCAGCGGATCGCTTTTGTACCCGGGCGAGAGCTCGATCGGCTGCGTGCCGATCTCGCGCCCGCCTGGCAGATAGTCGACCCGGCCGCCGAGCGCATGCGCCATCAGCTGATGGCCGTAGCAGACGCCGAACAACGGAAGTTCCGCGTCCATGGCGTTGCGAATCCAGTCGCCGGTACGTTCGCTCCAGGGAAGTCGTTCGGTGACCATGGCAGCCGAACCGGTGATGATGGCTCCCGCTGCGTCGTGCGCCGATGGCAGTGCCTCGCCGGCTGCCACGTCGACAAGCTGCACCTGGTCACGGTGCAGCCCGGCGACGAGTCGGAACCAGTGGGGGAAATCGCCGTGGCGGGCGCGGATGGCATCCGGTGCCCGGCCGGCGCGGATGATCAATACGGGTTTCATGCGGGGATCCAGCAAAGTCGGTACGTTATTCAGGGTTGACCATCGTCGAAGCCATCGATCGGCGGCAACACGGCCAGGACTTCCTGCACCGTGGTCACCCCGGCGGCGACCTGGTCGGCGGCCGAGATGCGCAGCGGGCGCATGCCCTCGGCCAGTGCCGCCTGGCCGAAGCCGCTGAGGTCGAGCTGGGCCGAAATCATGCCGCGCAGTCGGGTCGACAGCTTCATCATCTCGTAGATACCGGTGCGGCCCATGAAGCCGGTATTGCGGCATTCCAGGCAGCCCACCGGTTTGGACACCTGCTCCGGAACCGGCATGTCCCAGCCATGGGTAAGCACCTTCCAGGCTTGCGGGTCCTGGGTAGTGGCCTGCTTGCAATGCGGGCACAAGGTGCGCACCAGCCGCTGCGCCACCACCCCGGTAAGCGTGGATTGAATCAGGTAATGCGGCACGCCCAGGTCGAGCAGGCGCGTGACGGCGCTGGGCGCATCATTGGTATGCAGGGTGGACAGCACCAGATGACCGGTCAGCGACGCCTGTACCGCCATCTGCGCGGTTTCCAGGTCACGGATCTCGCCGACCATGATGATGTCCGGATCCTGCCGCAGCAGGGTACGCACGCCGGCGGCGAAGTCCAGGTCGATTGCCGCATGCACCTGCATCTGGTTGAACTCCGATGAGACCATCTCGATCGGGTCTTCGATCGTGCAGACGTTGAGCTCGGGCGTGGCCAGGTGCTTGAGCGTGGAGTACAACGTGGTGGTCTTGCCCGAACCGGTCGGGCCGGTGACCAGGACGATGCCGTGCGGGCGTTCGACCATGCTGCGCCAGGTGGCGGTTTCGCCGGGCGAGAACCCCAACTGGGCGAAATCCTTCACCACCAGGTCCGGGTCGAAGATGCGCATCACCACTTTCTCGCCGAACGCGGTGGGCATGTTCGAGATGCGCAGCTCGACCTCGCGGCCCGAGGCCGAACGCGTCTTGATGCGACCATCCTGCGGCCGGCGCTTCTCGGCCACGTCCATCCGCGCCAGAATCTTGATGCGCGCGGTCACTGCGGTCATCACCGGCCCCGGCAGCTCGAACACCTTCTGCATCACGCCGTCGATGCGAAAGCGGATGGCGCCGGTCTCGCGCCGTGGCTCCAGGTGGATATCCGAGGCGCGCTGCTCGAACGCGTACTGCAACAACCAGTCCACGATGTGCACCACGTGGCGGTCGTCGGCACCCACCTCGCCGCTCTTGCCCAACTCGACCAGCTGCTCGAAGTTGAGGATCGCCGAGGAGCTGTCGCTGCCGGTCTTGGCGTCCTGGGCCAGTTGGATCGAACGCTGGACGCCGTAGAACTCCTGCAGGTAGCGGTTGATGTCGAGCGGACTGGCGACCACGCGCTTGATGTCCCGCCGCAGCATCTGGGCCAGATCGGGCGCCCAGTCGTCGTCAAACGGCTCGCTGGTGGCGAAGGTCACCTCGCCCACGCTGGCCGCGATCGGCAGGATGCGGTGCCGTTTTGCATACGCCAGACTCACCACCTGGGTGACGATGGCGACGTTGATCTTCATCGGATCGATTTTCAGGTACGCCAGCCCGGCGTGGCCGGCAAGCCACTCGGTCAGGGCCTCCAGGCTCAACGGGCGGCCGGGTTCGTGCTGGTTGGCCAGCTTGGCATTGGCGATCAGCACCAGCGGGTTCAGCTCGACCGTGCTGCGGCCGGCACGTGCGCCCATGCGCACATTCTTGGCGTCTTCAGCCAGTACATACCCGTCGACCACCAGCGCGGCCAGCACCTCGTCCAGTTCCAGTCGACCACGGCGGCCGAGCAGGGTTGCGATTTGTGGTGATACGGCCATCCGCCGAATATCCTTTGCCCGATCCTGCGCCCCGGGTTTCCTGCCCCAAAGCAAGCTGCAGCTATACTAACGCGCTTTAGCCAAGGTCACGGAGAGCCATGCCAGCGCGCACCTTCCAGGATGTGATCCAGACCCTCAACCGCTACTGGGCGGAACAAGGTTGCGTACTGTTGCAGCCGCTCGACACCGAGGTCGGGGCAGGCACTTTCCACCCCGCCACCTTCCTGCGCGCTCTCGGCCCCGAGCCATGGTCTGCGGCGTACGTGCAGCCATCGCGGCGGCCCACCGATGGCCGCTATGGTGAGAATCCCAATCGTCTGCAGCATTACTACCAGTATCAGGTGGTGATGAAGCCCAATCCCGAGGACATCCTCGAGCTGTACATCGGATCGCTGAAGGAACTCGGCCTCGATCCGCTGGTGCATGATCTGCGCTTCGTCGAGGACAACTGGGAGTCGCCGACGCTCGGCGCCTGGGGGCTGGGCTGGGAGGTCTGGCTCAACGGCATGGAAGTCACCCAGTTCACCTACTTCCAGCAGGCCGGCGGCCTCGAATGCCGCCCGGTCACCGGCGAAATCACCTATGGCCTGGAGCGCCTGGCGATGTACCTGCAGAACGTCGACAACGTCTACGACCTGGTCTGGACCGACGGCCCGCGCGGCAGCGTGAGCTATGGCGACGTGTTCCTGCAGAACGAGATCGAGCAGAGCACCTACAACTTCGAACACGCCAACGTGGCCGAACTGCTGCGCTGGTTCGACGTGTGCGAGGGTGAGGCGAACAAGCTGGTCGCGGCCAACCTGCCACTGCCGGCCTACGAGCAGGTGATGAAGGCCAGTCACACCTTCAACCTGCTCGATGCGCGTCGGGCGATCAGCGTCACCGAGCGCCAGCGCTACATCCTGCGCGTGCGCGCGCTTTCGCGTGGTGTTGCCGAGGCCTACGTGGCGCAACGCGAGAAGCTCGGTTTTCCGGGCCTGAAATCTGCTACCCAAGGCAGCCAGGAGCAGGCTGCATGAACGCCGGCAAGTCGTTGTTGATCGAGCTGGGTACCGAGGAGCTGCCGCCCAAGGCATTGGACGAGTTGTCTGCCGCCTTCCTTCGCGGCATTTGCGACGGCCTGGCCAGGCGCGGCGTCGCCGCCGGACTGGATCAGGCCAGACGCTATGCTTCACCGCGCCGGCTGGCCGCCTTCGTTCCCGGCGTGGCCGCATCGCAGCCGGACCAGGCGGTCGAGCGTCGCGGCCCGGCGCTGGCTGCTGCATTCGATGCCGAAGGCCAACCCTCGAAAGCGCTGCTCGGTTTCGCGCATTCCTGCGGCGTCGATGTCGCTCAGCTGGAAAAGCTGGAAACCGACAAGGGCGCGTGGTTCGTCTGGCGTACGGTGAAAGCCGGCCAGCCTTTGGCCACGCTCCTGCCGGAGATCGTCGACGAGGCGCTGAAGGCGCTCCCGATCCCGCGTCCGATGCGCTGGGCCGACCACGATTACAGCTTCGTGCGCCCGGTGCACTGGCTGGTGATGTTGCATGGCGCCGAGATCGTCGACGGCCAAGTTCTGGGCCTGACCAGCGGGCGCAAGTCGCGCGGCCATCGCTTCATGCATCCGAAGCCGGTGCACGTGGCCGACGCGGATGGCTGGCTCGACGCCATGCGCGCCTCCCGGGTGCTGGCCGGTCCGCACGAGCGGCGCCAGCGCATCCGCGAGCAAGTCGCCCAGGTCGCTGCCGATATCGGCGGCACGCCGCGGCTCGATGATGCGCTGCTGGACGAGTTGGCCAATCTCACCGAATGGCCGGTGGCAATTGCCTGCACCTTCGAGCGCGACTTCCTCGACGTACCGCCCGAGGCGCTGGTCACCACCATGGTGGCGAACCAGAAGTTCGTGCCCGTTTTCGACGCCGACGGCAAACTCACCGAGCACTTCATCGGCATCGCGAATATCCAGAGCAAGGACCCGGCCGAGATCCGTCGTGGTTACGAGCGGGTGATCCGGCCTCGCTTCGCCGATGCGAAGTTCTTCTGGGACGAAGACCTGAAGACGCCGTTGGCCAGCTACCAGGCGCAACTGAAGAACGTCACCTACCAGAAGGCGCTGGGCAGCCAATGGGACAAGAGCATGCGTGTGGCCGAACTGGCCCGGGTCGTTGCCAACCGGGTCGGGGCCGACGCGGCCTTGGCGACGCGGGCAGCCAGCCTGGCCAAGTGCGACCTGCTGACCCGCATGGTCGGCGAATTTCCCGAACTGCAGGGCGTGATGGGGCGCTACTACGCCAGTCACGACGGCGAGCCTGTGACCGTGGCCGAGGCGCTGGACAGTCATTACCAGCCGCGTTTCGGCCGCGACCGCGTAGCCGCCGACAAGCTCGGCCAGGTGCTGGCCGTGGCCGAACGGCTGGATACCCTGGCCGGCATCTTCGCCATTGGCATGAAGCCGGGCGGCAACAAGGATCCGTTCGCCCTGCGCCGCGCCGCGCTGGGTCTGGCCCGTACCCTGATCGAGGGCGGCCTGGAACTGGACTTGCGCGCGAGCTTCATCGAGGCGCTGGAGCTGCTGCCGGACTCGGCGCTGGCCGCGGGCCTCAAGCCCGGCAAGGACGGCAAGCCACCCAGCCTGAATGCCGGCGAGCGGCGCGCGATCCTGGTCGACGAGTTGCACGAGTTCGTGCTCGAGCGCTTGCGCGGCTATTACGCCGAGCAGGGTTTCGAGCATGCGCAGTTCGAATCGGTGCTGGCGGTGCAGCCAACCAGCCTGGCCGATTTCGACCTGCGCCTGCGTGCCGTCGCCGAGTTCGGCCGTTGCCCGGAAGCGGCCAGCCTGGCCGCGGCCAACAAGCGTGTCGCCAACATCTTGCGCAAACAGGCCGAAGAGGCCGGCGCGCCGCCGATCGGCCGCACCGTCGACCCAGCCCATTTCGAGGTGGACGCGGAACGGGAGCTGGCCGATGCACTGGCGTTGGCCCAGCGCGACAGCGCCGCGGCGCTGGCCGCCGGTGACTATGCCGCAGTGCTGGCTCGCCTGGCGCAGTTGCAGGCGCCGGTGGACGCATTCTTCGACAGCGTGCTGGTGAATGCGGACGATCCCACCGCGCGCGCCAACCGGCTGGCCTTGTTGAACCAGTTGAAGACCCAGTTCAGCACCATCGCCGACATTGCCCTGCTTTGAGCTGCCGCCCCGGAAAAAGAAACGGCAACCCTGCGGTTGCCGTGGTTCCCGTGGACACCCGGCGCCGCCTTCAGACGGCGACGCTGCGGTTCTTGCCAATACGTTGGGCCAGGTGGCGATTGAAGTTCATCATCGCGCCCGCATCCACATTGCTGCCGCCGGGCCCCAGGACGTCATAGAGATCGGTCAGCAGATCGGTGCATTCGCCCATGTTCAACGGGCTTCTCGCCAGGTCCAGTGCCGACTGCAGCATCTGCATCGCGGTATTCAATCGCTGCGAATCCAGCGTGTTGGCAGGCGCCGACCGTGGCAGTAGCGTGACCGAACCCAGTCTGGCACGCGGCTGTTGCGATGGCGGCACTTCGCTGCTGTGCTGGTTCGTGGCTGGATCCATCTGGATCGGGCCTTCGCCAGCCACCAGCCAGACCAGCGAGATCCCCAGCGTGCGTGCCAGGGTCACGCAGCGGGCGCGCGAGGGGTCGGTGTTGCCGTCGCGCCAACTGCGCACGACGCCTTCGGAGAAGCCGCACCTGCGGGCGATTTCGGTGGCACTGCCGACCTGCTGGATCAACAAACGTATGCGGTCGGCGAAGGTCCCGCCGGTGTTTGGGAGAGGGGAGAGTTGTTGCGTGCTCATGAGGGTGGCCTTGTCATAGTGGTGGAATGTCGCGCCCAAGACGCAAAACACTGCGCGAACGTGTGAACAAGGCCAGACTGCGGTTCACGTGCGAAACATTTTGCGTCCAATCCCGACTTGTGCAAACTTCAGCGAAAGCCGGGCCGGCGACATGGTGCGCGGCTGTCATGGTTCCGTTCTGCAGGAACACCCGGGCAGCGCTACACAACATCGCCAATGCTCGGACAACGTGACGACGCAAGAGTTTCAGCCGCGACAGTGGACTTTGTCCGGCAACTTCCTGCTGCTACCGTCAGAGGCCGTGAAACTGTGACCGCCGTCGCGAAAACACCACCGCCGGCGCCGCGGCAAAGCTGATCCATCACCACAGGACCTTGCATGAGCCAATTCGGGTTGCTTGGCAAACGGCGCTTTGCGCCGTTCTTCTGGACCCAGGCACTGGGGGCGTTCAACGACAACGCGTTCCGCAATGCGCTGGTGATGCTGGTGGCGTTCCAGATGGGGCTGGATGACCGCACCGTGGGGATCTACACCAACCTCGCGCCGGCGCTGTTCATCATCCCGTTCTTCCTGTTCTCCGCCACCGCCGGGCAACTGGCCGAGAAGTACGAGAAGAGCCGCATCATCCGCTACGTGAAACTGTTCGAGATCGCCGCGATGGCGCTGGCCGCGTACGGCTTCTACACCCACCACACCTCGCTGCTGCTGGTCGTGCTGTTCATGATGGGCATGCACTCGACCATGTTCGGGCCGATCAAGTACGCGATCCTGCCGCAGGCACTGAAGCCCGAGGAGCTGGTCGGCGGCAACGGCCTGGTCGAGATGGGCACGCAGATGGCGATGCTGGTGGGCATGATCGCCGGCAACTCGCTGATGCTGGTGGCCGGCATCGGTCCGCTGCTGGCCTCGGCGGCGACGATCGCGGTGGCGCTTGCGGGCTATCTGGCGAGCCGGCACATCCCGCCCGCACCGGCCACCGCGCCGGAGCTGAAGTTCAACTGGAACCCGGTCAGCGAAACCGTCCGCGTGCTCGGCATCACTCGCGCCGACCGCGCGGTGTTCAACGCGGTGCTGGGTATTTCCTGGTTCTGGTTTTTCGGCACCGTGCTGATTGCGCAATTGCCGATCTATACGCGCGAGACGCTGGGCGGTGACGGTTCGGTCAACACCCTGGTGCTGACCCTGTTCTCGATCGGCACCGCCGTCGGTGCGTTGTTGTGCGAAAAGTTGTCGGGCAAGCGGGTGGAGATCGGCCTGGTGCCGCTGGGCGCATTCGGCCTGACCGCATTTGGTATCGACCTGTATCTGGCTCGGCACGGCCTGGCGGCCATCCGGGGACAGGACTGGCTGGCCTTCCTGCATGGTGCCGGCAGCTGGCGTGTAGTGCTCGACCTTGCCGCGATCGGCGTGTTCGCCGGTTTCTACGTGGTGCCGCTGTTTGCCTTCGTGCAGTCGCGCACGCCGCGCGAGCGTCTGTCGAGGGTGGTCGCCGGCAACAACATCCTCAACGCCCTGTTGATCGTGCTGGCCGCCGGCTTCGGGCTGGGCCTGGGGGCGCTCGGGCTGGACGCGGCGCAGATCTTCCTGGCCGTGGCGCTGCTCAATGTGCTGGTGGCGGCCTACATCTTCACCCTGGTGCCCGAATTCCTGATGCGTTTCATCACCTGGGTGCTGGTGAACACGTTGTACCGGGTACGCGTCGAAGGCGTGCAGCACCTGCCCGAGGAAGGCCCCGCTCTGCTGGTGTGCAACCACGTCAGCTTCATGGACCCGCTGCTGCTGATGGCCAACCTGCGTCGGCCGGTGCGCTTCGTGATGTATTACAAGATCTTCAATACGCCGCTGCTGAGTTTCGTGTTCCGTACTGCCAAGGCGATCCCCATTGCCGGGCACAAGGAGGATCCCGCGGTGCTGCAGCAGGCCTGGGATGCCATTGACGATGCGCTGGCCGACGGTGAACTGGTGTGCATCTTCCCTGAAGGCGGCTTGACCCTCGATGGCGAGGTCGCGCCGTTCCGCCCCGGCGTGGAGCAGATCCTGGCGCGCCGCCCGGTGCCGGTACTGCCGATGGCGCTGCGCGGCCTGTGGGGCAGCGTGTGGAGCCGGCGCGATTCCCGGCTGGGTCGCATGCGCCTGCCGCGGCGCTTCCGCGCCAGGGTGGAGCTGGTAGTCGACGCCCCGATGGCGCCGTCGCAGGTCAGCGCGGCAACGCTGGAAGCCCGTGTCCGCGCCCTGCGCGGCGACCGCCCGTAGGAGCCCGCTGGTAGCAAGTGGGCCATCTCTGCCGTAGCGGAGCGGCTCAGCTGGCCCAGCCGCCGATCACCAGCAGGGCCACCACGCTCAGCCAGGCCAGCAACGCGCGCAGCAAGGCACTGCGCAGGCGGCGCAGTTCGTCCAGCGGATTGCTGTGCTCCTCGGCATAGCCATCGCCGGCCTCGATATCGATCAGCACGTCAGCCTGCGCTGCAGCGCCGAGGAAGCCGGGGCCACGCTCGTACCAGCTGGTCGGCGTAGCCTGGACGTGCCAGTGCCGCCAGGCCTCGATCACCGCCTCCCAGTGACCGACCACGGCCAGGGTGAAGGTCAGCAACTGGGCCGGCAGCCAGTCCAGTGCGTTGGTCAGGTAGTTGGCCGCCCGCTGGCTGTCGCCATCGAGCGACAGCGAGTCGTCGCGGCCCAGCGTTTGCGCCAGCCGGTACAGCAGGGCGCCGATCGGGCCGAGCAGGAAGAACCACAACAGCACCGCGAAGCGGCGGCGCAGGGCGGCGTAAACGATCGCCTCGCCCAGCGCCGGCGCACTCCACGCCACGGTGCTGCCATCGTCGGACAAAGCCTGCGCGGCGGCTTCGCGACTGACGCTGTCGCGAGCCTCCAGGATCGCTTCGAGGTCGCGCTCGAACTCGCGCGGGCCGAAGCAGTACAGCAACACGACCAACCCGAACAGCAGTGGCGGCAGCTCCCCCAACGCCGTGCCGCTGAACAGCCACACCAGCAGCGCGCACAGCACCAGTGGCGGCACCAGCGCCAGCACCACGCGCCCGACACCGCTGGTATCGGACAGCTGCGCTACCCAGCGCCGGAACAGGCCGTCCCGACGCCAGCTGGCCAGCTGCGGAGCAACGTGCAGCAGGCCCAGGGCGATCAGGGCGACAAGCAGACGGATGGCCATGGCAACGAACTCTCGGGCAATGGCTGCATTGTAGCGAGCGCATGCGTCGTCCGCAGGGCGATTGTCAGCGGCCTTGGCTTGCGCCGACGACCACGGCGGTGCGCGCCCGCCGAAGCACGGCAACCATGCACCAAGTTGGATACCGATGACGCCGGCATCGGTCATGCGGCGGCGGGGTGCTTCCGCTCATCCCACCGCGGTGCTGCGGCTCCCGCCCATGCCTGGTCAACCCGGGTCCCGTGTCGCCTGCACGCGTCGCCGCATGCCGGCGAACTTCAGGGCCAGCGAAGCTCAGGTCGCCCGACTCAGGCCGCGGGCGCCGCCGCGGTCAGCGCATCCAGGTCCAGTCCCGCGCGCTGCCGCAACCAGTACGCCAGCAAACGGTAGGACACCGACAAGGCGGTGGATGGCACGAAGCTGCCATCGGCAATGCCGTTCACGATCTCCTTGGGCGTGAACCAGCGTGCGTCCTCGAGCTCGCGGTCACGCATGCGGATCTGCCGCGATACCGCGGTGGCGATGAAGCCGACCATCAGCGAAGCCGGCATCGGCCAGGGCTGTGAGGAGTGGTAATGCACCTCGTCGACGATCACCCCGGATTCCTCAGCGACCTCGCGGCGCACCGCGTCTTCCAGCGCCTCGCCCGGCTCGACGAAACCGGCCAGCGTGGAATAGCGATGTGGCGGCCAGCCGGGCTGGCGCCCGAGCAGGCAGGCGCCCTCGTGTTCGACCAGCATGATCACCGCCGCATCGGTACGCGGAAAATGCAGGCGCACGCAATCGGGGTTGGTGCACTGCGCGCGATGCCCTGCGGAAACCAGTTGCAGCGGCGCGCCACAGTGGGCGCAAAAGCGCGTCTCGCGCTGCCAGTGCGACAAACCCTTGGCGTAGGCGAACAGGCCGGCTTCGTCGGCGCCGAGCAGCAGGCCGGCGCGGCGCAGGCTTACCCGGCGTGCGTCGAGCGCGGTTTCCAGTGTGCCGATCCGTGCTGGATCGTCCGCCACCAGCAGGAAATGCGCTCGGCCGTGCGCGATGCCGAGCAGGCTGGCCGGCGCGTCCGCGAACCATTGCCCGCGTTCGCCGGGATCGAGCCAGCGCAACACGTCCTCATCGCGGCGCAGGAAGGCTTCGCCGGTGCCATCCAGCAGCAGGTAGCGCGCGCTGTCCGAATGCGCCTGCGTGGCGACCCACGCCGCGTCGTCGCGGTGCTCGGCCGAGCGGTCGAGCAGCAGGCTCAGGCCGGCAAAAACGTTGGGGCGCGGCAGCCTGGCCTGCTCCATGGCGGCGTGCTCAGGCGGTGAACGACGAACCGCAGCCGCAGGTGGTCTTCGCGTTCGGGTTGCTGATCACGAACTGCGCGCCGCTGAGGTTCTCGGCATAGTCGATCTGCGCGCCGCCGAGATATTGCAGCGACAGCGGATCGCACAGCAAGGTAACGCCCTCGCGTTCGATCGCCAGGTCGTCCTCGGCCTGGGCCTCGTCGAAGGTGAAGCCGTACTGGAAACCGGAACAGCCGCCGCCCGTGATGTACACGCGCAATTTCAACTCCGGGTTGCCTTCCTCGGCAATCAGTTCATGCACCTTGTGTGCGGCGGCAAGCGTGAATTCGAGCGCGCTGCCGCTGCTGCGGTAATCGGGGATGGCGACGATGGTTTCCATGGCTATCCAGATGGGGTCGTGGCAGGTAACTGCAAGCATACCGCGTCAGGCGGTTACTGCCCCATCCTCCACCTCGACCATGGCGGCATCCGGCGCCGCCAGCGCGCGTTGCCCTTCCTCGCTCTGGCGCGAGATGCGCCCGTTGACCTGGGCGCCGGCGGCCATTTCCAGGGTGTGGTAGCGCAGGTCGCCGTCGATCCGCGCCAGCGGTGCCAGCTCCAACCGTACGCTCACGTGGACGTCGCCGGTGATATGGCCATTGATCACCGCATGCGGCACGCGCACCTCGCCCTGCACCTCGCCGTGCTCGCTCAGGGTGAACATTGCGTCGTCGCCCTCGGCCAGCACGGTGCCCTCGATGCGCCCATCCAGGTGCAGCGCGCCGGTGAAGCGCAGGTCGCCGCGGATTACCGTGCCGCGGGCGATCAGGCTGGTTTCGGCACTGCTCTTGTTGCGATCGCTGCGTCTACGGTTGAGCATCTCGGTCTCCTTCGGCGGTAGTAATGTTGCCGCTCAGTGCGGCGCCCCAGGCAACGGCGCGACTGACCGCTTGGCCACTTGTCGGCTGGACGTGGATACGCAGGCGCGTCGGCCGGAAATCCGCCGGCAACACGATGGTGCCCTGCAACTGCTGGAAATAGGTGAAACGGAACGGCAGGCCGTCCTTTTGCGCGCCATCGCCCAAGGTCGGCCAGTCGAGGGTAACCACCTTATCTTTGCGCAAACCCTCGACACTTACCGTGACGTGGCCGCTGATCTCGCCGCCGCGCTTGGCGTTCTGGGTGAGACTCAGGATCAGCGTCCAGCCGCGCGAGTTGCTGATCGGCTGCAGCTTCACTTCCTGCAGTTTCAGCCCCTGGCGCTGGCCGTTGCCGCCAACCAGGCGCGAATAGAAGCCCAGGTCGGCGCGCAGGGCGCTGAGCTCCTTCTCACGCTGCGCCAGCGTGCCGCGCAGGTCGCGGTTGGCGACCTCGTTGACCTGGCTGGCGCGCTCCAGGTTCACGACCTGTTGCTTGAGGTCGTTCACTTCGGCCAGCAAGGCGCGCTGCTGTTTGTGATCGACTGCCGCCGGGGCGCTGCGTCCGCCCAGGAAAAACACCAGCAAGCCCACCGCCAGCAAGCTGCCCAGCCAGGCCAGCCCCCACCACAGAGGGCGCCAGCGGAGACCGACGTCGTCGTGCCTCCGCACCACAAGGCGCGGTGGCGGTCGTGAACCCATGGGTGATTGTTCCGGCAAAGGGCAAGGTATAGCCCGGCCGTGACGGAAGCGTCAAGGAACGAGCGCATGACCACGCCAGCCTGGGGTCGCCGCCTGCGCCGTTCCGAACGTCGTGTCAGCTCTGCATCTTGCTTTGCAGATAACGCTCCGCGCCGATGTCCTTGATCAGGTTGAACTGGGTTTCCAGCCAGTCGATGTGTTCTTCCTCATCACACAGGATGTGCTTGAACAGGTCGCGGCTGACGTAATCGGCGATGCCTTCGCAGTACGCGATCGCCTCGCGCAGATCCTTTGTGGCGGCCATTTCCAGGTCCAGGTCACCCTGCAGCGCTTCCACCGGATTCTCGCCGATGTGCAACTTGCCCAGCCGCTGCAGGTTCGGCAGCCCGTCCAGGAACAGGATCCGCTCGATCAGGCGATCGGCGTGCTTCATCTCGTCGATCGATTCCTTGTACTCGTGCTCGGCCAGTTCGGTGTAGCCCCAGTTCTTGTACATGCGACTGTGCAGGAAATACTGGTTGATCGAGGTCAGCTCGTTGTAGAGCGCCTTGTTCAGGAACTCGATGACCTTGGCATCACCTTTCATGGCCTTTCTCCTTCACGTCAGACACCGCCGACTATACAAGTCTGCGCACCGACCGACGGGACAAGGATGGCACCGGCTTGCCCTTGCGACCCATCAAACGCCCGCCGTTGCCGCCGGCCTGATCGCCGGCAAAGGTTGCCTCCTGCCAACCCCTCTCCCCTCGGGAGAGAGGGTACGGGCGAAGCGCACGGCTTCGGCGCGTACTATGGCTGCTCCACGTGTCGACCGTACCCTCATCGGACGTTGCGCGCGCTACGTTACCCATCCGCGAGAGGACTTCCGGGGTCGCCGAGGAAAGCCAGGGAAATCGCAGCCGAGCTTCGACGCCGATCAAGTGTGCGGCAATGACGGAAGTGATGGGGGTGCGTGGTGCCCGCTTGTTGCGTGGAGGCACCACGCACGACTCAAGCGGAGAGGCAGCTCAGGCGGCGGCGAACGGCAGTTGACAGAACACCTGCTGCCTGGCCTGGTCGAACGTGGCGAGGGCCTCGTCCTGACAGCAACCGCAGCAATCGCCACAGCCGGTACGTGCCTGCAACTCGGCAAAACTCGCCACGCCACCGGCCGCTTCGCGGTGGATGTCGTGGTCGGTGATGCCATGGCACATGCAGACGTACATGCGCGTATACAAACGCGAATGCGAACGATTGTCAACAACAAGATTGTCGCAGACGGAATTCCGTTCAGGCAGCGGCGCGCCCATCACCCGGCCCGGCCGGCAGCGGGCCGGACTCGTCGCGGGGCGGCGTCGTGCCAATCTCCACGCTGAACAGCTCCTCTACCAGCGGCGCAAAATTACGCAACGCCCGCTCGTACACCTGCCGCTTGAAGTTCACCACATGCGCGGCCGGGTACCAGAAATCCACCCAGCGCCAGATATCGAACTCCGGCTTCTCGCTGGCATCCAGCTTCAACGCCTCCTCGCCTCCGACCAGCTTGAGCAGGAACCACACCTGCTTCTGGCCGATGCAGGTCGGCCGCTGGTGCCGGCGCACATAGCGTTCGGGCAGGCGATAGCGCAGCCAGCCGTGGGTGGCGGTAATCACCTCCACGTGATGCGCCTCCAGGCCCGTTTCCTCCTCCAGCTCGCGGTACATCGCCTCCAGCGGCGTCTCATCCGTGCGCATGCCGCCCTGCGGAAACTGCCAGCCATCACGATTGACCCGGCGCGCCCAGAACAGCTGGCCGTCTGCGTTCAGCAGCACGATGCCCACGTTCGGACGGTAGCCATCTACATCGGCTCTACCCCAAATCCTGTGGGTAGATTTCTATGATCGGACGGCATCCGGGTAGAGGTCCAGGCCACCAAGATAGAAGTAGATGGCGTTACGAAAGCGGGCTTTGTTGCGGAAGCCGCGGCTACGCGCCTTGATCAACT
>JACDJC010002212.1_pt1 | contig 15670 bp, 12 predicted proteins | sample 7454191 | NCBI WGS metagenome assembly JACDJC01 (sample SAMN14253291, study PRJNA609438) | sludge metagenome | isolation source: sludge after 25d culture with pyrite and EDTA | collected 2018-12-20 | reverse complement strand
CTGGCGGCCGTGCGCATCGAGCAGGTGCGCGCGGTCCTGGGGGAAGTCCTGCAATGGGAATTCCCGGCGGACGCGGTGCTGTCGCGCTGGCTGAAGGCGCACCCCAAGCTGGGCGTGCGCGACCGGGGGGAAGTGGCCGAGGCCGTATACGACGTGCTGCGCAATCTGCGCCGCTACCGGCAGTTCGCCGAAAGCGGCGCCGGCCCGGCCACCCGGCGCCTGGCCATATTGGGCCTGGCCGCCGTCATGGACGCGTCCGTGCTGGACGCCGGCCTGGAAGAGCACGAACGCCATTGGCTGGCCCACGTGCGTTCCCTGGACGTCCGCGGCCTGGCCCGCGCGGTGCGGGACAGCCTGCCCGACTGGCTGGACGAGAAGCTGTCCACGCTGGAAGATCCCGATGCGCTGATCCAGGCGCTGAACCGGCCGGCGCCGCTGGACTTGCGCGTGAACCCCATGCGGGTCGAGCGCGCCGAGATGCTCAAGCAGTTGCGCAGCGGCCCGGCCTTGCGCTACGACCCGCAGCCCACGCCGTACTCGCCCTGGGGCATCCGCATGCAGGGCCGCCCGCCGGTGAACCGCTGGCCCATGTTCGAGAAAGGCGAGATCGAGGTCCAGGACGAGGGCAGCCAGATCCTGGCGGCGCTGGTGGCGCCGCGCCGCAGCGAGATGATCATCGACTATTGCGCGGGGGCGGGCGGCAAGACGCTGCTGATCGGCGCGCTCATGCGCTCCACGGGGCGGCTGTATGCGTTCGACGTCTCCGCCGCGCGGCTGGCGCGGGCCAAGCCGCGCTTCGCCCGCAGCGGGCTGTCCAACATCGTGCCGGTCGTGATCGACCCCGACAACGACCAGCGGGTCAAGCGCCTGCGCGGCAAGGCCCATCGGGTGCTGGTCGATGCGCCCTGCAGCGGCCAGGGCCCGCTGCGGCGCAATCCCGACCTGAAATGGCGGCAGCACCCCGAATCGCTGGCCGCGCTGAAGGAGACCCAGGCGAAGATACTGGCCCAGGCGGCGCGCTGCGTGGCGCCGGGCGGCAGGCTCATCTACGCCACTTGCAGCATCCTGCCCGAGGAAAATGAAGAGCAAGTTAAGGCGTTTTTGGCGGAAAATCCCGAATTTACGCTGCTCGATGCCGCCAAAATCGCCGCCGATCGTTGTGAAAATCTGACACTGCAAGGCCCGTTTCTGAACATGCGGCCCGACCGCCATGGCACGGACGGCTTTTTCGCCGCGGTAATGGAGCGCTCCAAGCCCGAAAATTGATGCAAATCAATTGATCCATCTTAAGTCCAAGTTGAAATTTAGCTGTCATATCAAGGACAAGTGGGCTAAACTTTTGTTGTTCTAACACTAGGCCTTTATAAGGGTTTATGGACCAAATACTCAATTTCCTGTCGGGCGGCTTCCTGCAACTTCCGTGGTGGAAGGTCGTCCTGGTCACGCTCGTCCTGACACACATCACCATCGTGTCGGTAACCATCTTCCTGCACCGCAGTCAAACCCACCGGGGCCTGGATCTTCACCCCGCCGTCATGCATTTCTTCCGCTTCTGGCTGTGGCTGACGACCGGCATGGTCACGAAGGAATGGGTCGCCATACACCGCAAGCACCACGCTTTCGTCGAACGCGAGGGCGACCCGCATTCGCCCATGGTGTACGGCATAGGCAAGGTTTTCTTCCGCGGCGCGGAACTCTACCGCGACGAAGCCGCCAACGCCGAGACCATCAAGCGTTTCGGCCACGGCACGCCCGACGACTGGCTCGAGCGCAACATCTATTCCAAGCACAGCGTGCTGGGCGTGATGATCATGCTGGCCATCGACCTGGCGCTTTTCGGCGCCCTGGGCCTCACCGTCTGGGCCGTGCAGATGGCCTGGATCCCGTTCTGGGCGGCGGGCGTCGTCAACGGCCTGGGCCACTACATCGGCTACCGCAACTACGCCAGCCCCGACACCAGCACCAACGTCATGCCCATCGGCATCATCATCGGCGGCGAAGAATTCCACAACAACCACCACGCGCACGGCACCTCGGCCAAGTTTTCCGCAAAGTGGTGGGAATTCGACATCGGCTGGTTCTACATCTGCATACTGCGCTTCTTCAGGCTGGCCACGGTGCGCCGCGTCGCGCCCAAGCTCAAGCTCGACCCGGCCAAGAACACGGTCGACCTCGACACCCTGCAGGGCGTGATCACGCACCGCTACGAGATCATGGCGCGCTACACCGACCTGGTCAAGAAGGCGGCGGCCGAAGAGCTCAACAAGCTGAAATCCACCCGCAAGCAGGGCAGCCCCGATTGCGGCTGGACCATGCTCAAGCGCGCCCGCAAGCTGCTCGTCAGCCGCAGCGACGACACCAAGCTGGAACCCGCCCAGCGCGCCGAACTCGACAACGTGCTCGCCCAAAGCCAGTCCCTGTCCACCCTGGTGCAAATGCGCCGCGAACTCGTGCGCCTTTGGGAAAGCTCCAGCGCCAGCAGCGAACAGCTGCTGGCCGACCTGCAGGCATGGTGCCAGCGGGCGCAACAAAGCGGTATTGAAGGCCTCGAGCAGTTTGCTTATCGTCTGCGCCGCTACGCGGCATGATGCTGGATAAGCTCAATCCCCAGCAACAAGCCGCCGTCACCCTCCCTCCCGCGCATGCCCTGGTTCTGGCCGGCGCGGGCAGCGGCAAGACCCGGGTCCTCACGACCCGCATGGCCTGGCTGATACAAACCGGCCAGGCCAGCCCATATGGCCTGATGGCGGTCACCTTCACCAACAAATCCGCGCGCGAGATGCTCACGCGCCTGTCCGCGCTGCTGCCCATCAACACGCGCGGCCTGTGGGTGGGAACCTTCCATGGCCTGTGCAACCGCCTGCTGCGCGCGCACCACCGCGACGCCGGCCTGCCGCAGACCTTCCAGATCCTGGACGGCGCGGATCAGCTGGCGGCGATCAAGCGCCTGCTGAAGGCTGCGAACATCGACGACGACAAGTTCCCGCCGCGCGACGTGCAGCGCTTCATCAACGGCGCCAAGGAAGAAGGCCGGCGCCCCGGCGACCTGGAGGCCTGGGACCCGCACCGCAAGCGACTGATCGAAATCTACGTGCTGTACCAGGAGCAGTGCGAGCGCGAGGGCGTGGTGGACTTCGCCGAGCTCCTGCTGCGCGCCTACGAGCTCTTGCAGCGCAATGCCCCGGTGCGCGAACACTACCAGCGCCGCTTCCGCCATATCCTGGTGGACGAGTTCCAGGACACGAACACGCTGCAGTACCGGTGGCTGACCCTGTTGGCGGGCGGTGGAGCGGCGGTGTTCGCGGTGGGCGACGACGACCAGTCCATTTATGCCTTCCGCGGCGCGAACGTGGGGAACATGTCCGACTTCGAGCGCGACTATGCCCGCGGCAACGTCATCCGGCTCGAACAGAACTACCGTTCCTACGGCCACATCCTGGATGCGGCCAATGCCCTGATCGCGCACAACAGCGTGCGCCTGGGCAAGAACCTCTGGACGGAGCAGGGCGAGGGCGAGCCGGTGCGGGTGGTGGAGCAGCCCTCCGACGCGCTCGAAGCGCAATGGGTGATCGATGAAATCAAGGCCTTGATCAACGACGGCCGGCCGCGCAGCCAGATCGCGGTGCTGTACCGCAGCAACGCGCAGTCCCGCATCATCGAGCACGCGCTGTTTTCAGCGGGCGTGCCGTACAAGGTCTATGGCGGCCTGCGCTTCTTCGAGCGTCAGGAGGTCAAGCACGCGCTGGCCTATCTGCGGCTGATGGACAACCCGCATGACGACACGTCCTGGCTGCGGGTGGTGAATTTCCCCGTGCGCGGCATCGGCGCCCGCACGCTGGAGCAGCTTGCCGATCTTGCGCGCGAGCAGAGCTCCAGCCTGTTTCGCGCCGTTCCCATGATGGCGGGCAAGGGGGGCGCCAACCTGGCCAGGTTCGCTCGCCTGATCGAGGAAATGGCGCACGAGGCGCAAGTGCTCACGCTGCCCGAACTGGTGGAGCACGTGATACACCACAGCGGGCTCATGGCGCACTACCAGCAGGACCGCGAGGGCGCGGACCGCATCGAGAACCTGCGGGAATTGATCAACGCCGCCGCGGCTTTCGTGGCGGAGGAAAACTTCGAAGGCCTGCCGGCGGGGCGCATCCCCGACGACGCGCTCGGCGCGCAAGCCTTGTCGGCCGACCCCGAGGCGCTGGCCGCCGTGGCGCCCATGTCGCCGCTCGCCGCCTTCCTGACGCACGCTTCGCTGGAAGCGGGCGACAACCAGGCGCAGGCGGGGCAGGACGCCGTCCAGCTGATGACGGTGCACGCGGCCAAGGGGCTGGAATTCGATGCGGTATTCATCACCGGGGTGGAAGAGGGGCTGTTTCCGCACGAGAACAGCCTGCTGGAGGCCGCCGGCCTGGAGGAAGAGCGCCGCCTGATGTATGTGGCGATCACGCGGGCGCGCGAGCGGCTGTACCTGACGCTGGCGCAGAGCCGGATGCTGCATGGGCAAACGCGCTATGCGCTGCGTTCGCGCTTTCTGGACGAAATACCCGAGGAACATCTGAAGTGGCTGACGCCGCGCGAGGCGGCGCATGTGGCCCGCCAGGAAAGCTGGGGCGGCGCGTTCCGCCGCGGGCGGTCGTTCGCCGGGTCGGAGGGCGACAGCATCGCGCCGAGGGCGCCGCGCAGTTTCAGCAGCGGGGTGACGGTGGGGGACAAGATGTTCCGTATCGGCACGGGCGTGCGCCATGCCAAGTTCGGGGACGGGACGGTGATTGCGTTGAGCGGGACGGGTCAGGATGCGCAGGCGCAGATCCAGTTCCGCGAAGTCGGGATGAAGACGTTGGCTTTGGGAGTGGCCAAGCTGGATATTCTTTGACGGCGGCAGGCGGCCAACCCGGCAACGGGGATGTAGTTTTTTACGCAAATGCGTCTAATCATCACTAAATATGGCGTAGAATCAACAGGCCCCCACACTGAGGTCAGCAACATGCAGAAGCCTGTCGCGCCGTCATTATGCGAGTCGTGCCATAGCATCAATCGCGCTCCGCATCAGAACATGAGACACCAGGGCATACGCCAAGCCGCGTCCAGCAACGGCGCGCAGGAGCGTCAATACCGCTGCGTGGCCTGCAACGCCATATGGGTGGAGCCCATCGACAGGTGGGGAATCAGCGGCGGCTTCCGGCTGCTGCCGAACGTCAAGTAAGGGCTTCCAGCTCTTCCTGCAGGCTCAGCCATTGCTCTTCCAGCTGAGCGTGGCGCTTGCTCAATTCGCCGTGCTCTTCCAGCGCCTTCAGCCTTTCCGCCCGGCGCTCTTCGGAATAGAGCCCGGGATCGGCGATCAGGGCGTCCAGCGCCGCCAGCCGCGCGCCTGTCTTTTCCATGTCGGCCTCGACGTTCTTCAGCCGCGTCTCCAGGGGCCTGCGCAGCGTCGACAGGCGCTGCCGCTGTTCCGCTTCCTGCCGCCGCTGGGCCTTGCGGTCGACGGCCGGGGCGTCGGCCGAGGCCAGCTGCTCCAGGCGGGCCTCGCTGCGCGCGTCGGCGTTTCTTGCGGCCAGCCAGTCCCGGTAGTCCTCCAGGTCGCCGTCGAATTCGGTCACCTTGCCGTCCGCGACGATCCAGAAGTCGTCCACGGTGGTGCGCAGCAGGTGGCGGTCGTGGGAGACGAGCAGCACGCTGCCGGCGAATTCCGCCAGCGCGGTGGCCAGCGCCTCGCGCGTGTCCACGTCCAGATGGTTGCTCGGCTCGTCCAGCAACAGGAGATTGGGCTTGCGCCACACGATCAACGACAGGGCCAGGCGCGCTTTTTCGCCGCCCGACATGGGCGCGATCTTGCTGTTCACGGTGTCGCCGCTGAAGCCGAAGCCGCCCAGGTAGTTGCGCAGTTCCTGCTCGCGGGTCTCGGGCGCCAGGCGGGCCAGGTGCTGCAGCGGGGTGGCGTCGGGGTCGAGCATGTCCAGCTGGTGCTGGGCGAAATAGCCGATGACGAGGCCTTTGGAGGCGCGCCGCTCGCCGGCCAGCGCCGGCAATTCCTCGGCCAGCGTCTTGATGAGCGTGCTCTTGCCGGCGCCGTTGACGCCCAGCACGCCGATGCGGGCGCCGCCGCGCACCATCAGGCGCACATCGCGCAAGACGGTTTTCTCGCCGCCGCCGGGCAGGCGATAGCCGGTCGAGACCTCGTCGAGCACCAGCAGCGGATCCGGCATGCTGAGGGGTTCGGGCAGGCGGATGTCGATGCCGGCCTCGGCATGCAGGGGCGCCAGCGTTTCCATGCGCGCCAGCGCCTTGACGCGGCTTTGCGCCTGTTTCGCCTTGGTGGCCTTGGCCTTGAAGCGGTCGATGAAGCTTTGCAGCCGCGCGGCTTCGCGCGTCTGCCTGTCCCAGGCGATCCGGGACTGGCGCAGGCGCTCGGCGCGCTGACTCAGGAAGTCTTCGTAGCCGCCGCGGTAGCGGACCAGCTTGGCCTGGTCGAAGTGCAGGATGATTTTCGCCACCGCGTCCAGGAACTCGGTGTCGTGCGAAATCAGCATGACGGTGCCCTGGTAGGCCGCCAGCCAGCGTTCCAGCCACAGCATGGCGTCCAGGTCCAGGTGGTTGGTGGGTTCGTCCAGCAGCAGCAGCTCGGAAGGCGCCATGAGCGCGCGCGCCAGGGCCAGCCGCATCTGCCAGCCGCCCGAAAAGCTGCGGACCGGATTCATCCATTCATCCGGCGCGAAGCCCAGGCCGGCAAGCAGCTGCTCTGCCCGCGAAGGCGCGCTCCAGGCGTCCGCCTCGACCAGGGCGGATTCCAGCTCGGCGATCCGGTGGCCGTTGCCGTCGGGCGTGGCGGCCCGCTCGGCCTGCAGGGCGCGCAAATGGGTGTCGCCATCGATGACGAATTCGCGCGCCGGCATGTCGTTGTCGCTGATTTCCTGCTCCACGCTGGCAATGCGCCAGGAGGCCGGGATCAGCAGGCTGCCCGCGTCGGCGTCCAGCCGGCCTTGCAGCAGCGCGAACAGCGTCGACTTCCCGGCGCCGTTCTTGCCGACGATGCCCACGCGTTCGCCCGGATTCACCACGAAATCCGTATCGTCCAGCAGCACCTTGGTGCCGCGGCGCAGAGTCAGACCGGTAGCGCGTATCACGAGGCCAACTGTTCCCTGGTCAACAACAGGATCTGGTCTTCGGTGTTCTCGGTGCCCAGCCAGATGGGGTCGAGATCGGGGAAGGCCGCCATGAAATTCTGGTATTCGTTGCCGATTTCCAGGACGAGCATGCCGTCCGGGGCGAGGTAGTCCGGCGCTTGCCGCAACAGGCGGCGCACCAGGTCCATGCCGTCTTCGCCGCCCGCGAGCGCAAGCCTGGGTTCGTGCAGGTATTCGGGCGGCAGGCTTTCCATGGACTGCCGGTTCACATAGGGCGGGTTGCACAGGATCAGCTGGTATTCGCACTGCGGCAGCTGATCCAGCAGGTCGCTGCAGTAAGTGGTGACGCGCCCGTCCAGCTTGTAGTCGTCGATGTTCCGGTTCGCGACTTCCAGCGCGTCGGGGGAGATGTCGACGGCATCGACCTGCGCGTTCGGAAAGGCCAGGGCGGCCAGTATCGCCAGGCAGCCCGAGCCGGTGCAGACGTCGAGCACGCAATCGATGTCGTCCGGATCGTTCACCCAGGGGGCGAGGCCGTTGGCCAGGAGCTCGGAAATGGGAGAGCGGGGGATGATCACGCGCTCGTCGACCGTGAAGCGATGGCCTTGCAGCCAGGCTTCCCCGGTCAAGTAGGCGGCGGGCTTGCGCTCGGTGATGCGGCGTTCGATGAGGTCGAGGAAGGCGGCGCGTTCCTCGGGAACCAGGCGCGCGTCCAGGAAGGGGTCGAGCTGGTCCAGCGGCAGGTCCAGGGTGTGCAGCAGCAGATAGGCCGCCTCGTCCCAGGCGTTGTCGCTGCCATGCCCGAAAAACACGCCCGAGGCGTTGAACCGGCTGACGGCATAGCGCAGCAGGTCTCGCAGGGTGAACAATTCATGGCGGGCGGATGCATGCATGCGGTCTTCCTATGTGTCGCCGGAGAGCAGCAGGCTTTCCAGCGTGCGGCGATAAACATTCTTGAGCGGTTCGAGCGTATCCAGCCTGATGTGCTCGTCGACTTGGTGGATGCTGGCGTTGATGGGGCCGAACTCTACCACTTGCGGGCAGATCTTGGCGATGAAACGCCCGTCCGACGTGCCGCCGGTGGTGGACAGCTCCGTGGCGACGCCGGTTTCCGCGAGGATGGCGCCGCTGATGGCGGCGCTCAGTTCGCCCACGGGCGTCAGGAACGGCTCCCCGCCCAGCGTCCAGTCCAGATCATAATCCAGCGCGTGCGATTCCAGTATGCGCGCCACGCGCTGCTTGAGGGAATCCGGCGTGCTGGCGGTCGAGTAGCGGAAGTTGAAATCCAGCACGGCGCTGCCGGGGACGACGTTGGTCGCGCCCGTGCCCGAATGCAGATTGGACACCTGGAAGCTGGTGGGCGGGAAATACTCGTTGCCCTCGTCCCAGTGTTCGCGGGTGAGGTCCACCAGGGCCGGGGCAAGCAAGTGTATGGGATTGCGGGCCAGCTGCGGGTAGGCCACGTGGCCTTGCTTGCCCTTGATGACGAGCCGCCCCGACAGCGACCCGCGCCGGCCGTTCTTGACCGTGTCCCCCAGGGCATGCACCGAGGTCGGCGCGCCGACGATGCAGTAGTCGGGCAGTTCGCCGCGCGCCGCCAGCCATTCGCAGACCTTGACCGTGCCATTGACGGAAGGGCCTTCCTCGTCCGAGGTGATCAGCAGCGCGATCGAGCCCGCGTGGCCGGGATGGGCGGCGACGAATTCCTCGGCCGCCACCACGAAGGCCGCGATGGAGCTTTTCATGTCGGCCGCGCCGCGGCCGTACAGCTTGCCTTCGCGCTCGGTGGGCGTGAAGGGCTCGCTGGTCCATTGGTCCAGCGGGCCCGTGGGCACTACGTCGGTATGGCCGGCGAACACCAGCAGGGGGCCGTCTTGGCCGCGCCGGGCCCATAGATTGATCACGTCGCCGTAAGCGAGATGCTCGCAGCTGAAGCCGGCCGGGATCAGGCGCGCCGCCAGCAGCTGCTGGCATCCGTAGTCCTCCGGCGTGACGGACGGTCTGGAGATGAGGTCGCGGGTCAGCGACAGGACGGCGGATTCCGGCATCAGGCCCTCAGCAAATCGTTGATACTGGTCTTGGAGCGGGTTTGCGCGTCCACGCGCTTGACGATGACGGCGCAGGCGAGGCTGTGCGAGCCGTCCTCGGCCGGCAGCGAGCCCGGCACCACCACGGAGCCCGAGGGCACGCGGCCGTAGAGGATCTCGCCGGTGGCGCGGTCGTAGATGCGGGTGCTCTGGGAAATGAAGACGCCCATCGCCAGCACGGAGTTCTCTTCCACGATGACGCCTTCCACCACCTCGGAGCGCGCGCCGATGAAGCAGTTGTCCTCGATGATGGTGGGGTTGGCCTGCAGGGGTTCGAGCACGCCGCCTATGCCCACGCCGCCGGACAGATGCACGTTCTTGCCGATCTGCGCGCAGGAGCCGACCGTCGCCCAGGTGTCTATCATGGCGCCTTCGTCCACATAGGCGCCGACGTTCACATATGAAGGCATGAGCACGACATTGCGGGCGATGTAGCTGCCCCGGCGGGCGACCGCCGGCGGCACGACGCGGAAGCCGCCGCGGGCGAAATCCTGGGCGTCATAGGACTCGAACTTGGTGGCGACCTTGTCGTAGAACCGCAAGGGGCCGTCGCCGGTCACGCGGTTGTCTTCCAGCCGGAAGGAAAGCAGAACCGCTTGCTTGATCCATTGATGCACTTCCCAGCCCGATTCCGTTTTCTCGGCGACTCGCAAGCGGCCGGCGTCGAGCCCGGCCAGGGTTTCCTGGACGGCTTCGCGCAGCCGCGCGTGTCCGGACGACGGGGAGATTTCCGCGCGGGCGTCCCAGGCGGCTTCAATGATGCTTTGCAATTCGTTGGTCATGGGCGTGGTGCTCAAGAGGTGAGTCGGGACGGAAAAGAGTCTTCCGGCGCGGGCGGCGCGCCGCTTCGGGCCGCGGCCGCCGCCGGGCGCGGTGGTTCAGGCGCGCGGCTATTCCAGGGCGCGCTGCCGCACGAAGCCGGCGATGCGGCCGGCGGCCTCGATGCAGTCTTCCAGCGGGGCGACCAGGGCGATGCGGACCCGGCGCGCGCCGGGATTGACGCCGTGCGCCTCGCGCGCCAGGTAGCTGCCGGGCAGGACGGTGACGCCGGTGGCGGCGTACAGATCGCGCGTGAACTCGGTGTCGTCGCAGGGCGTGGCGGCCCAGAGATAGAACGAGGCGTCGGGCCGGGCGACGCCCAGGACGGGTTCCAGCATGGGCACCACCGCTTCGAACTTCCGGCGATAGAGCCGGCGGTTCTCGGCCACGTGGGCTTCGTCCTGCCAGGCGGCGACGCTGGCGGCGGATACGACGGGACTGATGGCGCTGCCGTGGTAGGTGCGGTACAGGAGGAAGGCGCGAACCAGCGCCGCATCGCCGGCGACGAAGCCGGAGCGCAGGCCCGGCACGTTGGAGCGCTTGGACAGGCTGGAAAAGCTGAGCAGCCGGCGGTAGTCATGGCGGCCAAGCAAGGCGGCGGCCTGCAGGCTGCCCAGCGGCTTGTCGGCCTCGTCGAAATAGATCTCGGAATAGCATTCGTCGGCGGCGATGGCGAAGCCGTGCCGGTCGGACAGCTCGAACAGGGTTTTCCAGTCTTGGAGCGTGAGCACGCTGCCGGAGGGGTTGGCCGGCGAGCAGATGAACAGCAGCTGGGTCTTTTCCCAGACGGCGGCGTCCACCGACCGCCAGTCGTAGCCGAAATTCAGTTCGGGTTGCGCGTTGATGAAATAAGGCCGCGCCCCGGCGAGCAGGGCCGCCCCTTCGTAGATTTGATAGAAGGGATTGGGACACACGACATACGCCCCGGCATCCGGATCGACGACCGTCTGGGCGAAGGCGAAGAGCGCCTCGCGCGAGCCCAGCGCCGGCAGCACCTGGGTTTCGGGGTCGGGCCGGGCGATGCCGTAGCGGCCGGCGATCCAGTCGGCGATGGCGCCGCGCAAGGCGGCGTCGCCCTTGGTGGGCGGGTAGACGGCAAGGCCACCCATGGCGTCCCGCATGGCTTGCGCGATGAAGCCGGGGGTGTCGTGCTTGGGCTCGCCTATGGAAAGGTTGATGGGCTTGAGCCCGGCTGCCGGGTTGCCGGCTTGCGCAAGCAGCTTCCTGAGCTTTTCGAAGGGGTAGGGGTGAAGCGCGCCAAGTCGAGGGTTCATGTTGTCCGCGCAAGTTTCGCGTTTGCGAACGAAGGGTTGATTTTACAGTAAAACGCGGCGACGGCGCCACGGGGCGCAGCGCCATGGCGCCGTCACGCCAGCAATTCGGCCCAGTGCTGGAAGGCGAAATACTGCGGCGCGGCCTTGAGCCGATGGTCCCCGTAGCCCGATTTATGGAGCACGAAGCGAACGCCCGCCTGGCGCGCGCATTCCGCGTCGACCGAGGTGTCGCCGAAGTACAGGCACTGGTCGGGCCGCAGCCCCAGCATGCGTATGGTTTCGAGCAAGGGAACGGGCGAGGGCTTGGCGGCCGGCCAGGTGTCGGCGCCGCTGATGAAATCGAAGTGCGCGTCGATGCCCACTTTGCGGGCGGCGGTCAGGGCGCTGGCATGGAGCTTGTTTGTGCAGATCGCCATGGGCAGGGCGGCGTCGCGGCAGGCGTTCAGCACGTCCTGCGCGCCGGCGTACAGGCGGGTGTGGCGATGGCCCATGGCGGCGTAGTTTTCGACATACAGGGCGCGCAACGGCTTCAGGTCGGCGGGCATGGTCCAGCCCATGTCGGCGGCGATGGACCGCATGATGCCTTCTCCGGTTCCGTGCAGGTCGCCGGGGAAATAGTCGTCGGGCAGCAGCCCCAGGCCGGCCTGGTGGAAGGTCAGGCGCATGCCGTGCAGGATGTCGGCGGCGCTGTCGATGAGCGTGCCGTCCAGATCGAAGACCAGGCCTCGCAGGCCGGCTTCCGTCAGGATGGGATGCAGGTTGATCGTTTGTTCCATGGTTCAGTCATGTAATGCCCAGGGACGCGCACAAGCGCAGCAGCTCGCCGTGGAACCTGCGCGCGGCGGTGTCGGCGTCCCATGGCGCCCAGGGCGGTTCGCCGTAGCGGCGCGCCAGCGGGTCTTCGTCCGTGATCGCCGCGTCTATGCCCAGGACGTCCGCCACTTCGCGGCGGCTCCATCCCACGCAATGCACCGCTTCGCTGGCGGCCGCCGTCCGGTCCGCCGCCTTGTGCAGGCGGTAATCCGCGGCGTCCCAATCCGGCAGGCGGTAGCGCCGCATGATGGCCGCCGTCAGCCGGCCGGCCACTTCCTGGAACGGCGCGCCCAGCGCGGCTTTCAAGGGCGAGATGCAGTCGAAGCCCAGAAAGCCTTCTTCGGCGTCGTGCAGCAGCTCGAGCAATTCGCCGGCGGCATCGAGGCGGCCCGGGCCGGCTTGGCGCCGCAGTTCCAGCACCAGCAGGGAATGCTGGGCGACCGACAAGGGCAGCGGCCAGCAGGATTCGCCGCCCCAGCGGTAAGTGCGCGACAAGCGTATGGAAAGATCCTGGTGGTCCCAGGCGCCGGGGTCGGGGTGGATGAGGTCCAGATGCCTGCCGGACGGCAGGCGCATCCAGGCGCGAAGCTTTGCGGACGCGGGAGTGTTTCCGGGCGGGCGCCCGGCGGCGTCGGAAGGGCTCGAGCTCACGGTTGCTGTTCCAGTCCTGCGGCTTCATGCCGCCCGCCGCGCCGCCGCAGGGCCGGCAGGCAAAAGGCGCGCCGATGAAAGCACGGGTGGTGCGAACGGAGAGACTCGAACTCTCACACCTCTCGGCGCCAGAACCTAAATCTGGTGCGTCTACCAATTCCGCCACGTTCGCAAAGGGAAGCCAATAATTATAGCTTTTTTTCATGGGCGCGCAATTCGCTTCGTCGGGCTACGATATGGCCGGATCACCCGCGGCCCTGGGGTGGGCGGGGCGCCGCCGGCCCGGCGGCGGGGCCGGCCCGCAACCGGCCTCGCGGCGATTTCGTCGATTTCCCGAGTTTCCGGTAAAATGCCCTGTTCATTTCTTCAATTACTCATTTACATATAGGTCCCTAATGCAGCCCGAGGTTGAAATTTTGTCTGGCCTGGAGCGCCGAGTTGATCTGGTCGTTTCGATTGCCGACGTAGAAAAGGAAGTCCAGGCGCAACTCAAGCGCGTCGCTCGTACTGCCAAGGTTCAGGGTTTCCGCCCCGGCAAGGCGCCGCTTTCGATCATCGAGCGCAGCCATGGGCCCGGCATCCGCTACGACGTCATCAACAGCGAAGTCGGCCGCTCGCTCGACAAGGTCATAGGCGAGGCGAAGCTGCGGGTGGCGGGCACGCCCTCGCTCGAACCCAAGACCGAAGGCGTCGAAGAAGGCACCATGGCGTTCAGCGCCACCTTCGAAATCTATCCCGAGATCCAGCTCCCTGATTTGTCCACGCTGGAAGTCAAGCGCGCGAACGTGCAAGTGGGCGACGCCGAAGTGCAGCGCACCATCGACATCCTGCGCAAGCAGCGCGCGGTTTACGAGCCCCGTGAAGGCCGTGCGGCCCAGGACGACGACCGTGTCACGCTGGATTTCGTCGGCACCATAGACGGCGTGGCCTTCGAAGGCGGCACGGCCGAGAAATTCCCCTTCGTGCTGGGCCAGGGCCGCATGCTGCCCGAATTCGAAACCGCCGTGCGTGGCATGAAGGCCGGCGAAACCAAGACCTTCCCCCTGCAATTCCCCGAGGAATACGGCAGCAAGGAAGTCGCCGGCAAGCTGGCTGAATTCAAGATCACCGTGACCGAAGTCGCCGAAGCCGTGCTGCCCGCGGTCGACGCCGAGTTCGCGAAGTCCCTGGGCCAGGCCGAAGGCGACGTCGAAAAGCTGGTGGCCGACGTGCGCGCCAACATCGAGCGCGAAGTCAAGGCCCGCGCGCAGGCCCGCACCAAGGGCAGCGTCATGGACGCCCTGGCCGCGGCATGCGGCTTCGACGTGCCCAAGGCGCTGGTCGAAAGCGATGCGCAAAGCCGCGTGGCCGCCGCCCGCGAAGAGCTCAAGCAGCGCGGCGTGCCCAATGCCGACTCGATGCCGATCCCGGCGGAAGCCTTCTCGGCCGAATCCGAACGCCGCGTCCGCCTGGGCCTGCTGGTGTCCGAACTGGTGCGCAGCGCCGACCTGCAAGCCAAGCCCGAGCAGGTTCGCGCCCGCATCGAGGAATTCGCGCAGAACTACGAGCAGCCCGCCCAGGTGGTGGCGTATTATCTTTCCGACCGGCAGCGCCGCGCCGAGATCGAAGCCATCGTCCTCGAGGACAATGTGGTCGATCACGTCCTGGCCCATGCCAAGGTCACGGACGAAGACGTCGCGTTCGACGAACTGATGGGGACCAACTAATGTCGCGATTTACCGATTTTTACGCATCAATGTATGGCGGCGACTCGGTGACCCCCACGGGGCTGGGCTATGTGCCCATCGTGATAGAGCAATCCGGCCGCGGCGAGCGGTCTTATGACATCTACTCCCGCCTGCTGCGGGAGCGCGTGATCTTCTTCGTCGGGCCGGTGAACGACCAGTCGGCCAACCTGGTGGTGGCCCAGCTGCTGTTCCTGGAATCCGAAAACCCCGACAAGGACATCTCGCTGTACATCAACTCGCCCGGCGGTTCCGTGTACGCGGGCATGGCCATTTATGACACCATGCAGTTCATCAAGCCCGACGTGTCCACGCTGTGCACGGGCCTGGCGGCAAGCATGGGCGCTTTTCTGCTGGCCGCCGGCGCGAAGGGCAAGCGCTATACCCTGCCCAATTCCCGCATCATGATCCATCAGCCGTCGGGCGGCGCGCAAGGGCAGGCGTCCGACATCCAGATCCAGGCCCGCGAGATCCTCAGCCTGCGTGAACGGCTCAACAACATCCTGGCCCAGAACACCGGGCAGCCCGTCGAGCGCATCGCCGTGGACACCGAGCGCGATAATTTCATGTCCGCGGAAGATGCGTTATCGTATGGTTTGGTGGACAAAGTACTGGTTTCCCGGGCCGACCAAGCCTGAAGGCCAGCCGGTCGGCGCGCGGCTCCCCGCGCGCCGGTTACACACGACAGGCATGGCTCCTGTCGACTGAACTGAACGAAGATTTATATGCCCGAGAAAAAAGGATCGGCGGACGACAAGGTCTTGCGGTGTTCTTTCTGCAACAAGACCCAGCATGAAGTGAAGAAGCTCATTGCGGGTCCATCGGTTTTCATTTGCGACGAGTGCATCGACCTCTGCAATGACATCATCACCGAAGAAAGCCAGGAAGCGGCGCGCGACGCCATCCGCAACGAACTGCCCACGCCGCGCGAGATCAAGGAATTCCTTGACGGCTACGTGATCGGGCAGGACATCCCCAAGCGCAACCTGGCGGTGGCGGTGTACAACCACTACAAGCGCATCCGCTACGGCGAGGTCAAGGGCATCGACGTCGAGCTGTCCAAGAGCAACATCCTGCTGATCGGCCCGACCGGTTCGGGCAAGACGCTGCTGGCCCAGACGCTGGCGCGCATGCTCGACGTGCCATTCACCATGGCCGACGCCACGACCCTGACCGAGGCCGGCTAT
>JACDJC010002211.1_pt1 | contig 15676 bp, 10 predicted proteins | sample 7454191 | NCBI WGS metagenome assembly JACDJC01 (sample SAMN14253291, study PRJNA609438) | sludge metagenome | isolation source: sludge after 25d culture with pyrite and EDTA | collected 2018-12-20 | reverse complement strand
GGCAGCGCCTGTTCGATCAACAGCGCGGGAATGCCGTCCTTACCGAAGGCTTGCTCGAGGGTTTTAAGCTCGGTGATCTTTTCATTCAGCGTTTCTTTTTCTTCCAATTTTTGTGCTTTCCGCTCACGTTGTTTATCGAGTACAGCCACCTCGTTGCGCGCAGAGCCAAGTTCGTTGAGAGACCGGTTCAATTCTTCCTGTGCGGTGTAGTAATCCAGTTCCAAGGCGGAAGTGTCCGGCAGGCTGGCGGTTTCCATCTCCAGTTTTTCTTCCGCCTGACGCAATTCTTCTTTGAGCGTGGTCAGGCGGGCTGAGGTTTTTTCGATCGTCTTTTCCAGTTCGCCGATCTCGCGTTCCAATGGTCCGAGGGAAGCCCTGGCTTTGTCTATCAGGCGGAGTTTCTCCTGGCTGGCGCGACCTTCCTGCTCTGCCTGGCGTACACTTTCATGCGCAGCCGCGTCGTACCCCAGTTTTTTCAAACGGGCATCGATGGCAGTCAATTCACTGCGCGCTTCAGCCGCAAAGGATTCCTTGGTGAGAATTTCGACCAGCGCGCTCAGACGCGGCCCGTCCTTTTCCTGCCAGGCGGCAACGGTGGAATGCGCCTGTTGTAAAACTTCGCTTCTGGAATCGAGGCTGCGCTGATCTGATTTCAACACAGTCTCGACCTTTTGCAAATTTATCAATTCGTTTTCCAATTCATTTAAGCGGGTTTCACATTCCTCGATCCGCTTTTTATTGGCGCGATGGGTGTCGCCTTTTTGGGTGCCGCGCGTGTTGAGATCATCCAGTAATTTTTGACGTTCCTTTTCGGTGAGCTTTTTCTCGCAAGTCGGGCAGACCGCGCTGCTGATCTGCTGCAGCTGGTCCATGTGTTCCCTGATCTCATCCATTTCCGTTTTCAGCTGGCGGTTCTCGGTGGTTAAACGGGTCTTTTCTTCCCGCAGGTCGTGCATTTCAGTTTCGAATTTTGACCGAAGCGCCACTTTTTCGTTTGCCGTGGCAACGCGCGATGTTAACTCATCCACCTGCTGCTGCAGAACAGGGATTGAGTTCTCAAGCGATTTAATATCCGCTTCGTTTTTGCGCAGGTTTTCCAGTTCGGATTCAAGCTTTGAGCGTTCACGTTCAATGACCAGCTGCGGCGCTTGGCGTTGAGACTGGTACTGATGAAAATTGGAGGCGAGCTTTTCCCACTCCGACAGTGAAGCGCGCGCAGTCTCCCAGGCGGCTACTTCGCGGTTGACCTCATCCTCATTCGCCAGGCGTTGATGGTATTCTTCCTGTTCCCGGCGGCGATTTTGCATATTTTCTGACTGCTGATCAAATTCAACCTGAACGCGCTGCACATCGGCGCGCTGCTTTTCGACAAGTTCCCGATCGTTATTCACGCGCTCTTCGATCAGCCGCTGCTGGTTGAGAATCGCTCTGCGCGCTTCAAAGAGGGATTTCTTCTCGTCAACTTCTTTTTCAAGCCGGGCGAGTTTGTTCTTGCGTTCAACTTCCTGCTGGAGTTCATTTTCGATCTCAACCAGCAGACCTTTCACCAGCGCGAGCTCTCCCTCCAGATTCTTGCGCCGGCGAGCGGCTTCTTCGCGGTAGCTCTCCCAAACCTCCAATCCAAGGATGCCTGATAGGATGCGCTTGCGATCACCCGGGCGCTGCTGGGCAAACTGGTCTGCTTTGCCTTGCAGGAAGAAAGAGGCGTTGATGAAAGTTTCATAATCCAGGCGAAGGGTGCGCCGGATCAACTCTTCGGTGGCGCGCATGGTGGGTTCCGTCAATACTCGCCAGCTCCCGTCTGTGGTGAGAACACGAAACTCCAGTATGGTGGATTTATCACGGGGTTTACTGCGTTGAACCTGGTAACGGATGCCCTCATATAAAAAATCCAGGATGACCTCTGCGGTGCCCGCCTGCATATTGATGACTGCATCATCGCGGCGGCGGGCTTCCCCGAACAACACCCAGGTGATGGCTTCCAGCAGCGAGGATTTTCCTGCGCCGTTAGCGCCTGAAATGCACGCCAGGTTGAACCCTGAAAAATCGATTTCAGCCGGGTCTTTATAGGATAAAAAACCGCTGATCTGCATCCGGTCGAGGATCATTCCAACTCGCTTTCATCCGTTTCGGTTGTGTCGGCAGGCGCTTTGCGTGTGACGAGGACTTTATCCACGCGATGACCGTCCATATCCAATACCTCGATGTGCAGGTGTTCCAGGAAAAAAGACTGACCGGAGGATGGAATGGACCCGATCTGGTTCATTACAAACCCGCCGATTGTTTGAAAGCCAACCTTGTTTTCTTCGGGGAGTGTATCGAGGTCAAACAGGTCCTTGAATTCATCGATGGGCAAAAGACCATCGAGTAGATACGACCCATCCTCGCGCTGGACGATCTCCGGTTCGTCAACCTCTCCATGGCTGGGCAGTTCGCCAATGATCGCCTCGAGCACGTCGAAAAGCGTCACAAAACCCATAACACCACCGTATTCGTCAATAACAAGCGCTTCGTGAACGCCCAGTTCCTTCTGCAATTCAAGCACCCGAACGGCGGGGGTGTACTCCGGAATGAACAGAGGTTTCTCCAACAGATCGACAACATTGTAGGGCTGCCCCGTGAGTGCTTTTTGGAGCAGGGTTTTCGCTTTCAGGATTCCCAGCACATTGTCAAGCGAGCCGCGGGACGCGGGAAAGCGCGAGTATGGACTTTCCAACACCTTTTGTATGATCTCTTCAACCTTGTCGTCAACGTCCAACCAGGCGATCTCTGTACGGGGGGTCATAATGGCGTTGATCGAACGCTCGTTCAGCCTGAACACGCCTTCGACCATATCCTGCTCAGCCTCGCCGAATATTCCCACCTCGGTGCCCTGATCGATGAGCACCCTGATCTCTTCTTCTGTGATGGGGGGTTCATCGGAGGGTTTGATACCTAGAAGCCGGACACCCAGATCAGTGGATGCTGACAGCAGGCTGGTGAGCGGGTTTGTGATCTTTGCGACAACGCGCATGATCCCGGAAACGCTGGAGGCGATCTTTTCCGGATTGTTGAGGGCGATCCTTTTTGGAATGAGTTCACCGATCACCAGCGAGAAATAAGTGGTGACCAAAACAACGATGATCAGGGCGAGGCTGGAAGCTACGGATGCCAGCCAGGGTATACCGGCGAGTTCTACGGCCAGCCGTTCAGCCAGCGTGGCTCCGCCGAATGCGCCTGTGAGCATTGCGATCAATGTGATACCGATCTGCACCGCTGAGAGAAACTTACTGGTATGGCCTAATAGTTCCATGGCGTGCCTGGCGCCGGTATCCCCCTCCTCGGCGCGCTGTTCCAGGCGCACCTTGCGCGCAGAAACGATCGCAATTTCCGACATGGAAAAGAAACCGTTAAGAAGGATGAGCACAAAGATTACGAGGATCTCGATCAGGGTGTTTGACATTATGCACTCTCATCCGGGTCTGGGGGAAGCCCGGCTCCTGAGACAGTTTGGATAATCGATTGGGCGATGGACTGTAAATGATCCGGCTCTTTCGGTTGGGTGTGTATGGAACTCCAATACATGGAAAGCAGTTCAAGCGGGGTGAGGCTGGCGATTGACTGGTCCGACGGCAGGCGCAGACGCGCCTCCTCTTGCGGGCGTCGAATCAGGTGAAACTCCAGCGCCTGTTCGCACTGCTCGCGCAGCGCGTGTTCATCGATGAACATCTCAAGTTCGCGCGGGTATTCAATAGTGAGCTTGATGATGGCATCGGGGATGCGTTCTGCATGGGGGAGGGCGGCGAAGATCTTTTCCATCATCCCGTCGCGTGATTCGATCTTCACCAGGCGGTCGAAGAAAGCACGACCTTTCAGCTGCACGAACTTCCAGGTGGTTTTTCCTTTTTCAATTTCCGCCAGTACAAAACCCTTTTCGTCGGCTGCCTCGCCAAAGTCTACGCGCTCAATGGATCCGGGGTATATAACCGGAGGGTGCGCGCCGGGATTTAGATCCTGGTGTTTGTGAATGTGCCCCAACGCGACGTAATCAAGGCGGGGATCTTTGACCAGTGAACCCGGCAGCACCAGGTCTTTGCCCAGCATAACGGTGCGTTCGTTGCCGTAAACCGCTCCCTGTACTGTACCGTGCGCGGTGAAGATGGTCGGGAGTTGCGGGTCGAGCTCCTGCAGCCTGTTCTCGAGCAGCATGCTGATGCGCTTCTCGATCTCCTCGTTGACCGTGTCATTTTCATCAACAGAAAGCTGGAGCGCCGCCATGATCGTTGAGCGGAATACCCATGGGAGCGATAGCACTTGCAGCGGTAAATCCCACAGGTCAGCCGGTTTTAGCAGTTCCGGCTTATGCAGTACGCGCACTTTTGGAACCTGGAGGGTGTCGAATTCCTGCAGCGTGTGGGCACGTCCGCTTGCCGGGCTGATATCGTGGTTGCCCACCAGCAGCAGCACCGGGATGCCCGCCATTGGCAGGCGGATGATGCGCCTGCCCCACTCACGTTGATAGGTCGGTGATGGGGTGCGGTCTTTGTACGCGTCGCCCGCGAAGAGGACAAGGTCCACCTTCTCGTCAATGGCGGTATCAACGATCGTGTCGAGGGCTTTCAGAAAGTCGAGCACGCGGACAGGCAGACCGCTTTCAGGGTCGTGCTTTCCGTGTGTGGCAATGTCGATGTGGGCGTCAGCAAAATGCAGGATCTTGACCATAAATATTCCGTTACTATAAGTATAGCGGTTTTCAGGGAGTCTCGCCAAGCTGGTACAACATAGATTCTGCGGGAAGAAAACCGGGGTGGTGTTTAATGCTGTCGCCCAGGTCGGCGATCGCTTTATCTGTATCTCCCAGCGCATAATAAGCCAGCCCCCGCCAGTAGTAGGTTTCCTCTAGGATCGGCTCGGACATCGCTTTGAGCGTCTGGTCTGCCAATGTGATCAGATCAGTATAGCGTCCCGTGTAGTAATAGGCGAAGTACGGTCCGGTCTGGTACCACATGATCCGCCATGGGCGCTTATCCTCCCGGATCTCCGGGTAGAGGTTGAAAGCGGTGTCAAAATGGGCAGCGGCGGTGGCGTAATCCTGTAAATAGACGGCGCTGGTGCCGGCGTTGAACCATGCGAAAAAGCGTTCGCGGGTATCAGGCAACGAGGTTGCTTCATTCACCGCGCGGCTGTAAGCGATATGGTTGGCTGTTTCATCAGTAGCGAGCGGACCAAGGACGTTGAGCACATCATTGACTTTATCGGGAGGATAGACCACGATGAAGACGTAATTGAACGCGCGCCATTTCTCCTCGAGCTCGTTGTAGGGCACCTCGAAACCGCGAAAATCATCCCACGATTCCTCGGGGATCGGGTCGCTGCCGCCCGGGGGGTGGCTGAGCAAGTAGGAGTCCTGCGTGGTGAAGATCTGTCGCGCGTCATCGTAACCGATCAGCAGCAGGTAATGCCCCATCCAGCCCTCTTTTTTCAGGTTAGCGGGCTCGAAACCGGTTTCCACCATCACCGGGAAGCCGGCGTTGAGCAGTGTCTTGATGGTTTGAAGATCGCCGCCGTAACGCCATAAAGCGTCCTGCGCCGTACGCTCGTTGACAAAATCTATCATTTCGTACGGCATCACGTTCTTGTCGCGATCGTTCGGTTTTAAGACGGCGGCGGCTTCGTTTTGCGTATATCCCCAATCGTAAAAAGAAAGGTACATGGAAAGCGTGGCGGGTCCGCAGTTATTCCATAACTGCGGTTCGCTGATCACCCCCGGCAGGTAAGCTGAAGCGGGGAGCGGGGTGAACACGGGGGTGGGCTGCGTGGTGGGCTGCGTGGTGGGCTGCGGTGTGGAAACACCCGGGGTGGCGGTGGGTTGGACCGATGGCTGGTGTGTTAGCGCGTAGGCATTTAGCGTGGATGCCACTGCAGTCTCTACATCGGGGTCAACACCGGACCCGGAGGGAACAAAAACCGCTTCAGAAGGGGGGTTCAGCCAGTATTTGACCTTCGCGTAGGCGTCACGCGAGTAATAAGATACGCGCGACCACACTGGTGGAAGGCTGAGAACAATCACAAACAAAATCAGCGCAGCCAGAATGGAAAGCGTCAGGTAAACTGTTTTACGACCCATACGGGCATTATATCATTCTGAATGTGAGGGTTTTAAACACAGAGATGTTGTGTAAACCGGAAAATTGAATGGGAAATTGCACTCAATCCACGCACAGGTCGTCATATTGCGGGTCGCTGAATGCATCCTCCGGTTCAGCAAGTTGAATTATGCCATCCTTGTATACAGTGACATCAACGCTCTGTGTGATGTGGGGACCACAGCCGCAGAGGTAAGTATTGAACAGGTGCACGACATAGCCATCTTCGATCTCTTGCACAAAGGTTTCTTCAACCGGGTTGGTGTGGAACCGGGGCTTTTTTATCGCGTCAATATCGAATAAAGCTGAGTAACCGGTAGTCGCAATGGCGTAGCTGAGCGCTTCTTCAGACGAATCGATAGGCGCGTAAAGGTGCGCCATACTCTCTACTGAATCCACGAGGATGGTTTCATTATCGACCCTGACAAGATAACGGATGTATTGGCTTCTCATGCAGCTATTGATATAAACAGCGGGGATTTCCCCTTCATCCCGGTAGAGAACAGTGCTGCCCACTGCCAGGGGGTAAGCCGGTGTTAAGCCGCCCAGCAGGTCAGAGGGTTTCTGTATCATGGTGATGGGAGGGTCAGGTTGTTGAAAACCTTGCGGGGAACAGTTCAACTCGTTAAAACATCCCTCGCTGGAAAAATATGAGTTGTCGATTTTCAGGTCAGGCTTGGACTGTTCGATAATATTGTCCTGCCAGCGGCAGGAAATCAATACAAGAAGCACCATGCAGCTCAACAGCGCTCGCTTCATCTTTGCCACCTCTTTCTTTATACAAAGATTATAGCAAGCGGGAATTGTTTTTGCGCATTTAGTTCAGTCTTGAGGAAGTGTGTATTTTTGGAAAAATTCCCACATAGTCTCAGAAGCGGAGATATCCATATTGGTTTCTCCAGTGATCCATTTCGGCAGCGGGTTGCCGCCCGGCCAGGTGTGTCCGCCCCCATCGATGGTGTAAAACACCACTTCGGCGTCATCCGTACAGCCGGTGTAGCGCACCCCAGTGACCTTGCCAACTGCTGGAAGGGTTTGCGGGGTGATGTCGCAACCGTTCAACTCAGCTCGGTCGCTCATCCATTGGGGAATATCCGGGAAGGGGATATCGAAGCCCTCGGACGGACCGCCGTGGAAGGGGACGATTGGATCCGCATTGCCGTGAAACGCGATAATAGGCATGGCGCGGGATGGGGAGCATTCCTCGATGGGCAATACAAAGGCTCCGGCAACTGTCCCGGTTGCTGCGATCCGGTCGGCGAGCTCACAGGTGAGCAGAAACGTCATCCCTCCGCCGTTGGACAAGCCGTTCACGTAGATGCGCGTTGGATCGATGTTGTATTGTGATGAAAGGCTGTCGATCAGGTCTGCGATGAAAATCACATCCTTTGACGAATCATCAGGCTGTTGGGGGAAGGCCTGCCAGCGCTTCGGAAAACCTGTGCCGGATGGATACACCACGATGAAGCCTTCGCGGTCCGCGATCGGGTTCCACTGGCTCACGTTCATCTGGTTGGCGGGCCACTGGGCAAAACCATGGATGGTGATGACCAGGGGAACGGGTTGCGAGGGATGAATATTTTTGGGTACATACAACAGGTAACGCCGGGTCTCGCCGGAGGAAGTGATCTTCCCGTTCGTCCGGTTAATGTATAAGAACAACGCGGTGAAAACCAACAGCGTCAGCAGGATGGCAAGGAGGATTCGCAGTTTTTTCATAATTTTCCTGGGGGGATCATCGCAGGACCGCAAGGGCTGGTTTCTCCGCGATCCTCGGGGGTTAGTGATGCGCGCGCGATGTCGCGCAGGAGATTTACGCCGCTGAAAAACTCACGCATGATCACGAGCGAGAGGAAGCGCCCAACCGGTGTGGGTATGGAGCGGTCTTTTCTTTCAAAAGCGCCCAGCAGGTTAAAGAAGAGCATCTCCAGCCACAGACCAAGCCCGGCTGGTACGCCAAAGCGTTGCTTGAATGCACCGCGGTCGAAGCGCAGCCCGAACATATCCATCATCATGCGATAGCGCATCTGCTGCCGCTTGCTGAAAGGCTGAACCCCGGTAATTGCCATCTCGCCCGCCGCCACACGGCGCCCGTATTCACTCAGTGAAAAGGTACTGGCATAAAGCGTGCCGTTAAGGTAGGAGAATACGCCTGAACCGACCCCGACGTATTCCTCGCTATCCACGATATATTCGTCGATCAGGCTTGTCTCTCCGCGCGCGAAAGTCCAGGCGGATAATGGGATGAAGTCGTTCGCCAGTCCTGCGCTGATGATGCTGTAATAATCCGCGTCGCGCGAAGGTTGGATCTCCCCCACGCTGTTCTTCATCGATTTGGTGACCGATGGCGAGGTCATCAGCGGGTAAAAGGTGACCTGCTGCGCGCCGGATTCGATCACTTTCCGGATGTCATCCCGCAGGATCTCAGGCGTTTGGCTGGGGAAGTTAAAAATCATGTCCGCGTTGAGTGATTTAAAGAAAGGCGCGGCATATCGGATGCCATCAAGGATGGAGGCGCCGGAGCCGAACTTATGATAGCGGTTCATTTGCTTTAACAGTCCGTCATCGAAACTCTGCACGCCTACAGAAAGACGTTGCACACGGTCCTTAAGCAGCGCGACCATCTCCGGGTTGAGGTGATTGGGGTTGGTTTCGCAAGAAACCTCGTTGATGTCGAAAAGTTCGCGCGCCAGGTCGATGGTGGTAACGAGTTCCTGCGGCATGATGGTTGGTGTGCCGCCCCCAAAGTAAAGCGAGGTGAACTGGTAACCGAGCCGAGAAAGGAGGCGCATTTCTTCGCGTAGTGAGGCAAAATAAGCTGTGGCTTTTTCAGGATTGAAGATGAACCTGTTGAATGAACAGTAAGGGCAAAGACTCTCGCAGAACGGCACATGCGCGTATAAGGTGTACTGGTGCCCCTCTTGTGGAGGTGGAACCGCCGCCAGGTGAGCTGGTTTCAATGAGAGGTATTGCCTCGTTGCAACCTTTAGAAAGGCGGAGAGAAGACTTTCCGCGGCGTGCACGGGCAGGGTGGGGGTGAAAATCGTGTTGGAGTCAGGCATTTTTTACCATTAAGAATCAGGATCGTTTTTTTAATCAAGTCGAATTCTAACACTTAAATCTCCGAAGGCATCCTTTGGAAGGCGTTCCGTCGCTCGAGAGTGTCCCGCCTTGACCCGACCCCCCGGATTTTGTATAATCCAATTAAATATTACTAAAACAGTCCAATTTAGGATTGGAGGAAGATGTTACGAAAAATTCTACTAACAAGTATTGTGCTGTTACTGGCAGCCCTGGCGGTCATCCTGCTGCTGAATAACAGGAGAACCGATACGCCGAATCCACCAGAGCCGCGACCGATTGCGACAACAGCACCAACGGGCACTGAGCTGGTTCCTACCGTGGAACCCACAACCGAACCAACGACCGTGGCGGTTACTGAACCCCCGCAGTTTAACCCGGCTCTCCCCGCGCCAGATCAAGCAGCTGAACGGCTGAATGTACCGGAGGGATTTGCCATTAGAATCTTTGCAGATAACATCCGCGGAACACCGCGCTTCATGACGGCCGGTCCGGATGGCGAAGTGTATGTCTCCCTGTACGCCAGCGATGAGATCGCCCGACTACCGGACAGGAACAAAGACGGTCTGGCGGATGGTATTGAGATCATCGCTGGAGGGATGAATAACCCGCATGGGATTGAATGGCATGATGGGTGGTTGTACGTGGCGGAAGCCGGCAGGGTGACGCGGCTGTGCGACGACAATGGGGATGGTTTGATGGAGAACTGGGAGCTGGTGACTGACAACATCCCCGGCGCGGGAGGACATACCTCACGCACTCTGCATTTTGGTCCGGATGGGCTGCTCTACGTGAGCGCTGGTTCGAGCTGCAATGTCTGCGCTGAGGATGACCCAAGGCGGGCTGCGATCCTGCGATTCAATCCGGATGGCAGCATCCCCGCGGACAATCCGTTCGCGGCTGACCCCGATGAGCGCCGTCAGGCAGTGTGGGCGTGGGGGCTGCGCAACAGCGTTGACTTCCTGTGGACATCCTCCGGTGTGCTGTGGGCAAACCATAACGGGCGTGATAACCTGGTGGATGCGCAGGGTTCTGTGGATTCCCTGCCTCCGGAAGAGATCATCATCCCGGTGCAGGGCGGTATGTCGCACGGCTGGCCGTACTGTTACACCGCGGTGAACGGGATCAATCTTCCTCAGCAAGCCGAGGTGCTCGATGACCAGAGCGGTCTGCCATTGCCAGAAGGGTTCGATTGTTCAACCACGTACGTTGTTCCGGCGCTGTTTACCGACCTGGCACACAGTGCACCATTGGGCATGGCGCTGGCGATCGAACGGCTGGCGTTTCCGGCTGAGTATCACGAGAGCCTCTACGTGGCGTATCATGGTTCGTGGAATACCAGCGATACCGGCATACGCGATTGCAAAGTCGAACGGATTATCCTGGATGGAGAGACACCCATTGACAGTGAAGTGTTCGTGGATGGCTGGCGGGCTGAGGGTCAGACATGCGGCAGCGCGCAAACCTGGGGACGGCCGGCTGATGTGATCGTGGGCGGGGACGGCGCTTTATATATCTCGGATGATAAAGGCGGGCGGGTGTACCGCGTTGTGTACACAGGAGATTAATCAGGAGCGTCAGCTATTCTGGTGCCACTCAAGAAGCTTCTCTGGTACCAGGCGCAATTCGCCTTTCACAAACCTGGCCAGCTCGAACCAACCGGCTTCGAAGATGTTACCGTCTGCCTCTGTGAGCACATAGGATTGATGACGGTTGAACGAGGAATCCGTAAACCTCGAGGGGTAAACATAATCGATCTCGTGCCCCTGTTCACCATCGCATGTAAATATATTTTCCAGGATGATCGGCTCGCCGGTGATGTGGATTTGAGTGTTGAGTTCCTCCTTCACCTCACGCAGCAGGGCTTCACGGGTTGATTCTCCGAACTCAACACTGCCGCCGATAGGACGGTAATAATCGTCCCCCTTCTCACTATCGTGCATTCTGACGACAAAGATGCGGCTGTCTTCCTGCAGCCAGGCGAGGACTTTGACCCTGATCCTGTTTTGTTTTTCCATGATGGGTGCATTGTAAACCAAAACCGGGATTAATAAAGCAGAGGCGGCCGCCCGGCCGCCTCTGCAAAACTGTTTTTGGGAATATTTTCGGGGAGGTTCTTGACCCTCACCTGCGAATTTTTAACTCTGTTCGGTGAATTCGCCGTCCACTACATCACCATCAGAAGGTGGCGCTTCCTGATCAGGATTGCCCTGGTCCCCGGCGGGTTGCGATTGCGCGGTCGCCTGCATCACACGGGCATAATCCTGCTGCAGCGTCTCGGTCAGGCTTTTGATCTGGGAGACATCCTCGCCAGTGATCGCCTGCCGTAATTCCTGCACTTTGGATTCGATGGCGCTTCTGTCGCTTTCAGGAATCTTGTCGCCGGTTTCCTTGATGGCTTTTTCCACCTGGTAGGCGGCGTTGTCCGCCTGATTGCGGGCTTCTGCCAATTCCTTGAGCCGATCATCCTCTGCCTTGTGCAGCTTGGCTTCCTCCACCATGCGGTCGATATCCGACTTCTGCAAGTTGGTGGAAGCGGTGATGGTCACTTTCTGCTCGCGACCCGTGGCTTTGTCCTTCGCGGTTACGTTGAGAATGCCGTTGGCGTCGATATCGAAGGTAACCTCGATCTGCGGGATGCCGCGCGGGGCAGTGGGAATGCCTTCCAGGCGGAAGCGCCCCAGCGTCATATTATCCGTGGCCATTGGGCGTTCACCCTGCAGCACGTGGATATCCACCGCGGTCTGTCCATCATCGGCTGTCGAGAAGATCTGCGACTTACGGATGGGAATAGTGGTATTGCGTTCAATGACGGGGGTCATTACGGCACCCATGGTTTCCACGCCCAGTGAGAGCGGGGTCACGTCGAGTAGCAGGATGTCTTTTACATCGCCGCCCAGCACACCGCCCTGGATAGCCGCGCCAATGGCGACCACTTCATCGGGATTGACACCCTTATTCGGTTCCTTGTTGATCAGTGAACGCACAAGGTCAACCACCTGCGGCATACGGGTGGAACCCCCCACGAGCACCAGCTCGTCAACTTCAGAGGCTTTCAAACCAGCGTCCTTTAACGCGTTTTCAAAAGGTTTCCTGCAGCGATCAAGCAGGTGAGCGGTCATCTGTTCAAATTTTGCCCGGCTCAGCTTGGTTACAAGGTGTTTCGGGCCGTTGGCATCGGCGGTGATATAAGGCAGGTTAATCTCTGTTTCCATCACGGTCGATAGCTCGATCTTGGCTTTTTCAGCCGCTTCGCGCAGACGCTGTAATGCCTGGCGGTCGTTGCGCAAATCAATCCCCTGATCGACTTTGAACTGATCCGCCGCCCAGTTGACGATAACTTCGTCCCAGTCATCGCCGCCCAGGTGTGTGTCACCGCTGGTGGATTTGACCTCGAAGACGCCTTCGCCAACCTCGAGAACAGAAACATCAAATGTACCACCGCCAAGGTCGAAGACCAAAATCTTCTCATTCTTGCGCTTGTCCAGTCCGTAGGCAAGAGCTGAAGCTGTGGGTTCATTGATGATGCGCATCACTTCCAGACCGGCAATCTTGCCGGCGTCTTTGGTTGCCTGTCGCTGGCTGTCGTTAAAGTATGCGGGTACAGTGATGACCGCCTGGGTGACCTTTTCACCCAGGAAGGCTTCAGCATCAGCTTTCAGTTTGCCGAGGATCATGGCGGAAATTTCCTGCGGTGAGTAATCACGATCTGTCACGGGGATGTGCACCCGCGCGTCCTTCATAGGACCGGCAATCACCTGGAATGGCACCATTTTGCGTTCTGTTTCCACCTCGTCGTAGCGGCGTCCCATGAACCGCTTAATCGAGGAAACCGTATTTTCAGGATTGATGACCGCCTGACGTTTGGCAGTCTGTCCAACCAGTCTTTCACCATTCTTATTAAAGGCAACCACGGATGGACATAAACGGGACCCTTCGGCGGTATTGATCACCACCGGGTCTCCACCCTGCATCACCGCGACAACCGAGTTGGTTGTGCCCAGGTCTATTCCAATTATTTTTCCCATATTTTTCTCCTTAATTCAATAATTCCAATTGTTACCCTGTTAGGATAACAAATGAATGTTAATAAAATATCAACAATTCATTGGATTCGTGTCAGAGGATAAATTATGCAGTACCCGCGTGCTATAATCCTGATAGGATTGGTATAAAATGCGCAAACATATTCTTTATCTGCTCAACTTCTTACTTGTATTGGCGTTTATTCTCTCCGGGTTTATCAGCCCGGCGCATGCACAAACCACTACACCGACTGCGGTTGTGGTAACGCTTGAGGGTCCCCTCACGCCGGTGTGGAGCGGTCAGCTACAGCGCGGGATCGATCGGGCAGAGAGAGACAATGCTGATTTACTCGTGATCGAGTTGAACACGCCCGGCGGCAGTGTGGACCTGATGAACAGTCTGATCCAACAGATTCTGGCCAGCCCGGTGCCCGTGGTGGTGTATGTTTCGCCACGCGGGTCGATGGCAGCTTCGGCCGGTACTTTGATCGTGCTCGCCGGACAGATCGGCGCGATGTCACCGGAATCTTCCATTGGCGCTGCCAGTCCGGTTGGGATGCAGGGAGAAGACATTGAATCCACCGTAGAGGAAAAGACCAAAGAGATCCTCAAAGCCAGTGCCCGTTCGCTGGCGGAACGCCGTGGAGCCGAAGCCATTCAACTGGTGGAGGAAGCAATTGATTCTGCGGTCGCTGCCAGCTCTACCGAGGCGTTGCAAGCGGGGTTGATTGACATCATCGCCCGTGATTTGGATGACCTGCTGGCGCAGGTGGATGGCCTTACAGTTTCAGTGAACGGCGAGGATGTGGTGATTCGTTCGAGCGGCGCAGAGGTTGTTCCGATAGCCCCCACCCTCGTTGAAGAGATTCTGGGTATGCTCACCAACCCCAACATTGTATTTATCCTGCTTTCCATTGGTGTGCAGGCGATCCTGATCGAGATCTCCAGCCCCGGCGGCTGGGTCGCCGGCACGATCGGGGTGATCCTGCTTGCGCTTGCGATCTACGGTCTGGGTATCCTGCCGGTCAACTGGTTTGGCATTGTTTTCTTTATCATTGCGTTTATTCTGTTCATATTGGATATCAAAGCGCCAACCCATGGCGCGCTGACGATAGCCGGTGTGGCGTCATTCATAACGGGTGCGCTGATCCTGTTCAATTCCGCCCTCATGCCGGGCTTTCCGCGCGTATCGGTTGGACTCGTGATCGGTATGGGCGTTTTCATCGGGTTGACCTTTTTCGCCGTGGTGATGATCGCCCTGCGCGCCATGAAGAAACCAATCATTACGGGCAGGGAATCGCTCGATGGAAAAGAAGGCTACGTGGTCGAACGGCTCAACCCGAATGGCATTGTGCACGTAGCGGGCGAGCAATGGAGCGCGTCGCTTGCGGCGGGTGAGAAGCCGTTGAAACAGGGTGAGCGGGTAAAGGTCGAAAGGGTCGAAGGGGTCAGACTGGTCGTGAGTGCTGCCCGGAAGGATTAATGCGATTTTAAGGCGGGATAACGCAGCTAATACATGAAAAAGATTTTTGAGAAAATCCCTATCTATCCGTTCCTAACGGCCGTCTACCCGATACTTTTTCTACTTTCGGTCAATATCAGCGAGGTAAGTCCTGAGACCGGATTCCGCTCAGCGCTTATCCTGCTGCTTTTCTCACTGGGTGCATTCCTGGTTGCACTGGTGATAACCCGCAATACACAACGAAGCGCGCTCACAAGTTTCATTGTTACGCTCATATTCTTCCTCGTTTTCTTTCTGCTTTATGCTCCGGCTTACCATGTTTTGCGGGAGGTGCGCCTTTTTGGTGAGACATTGGGGCGGCATCGTTATCTGGTGCCGGCGACATTATTCCTTCTTGTAGCAGCAGGGTTGCTTGTCATTTTACTCAGCAAAAAACTCAAACCAAAATTGCTACGCAGTGTCACGCAGGTGCTGAATCTTTTTACGCTAATCCTGGTATTGATCCCTGCGATCACGATCATTTCCTATATGGTCAAGAAACAGCAGGTCCTCACGCGAACACAGGCAAACCTGCCCCCGCTGGAACAAACGCTCACAATCGATGAAACAAGCGCGCCTGATATCTACTATCTCATCTTCGATATGCACACGAGCGACGAAGTGATGTACGAGCTGATGAATTACGATGATTCAGGCTTTACGAGCACGCTACGAGAGAGAGGGTTCTATGTAGCGCCATGCAGCCGAAGCAATTATTCATCGACGCAGTTTTCCATCACATCGTCATTGAATATGAACTATATTCAGGACCTCACTGGTTCTTATGACACCCCTTCTTTATACCCGTTGATGCAGTTCAGCCAGGTGCGAAGGGCGCTCGAAGATATTGGTTATGAGACGTACGCATTTGAAACCGGCTACAGCTTCACCGAACTAATGGACGCTGACCGCTATTTCTCACCACTTTCGGGTGTGGTCGACCT
>JACDJC010002209.1_pt1 | contig 15679 bp, 13 predicted proteins | sample 7454191 | NCBI WGS metagenome assembly JACDJC01 (sample SAMN14253291, study PRJNA609438) | sludge metagenome | isolation source: sludge after 25d culture with pyrite and EDTA | collected 2018-12-20 | reverse complement strand
GGGTGCAGCATCGTCAAGCTCCTCTGCCTGCCTGCTCGGCTTTGCAACATGGTACTGCGTTGAAGTTGCTGCGAACAGCACGGCGGATCCGTGCGTCCCAGGGCATCACGGCGCGTCCCGGGCATTGCGGCGTGCTCGCGGGCATTGCGGTGCGCCCCGGGCGTCACGGGTCACGATTGACAGCTGGCGTTGCGTGACTTACAAGAGGTGCTTGTCGGCAGGCACGGGGGTCCGAATGAAGACCGCCCGCAGAGGCTTCCTGGTAGTCAGTGGGTGTGAAGCGGGTGGTCGTGGACAAGGGGGATTCCCATCTCGGAGACGATTGTTGCGTCAAAGGGCTGATGCGTGATGCGCAATGGCAGGCCAGGACAGGACATGCGATTCACGACCATCGGGGCGGCGGTCGTGGACATCGTGGTGGCCTGCGTGCGGCCCTTGCATGGGGCCAAGCAGGACGTCGACCATATCGGCCTGTATGCCGGTGGCGGAGCGGTCAACGCGGCGCTGAACGTCGCGGCGCGTGGCGCCCGGGTGACCGTTCACGCCGCTGTGGGGCGCGATCTGGAAGGCGGGCTGTTGCGCGACATGCTGCAGCGCCACAGCATCCGCGCGATGCTCGCGGATCACGCCAGGCCCACGGGCAAGGCGGTGGTGATGGTGGACGAGTCCGGTGCGGCGCGCGCCTATGCGCAGCGGGGTGCCAGCGCCTGGGTCGGCGAACAGGGGTTTGCCGGCCTGCAGGACGCCGACGTGGTCTACGTGACCGGGTTGTCGCTGGAATCCCAGGCGTGGCTGGAACAGGCGTTGCGCGCTCTTGCGCCAAGGCGTTTCCGCCTCGTCATGACTCCGGGGGCGCGCCAACTGTCTGATCCGCGCGCCTTGCTGGGTTTGTGGAGCCAGGCTGATCTGCTGTGCGTCAATGCCTTCGAGGCGGCCAGCCTGTGCGGCCAGGCCACGCCCGCCACGGAGGCTCCGTCGCCCGAAGCGGCCGGCACTCTGGCACGTCGTCTGATGCGCCGGCCCGATCAGAACGTTCTGGTGACCCTGGGCCAGGGCGGGGCGCTGTTTCATGATGGCATTCAGGGCCACTTCCATGCGGCGCAGCCGCTGCAGCCCCGCTCCACGATTGGTGCGGGCGATGCCTTTGCCTCGGCCTTCGTGCATGCCTGGGCGTGTGGGGCCGCGCCGCAGCAGGCGCTGGCCGAGGCCACGGACAGTGCAGCCCGCGTCATTCAGGTGATTCCGGCCAATCTGGCCGGCCCCCTGCGGGCGTGAGCCGGATCCGCCCGGCCCCTCGTTCAAATAACCTGTGGTTTTATCGGTATGGTTTCGTTGGCCACGCGATTCTGGAAGAATGACCCATCGCATGTTTCCATTGTCAGGTTCCGATCATGAAATTCCTGTTTGCTTCGCTGGGCGGTGCCCTGCTGGCCCTGTGCGCTTCTTCCGCCGCCTGGGCAGGGCAGCCGCTGCTCACCCCCGCCCAGCTCGATGCCGCCCGCCAGTCACCCGCGGTACGCGTCATCGACATCCGCCCGCCCGATGCCTACGCTGCGGGCCACATTCCAGGCGCCGTGTCGGCGCCGTACGCCCAGTGGCGCGGGCCGGCAAACAATCCGGGCCAGCTGCCGCCGCTCACTCGCCTGGCCCAACTGGTCCAGGGCCTGGGCGTGGACCGGGACACGCATGCCGTGGTGGTTTCGTCGGGTGCCGACAGCACGGATTTCGGAGCCTCGGCGCGGGTGTACTGGACCTTGAAATATCTCGGGCTGAGCGATCTGTCGATACTCAATGGCGGGGAGAAGGCCTGGACGGACGCCGGCCTGCCCCAGGATCAGGTCGTGCCCACGGTGACGGCCACGGCTTTCCAGGCGCATCCGGACCAGGACATCATTGCCACGACGGCGCAGGTTGCCGCCCAGGTGGGCAACCCGCAGACGCGGCTGGTGGATGCCCGCCCGCTGGATTTTTATCTGGGCAAGGTCAAGGCCCCGACGGCGCAGGTGCCAGGCACGATCCAGGGTGCGGTGAATCTGGAGAATGGGCGCTGGTTCAAGCCGGGCACGTCGATCTTTGTCGCCCCTGACGAGGCCCGCAAGATCGCGGCCGAACTGCTGCCGAAACAGCAGGCTGCCGAGACCATTTCATTCTGCAACACGGGGCACTGGGCCGCGACCGACTGGTTTGCCCTGTCGGAAATCGTGGGCCAGAAGAATGTGCGCCTGTACCCGGAATCCCTGGCCGAATGGTCGCAGGATGCATCCCGGCCCATGGAGCACGTGCCGGGTCGCGGGTCACAGATCCTCGACAAGCTCAAGGGCCTGCTGGGTTGATCCGTACAAGCGCAAGAGCCTGTCTGCTTGATCCCTATCCAACCCTTCCATGAAACGACTTCCTCTGGCGGCGGCCATCGCCGCCTTTCTCGTGTTTCTGGCCTGGTCCGTCGCCCTGCGCCAGGCCCTGCTGTTTCTGGTCGGCATCGGGCTGGGTGCGGTGCTGGCCGGTGCGCGCTTTGGCTTTACCACGGGCTGGCGCCGGCTGATTGAACAGCGCGATCCGTCCGGGGTGCTGGCGCAGCTGGTGCTGCTGGCCATCGCCGCCGCCGTGTCCATTCCATTGCTGGCCGCGTATCCCACGGATCTGGGGGCGGCGCTGGGGCCGCCCAGCATCAGCCTGATCGTCGGCGCCTTCGTGTTCGGGGCCTGCATGCAGGTGGCCGATGGGTGTGGCTCGGGAACACTCTACAAGGCGGGCCTGGGCATTCCCATGAACATGGCGATTCTGCCGCTGTTCGCCCTGGGCAGCTTTCTGGGCTCGGCCACGCTGGAGCGCTGGCTGGCACTGGGCGCGCTGCCGCCTTTCGGGCTGGTCTCGCACTTTGGCGCGCCTGCCGCCCTGTTGCTGACCCTGGCGGGCCTGGCCCTGGTGGGCCTGGGCGTGGTGCGCTGGTGCGGGCAGCCTGCCCGCCTGTGGGATCGCAAGCTGCTGGTGGGTGCGCTGCTGCTGGCGCTGCTGGCCGTGCTGAACCTGGTGATTGCCGGGCAGCCCTGGGGCATCGTGTACGGCTTCGGCCTGTGGGCGGCCAAACTGGCCACGGCGGCGCACCTGTTCGACCCGGCGGCCAATGCCTTCTGGAGCGAACCCGTCAATACCATGACGCTGTCTCAGTCGATTTTCCTGGATGTGACTTCGATCACCAATATCGGCATTCTGGCCGGAGCCCTGTGGATCGCGGCGGGCAAGCCGCGCGGGGCGACCCGGTCGATGAACGCATCGCAATGGGTCGTGGGCCTGAGCGCGGGGCTGCTGCTGGGCTACAGCTCGCGGCTGGCCTTCGGCTGCAACATCGGCGCCATGGTCAGCGGGATCTCCACCGGCAGTGTGCACGGCTGGATCTGGGTGCCCATGGCGTTCCTGGGTTCGCTGATCGGCGTGCGGGTGCGCCGGCATTTCGCATTCTGACAGGGGGCCCGCTCATGAATCCCCGTTTTCTGGCCGTCATTTTCTGGTTGCTGCTGGTCGCGTTCTTTGCCTGGGACTGGGCCGACAGCGCAGCGGTCAACGTGCGTGCCGAGCCGCCGCTGATTGCAGCCGGCTCGGGTGTGGCACCCAGTGGTGGCCACTGCGCCTCGACCTTCTGAGGGCGCCGGGTGCGTGCCAGGCCCTCGGCGTGGCGCTCAGCGGGCCGGCGCGGGCCGGCCCGTGATCCAGCCCACTACGGTATAGGCAATCAGCGTCGTGTATACGGCGCCGGCCAGGAAGATCAGCAGGATCAGCAGCCAGTCGATCGGCCCGCCCGCATCGGCAAATCCCGAAGAAGACACAACGGCCATCAGGATGAGCGCACCCGCTCCGCCCAGCAGGCCCAGCGCCTGGGATGCCACCAGGCGGCGTGTCACCAGGCGGCGGTCACGCACCAGGAGCAGGATGAAGGCCAGCGGTGCCAGAAGGCCGATTGCCAGCAAGACCCAAAGCAGCGGGCCCAGCATTTCCTGAAAGATGGCCAGCAGGACCATCGGATCCATCGTTTTCATGGGGTTCTCCTTCAGGCGCGTCCGCGCAGCATGCTGATGTAGGTCGGTTTCAGAGCCATGGTCTTCATCACCCAGGTGATCCAGAGTTCTTCCAGCGGGGCAATAATGCCGGGAAAGGACGGCTTCAGGTTGTTCTGGTAATCGAATTCAACCAGCATGGCGCGCCCCAGCCGGGTGATCAGGGGACAGGAGGTGTAACCGTCGTAGGACAGCGTGCTCTCGGTGCCACGCAGGGAGGCAATCAAGTGGTCCACGGCCACCGGAGCCTGCCATTTGATGCTGGCAGCGGTCTTGCCCTTGGGCACACCGGCCGCGTCACCCACGGCAAAGATTTCCGGGTACCGAACGTGGCGCAGCGTGTGCGGATCGACCTCCACCCAGCCATCGGCCGCGAAGGGGCCTGCACGCCAGGGCAGGGTGCTGTTGCGAACGACCTGGGGCGCACGCATCGGCGGAATCACGTTGATGAAATCGTAGCCCAGTTCCGTGGTGCCCTGCGGTGTGGAGAAGGTGGCGATGCGCCGGCCCGGATCGATGGCGGTGAGGATGCGGTCGTAGTGCGTGACGATGCCGCGATCCTGAAACAGCATGCGGACCTTTTCCGAGACGATGGGCACACTGAACAGCGTCTTGTTATGGGCGTTGTAGATCAGCTCGGACTTGGCCCGCCGACCCCGGCGGCGCAGATGATCGTCCGTGAGAAACGTGTATTTCAGGGGTGCGCCGGCGCACTTCATTTCGGTACCGGGCCGCTGGAAGACGCCAACGCCGCCGTTGTCGGCAAACTGCGTCAGCAGCTGCCAGGTGGCGTACGCCTTGGCGGCACTGTGATAGAGGCTGCCCAGGCCATTTGTGCCGATCAGGGATTCGTCCATGCCTTCGATGGCGCCATAGTCCAGCGACAGCCCGCAAGCCACGATCAGGTAGTCGTAGGGCAGGGAGCGGCCGTCCGCGGTCACGACCTGGCGCGCATCCGCATCGATCTCTGCGGCGGCCTGCGCGATCCATTCGACACCGCGTGGCACATAGTCGGCGGTGGCGGATACGGGGTAGCCGGCCGGCTTGATGCCGCCGGCCACCAGGGTATAACCAGGCTGATAGTAATGCGCCTGGCGCGCGTCGACCAGGGTGATGCGTGCGCCGTCGAGCTGTTGCGACAGCAATGAAGCACAGGTCAGGCCGGCGGCACCCGCCCCCACGATGACGATGCGGGCGCTGGTGGGGTGTCGCGTCTGTGCCGGTGCGGCTTGTGGCAACAGCAGCAGGCCGGCTCCGCCGGCACAGGCTTTCAGGAACTGACGCCGTCGCGGAGCATCCAGGTCAATGATCGGGGCAGGTGTCTGTTTCATGGTGTGTCTCCTGTGGGCCGGTGGGTATTGCGTGTCAGGGGCCGTTTGCCTGTGCCGCCGGGTGCCTCTGGCGGCACGGCATCCTGCGACGTTGCACGGGATGCCGCCAGGGCCTGGTTGACGGCTTCCATGGACGGCTGGTCCAGGCTGCCTGCCAAGGCCTGCAGGCGCAGGCGATCCAGGGCCAGTTCGGTCAGCGCTTGCTGCAGGTCCAGGCTCGCCTGGGCGAAGTCCCGTTCGGCATCCAGGCGATCCAGCGTCGTGCGCTCACCCACTTCAACGCCCAGGTGCGTGGCATCTCGGCGCGCCGCGCTGGCCTGGAGGGCCTGATGCAGTGCCTGGACGCGCGCGCCCCCGGAATCCAGATTCAGCCAGGCGGCGCGCGCCAGCTGGCCCGCGTGCTGGCGGGCCGAAGCCGCCTGGTAGCGGGCGCCGTCGCGTTGTGCCAGGGCCTCGCGCAGGCGCGCGTCGCGCATGCCGCCGGTGTAGAGCGGGATGCGCAGCTCCAGCCCCACCATCCACTGACTGCCCGTTTGCGCGGCCGAGCCGAAGTCGCCGGATCCGCTCAGGTGCGAGCGCCCCGCCGTACCCACCAGATTCAAGGTGGGCTGCGCAATGGCGCGCAGGCCTTCCGCCTGGCTGGCCGCCATGGCGGCGGCTTCCATGCTTTGGCGGATCTCCGGACTGGCCTCATCGACCTGGCGCAGCCAGGTCGACAGGCTCTGATCCGGCCGGGCCGTCAGCGTGGGGGTGTTCCGGCGCAGCGGGGCCAGCGCGTCGGCCGGCAGACCGGTCAGGTCCTGGAATACGGTGCGCGCCAGGTCGAGCCGGGTATCGGCCTGGCGCACCTGGGCTTCGATCAGACCCAGACGCGCCTCGGCTTCATGGATGTCCAGACTGGATCCGTCGCCGACCCGAAAGCGCGTGCGCGCCTCACCCAGCAGCCGGGTGATGGCCTGACGCTGGATCTCCAGGACCTGGCGTCCGTGCTGCGCGAGCAGCACGTCGAAATAGCCTTGCGCCACCCGCAGTGCGGCCTGTTGTCGGGCGGCGTCCCAGGCGGCTTCGGCCTGGGCAGCCGAGTGGCGCAGCCGGCCGGCTTCGGCATCGCGGCCCAGATCGATCAGGGGCTGGCGCAGTTGCAGCCCCCATTCCGTGCGCGTGCCGCTGTCGATGGACGTATCGAAGTCTGCTTTTTCCACCGAGCCAAAGCCCGGCGCCGAGAAGCGTGCGCCGCGAGTCTGGCTGTCCTGTGCCGCGCGCCCCACCGAAGCCTGGGCCTCGAGGGTGGGACGCCACAGGCTGGTGGCCTGATCGGCGCGGGCCTGGCCGGCTGCCTGGGCCGCGCGGGCGGCGGCCAGCGCCGGATCGTGCGCCTGGGCGGCCTGCCAGGCTTGCAGCAGGTCCGTGGCGCCGGCCTTGCCGGCCGGCGCCAGCGCCAGCATCAGGCTCAGCGCCAGCGGCAGCCGCACCAGCGCCAGCACTTGTGCCAGCGACGCCATCAGTGCGTGCCACACATGGGCGAACCCGGCCGGTGCGGTCAGCGCTCGTCTGCTGATGAACCCGGACTGTACGGGCATCCGTCGTATGCGGGTGGACCTGAGCGGTGTGGGCATCGACCACACCCGGGCGCGTCCGATCGGCGGCGGCGCGGCTGGATGCCCTGATGCGACGCGTGTCAGGCCGCGAGAATGAGAGCGGGTCATGACATGTCTCCGGCTCATTCGCTGCGGCGCGCACCCAGCCGATGCATGATGGTTTCCAGCAGGCACCATTTCGTCAGACCGCTTTGCAGGATGTTCAGGCCGACGAACAGGGTGAAGGCCAGCCACCACTGGCTGTGGAACCAGGGGCTGGCAGGTGCCCCGAGCAGCAGCGACAGCAGGATGAAGGCGCCGGCGATGACGCGCACGAGTTGCCAGGAAGTCATGGTGAGTCTCCTTGAAGGACGAGGGAATCGGGGCGCTTGCGGTAGGCGCTGTAGACCATGATCGGAATCACGATCAGGGTCAGCGCGGTGGATACGGCAATGCCGAAGATCAGGGAAATGGCCAGACCGTTGAAGATCGGGTCATCCAGGATGAAGAACGCGCCCAGGGTGGCGGCCAGCCCCGTCAGGATGATGGGCTGGGCGCGCACGGCGGCCGATTCGATCACTGCCTGGGCAAAATCGCTGCCTTCGCGCAGACGCAGCAGAATGAAGTCCACCAGCAAGATGGAGTTGCGCACGATGATGCCGGCCAGCGCAATCATGCCGATCATGCTGGTGGCGGTGAACTGTTTGCCGAGCAGGGCATGGCCCGGCATCACGCCGATGATCGTCAGCGGAATGGGTGCCATGATGATGAGCGGCATCAGGTAGGATCCGAAATGGGCGACCACCAGCAGATAGATCAGCAGCAGCCCGACGCCGTAGGCCAGCCCCATGTCGCGGAAGGTCTCGTAGGTGATCTGCCATTCGCCATCCCATTTGATGGCGTAGCTGTGGTAGCGGTCGTCCGGCTGGTGGATGAAGTATTCCTGCAGCGGACCGCCGTCGGGGGTGTCCAGGCGGGAGATGGCGCCGCGCGCGGCGAACATGCCGTACAGCGGGCTGTCGACCTGGCCGGCCATGTCGGCCGTGACATAGTGCACCGGCAGCAGATCCTTGTGGTGGATGGCTTGCTCGCGCACGGTGTGCACTTCGTGGACCAGTTCGCCCACCGGTACGGCCACGCCGTCCGGGCCGCGCACCGGCAGCTGCAGCAGGGCAGCCAGGCTGCCCTGGCGCTCGGGGGGCAGTCGCAGCACGATGGCGGTCGGTTCGGCGAGCCCGTCGCGCAGGTAGCCGACGGTCATCCCGCCCAGCCCCGCTTGCAGCGTCTGCACGATCGTGTCCTGGCTGATGCCGGCCTGGGCCGCACGTTCACGATCGACATCCAGCACCAGGCGCGCCGCCCCGGTGGTGCCGCTGTCGTCGATGTCCACCATGCCGCGGGTGTGCTCGAACACCCCGCGCACGGCCTGGGCCAGCGCCTGGCGCCCCCGCGCGTCGGGGCCATAGATCTCGGCCACGATGGGTGCCAGCACGGGTGGGCCGGGTGGCACTTCCACGACCTGCAGTCGCGCGTCGTGGCGTGCGGCGATGGCCTGCAGGGTCGGACGGATGCGCATGGCGATTTCGTGGCTCTGGGCCTTGCGCTCGGCCTTGTCCACGAGATTCACCTGGATGTCGCCCAGGGCGGGGTCGCGGCGCTGGTCATATTGGCGCACCAGCCCATTGAAGTTGATGGGCGAGGCCGTGCCGGCGTAGGTCTGGATGTTCTGCACCTCGGGCTCGGCCAGCAGTCGTGCGCCCAGCTCCTGCAGGACGGCGTCGGTCTGTTCCACGGGTGCGCCGGTGGGCATTTTCAGCAGCACCTGCAGTTCGGACTTGTTGTCGAAGGGCAGCATTTTCAGTTCGACCAGACCCGGGACCGGCAGCAGTGCCGACCCCAGCACGAGACCCAGGACGAGCAGACCCAGCAGCCAGCGGTTGCGGCCCGCCCGGCGTGCCTGCAGAAAGGGTGTCAGCAGGTGCTGAAACAGAATGCGTGCGCGTGCCGGCTTCGCGCCGGACGCGGTGGCGGGTGCCGGATGTGTGCCGAAATGCAGCGCCAGCCAGGGGGTCAGGGTCAGCGCGATCAGCAGGGAGATCAGCATGCCCATGCTGGCGTTGATGGGGATCGGGCTCATGTAGGGGCCCATCAGCCCGGTGACGAAGGCCATGGGCAGCAGGGCGGCGATCACCGTGAAGGTGGCCAGGATGGTCGGCCCGCCCACCTCGTCGACCGCCACCGGAATGCGCTGCAGCGCGGGGACGTCCGGGTGCAAGCCGGCATGCCGGTGGATGTTCTCGACCACCACGATGGCGTCATCGACCAGGATGCCGATGGAAAAGATCAGCGCAAACAGCGATACGCGGTTCAGCGTGAAGCCCCAGGCCCAGGAGGCGAACAGCGTGGCGGCCAGGGTCAGGCCGACGGCAATGCCGACGATGCCGGCTTCCCGCCGCCCCAGGGCGAACATCACCAGCAGGACGACGGACAGGGTGGCAAAGATGAGCTTGTGGATGAGCGCCTGCGCCTTGGCATCGGCGGTGGCCCCGTAGTTGCGCGTTTCCGTGACCGTGATGTTGGCGGGAATGACCGTGTTGCGCAGCGTGTCCACGCGCTGCATCAGGGCTTCGGCCACCGCGATGGCGTTTTCGCCGGGTTTCTTGGTGATGGCCAGGGTGACCGCGGGCTGGGCGCCGCCATCCGCCTGGCCGGCCGCTTGCGTGCGCGAGCGAAAACCCACGTACTGCGCGGGGGGCGGCGGACCGTCGCTGATGCGGGCCAGTTCGCGCAGGCGCACCGGTCGCCCGCCGCGGCGGGCGACGATCAGTTCGGCCACGTCTTGCGTTCCGTGCAGGAACTGGCCGGCGTCCACGATCAGGCTCTGGTTGGCGGAAATCTGTTCGCCGGCGTGCAGGCGCTGATTGGCGCTGCCCAGCGCCTGGGCGATGTCCTGTACCGTGATGCCGGTGGCCGCCAGGCGCGCGGCGTCCAGATCGACGCGCACGATGTGTGCGGCGCCGCCGATCAACCAGATGTCGCGCGTGCCCGGCACGCGCTTCAGATCGGACTCGATGCCGCGAGCCACCTGTTCCAGGTCATGCGCGTTGGCATCCGGCGCATGCAGCGTCAGGGTGACGATGGGGACGTCGTCCACCCCGCGCGTGCGCACCACCGGCGGCAGGGCACCGAGGCCTGCCGCCAGGCCATCTGCCTGGGTCTGCAGGGTGTCGTGCAGGCGCACCAGCGCTTCGGTGCGCGGCACGCCGACCTTGAACTGGACCGTCAGCATGGCCAGGCCGGGGATCGAGGTGGAGGTGACGTGTTCGGTGCCGTCCATGCGCGCCAGAACCCGCTCGGCGGGCATGGCGATCTGCTGTTCGACATCCTGCACCGAGGCGCCTGGCCAGGCCACCATGACCGTGGCCATGGTGACGTCGATCTGCGGCTCTTCCTCTCGCGGGGTAGCGAACAGGGCGAATGCGCCGGCCAGCAACAGGGCCAGCGCCAGCAGCGGCGTGATGCGGTTGTTCTGGAACCGGGCAGTGAGGCGTCCGGCGATGCCAAGTCTTGGGGCCATGGTGCGCTCAGCCTCCCTGGCCCATGCGATCCGGTTCGAGCACGACGCGCTCGCCGGCGGCCACACCCGCCAGGATCTCGGTCTCATCCCCCACTGCCGGGCCCAGGCGCACCTGGCGCAACAGGGGCGTGCCCTGGTCATTCAGGACATAGACGCCCCGCAGCCCCGTGCGCTGCACAATGGCACGCGTGGGAACCCACAGACGGGTTTTTCGCGTGTCGCGCAGTTCCAGCGTGATGCGCACGGGCGTGCCGGGCGCGGGTCCGCGCACACCCGGCGGCAGCGCCAGCTGGATGGTGCCCGTCAGGCTGGCGGCGTCGCGCGCAGGCAGCACCTGAACGGGCAGCCGTCCAGGCAGATCGGCGCTGCCGGACGGCCAGTGAATCTGCGCCTGCGGCGCCAGGCGTTCGATGAAGCGTTGCGGCACCTCGGCGCGGATGCGCAGCGCCCCGGGGTCGAACACGGTGGCCAGCGGCTGGCCGGGCATGACCATGTCGCCCAGGTGTGCATCCAGTCGGCCGATCAGGCCGTCGTGGGGTGCCAGCACGGTGAAGTGGCCGCTGTAGGCTCCCGCCGCCTGGGCCTGGGCCTGGCGCGCGGACACCTGCGCCTGGGCGGATTTCAGGCGAGCCTGCGCCTGCTCCCAGGCGGCACGGCTGATGTATTGCTGCTCGTACAAGGCCTTGCGCCGCTTCAGTTCGGCCTGGGCCAGCGCCAGTTCGGCGCGCGCTTCGCTCGCTATCGCCTGAGCCGCGTCGCGCGACTGGGCCGCGCCCGCGCCATCCAGGCGCAGCAGCACCTGGCCCGTGTGCACGGCATCACCCGCGTGGACTTCCACCGCCGTGATGGCGCCCGCGACCTGGGCAGCGATGGCGGCCTGGCGCACGGCCTCGATCGTGCCATCCAGAGCGATGTGGTCGGCGGATTCCAGGGCGCGCACGGGCACGTTGATCAGCTGCTGCTGCGCCCGGACGGGACCGGCCAGCCCGGCAGACAGCAAGGCGATGGCGGCGGTGACGGCGATGGCTTGACGCCATCCGCGGAAGGTTGCACTGGCAGGAGGGCAGGGGACGATACGCATGACTCGCTGATTTGGGAGCAGTGTTTCAAGGGATTTGATGCTATTATTTAACTAATCACGTAAATAGTCAATAACGACATAACGTAAATAGTCAATGAATCACTTAATTGATGAAGTAATTAACTGAAGATATACTATGACCATGCATGACTTCACTGCCTGCGAGACCGTCGACATGAGAAGCTTGCCGCCCGAGGCGCTCGAACCGGTTGCCGCCTATTTCCGTGCCCTGTCCGAACCCACGCGACTGCACATCCTCAGCCTGCTGCGGCAGGGGGAACACAATGTGGGTGATCTGGCACAGCTGTGCGGGTATACGGCTGCGAATGTGTCGCGCCACCTGTCGGTGCTGAACAAGCACGGTCTGGTCACGCGCGAGACACGGGGCAACAGCGCCTATTACCGGATCGCCGATCCTTCCGTCAATGCCTTGTGCGATCTCGTGTGTGGCAGCATCCTGCGCCAGATCGAACGGTCCGCCGCGCAGCGGGCCACCTTTGCTGCGCTGCTTGACGCCCAACCCGATTCTTCCGATTCTTCCGACCCTTCCTGACCCAGCGTCCATCTCGTGTCTCCGCGGGGTGGCGCCGAACCGGCCATCGAAGGGACACTTCGCTCAAAGAGGGCTTGCATGAAAATCAACGTGGGTACGATCGACCGCATTCTGCGCCTGATCCTGGGGCTGGTACTCATCGTGCTGGCAGCCAGCGGCATCATCGGCTGGTGGGGTTGGCTCGGCTTGGTGGCCATCGCCACCGCGCTGTTCCGGTTCTGCCCGGCTTATGCGCTGCTGGGCATCAATACCTGCCCGCTGAAATCACGCGACTGACTGAAATCACGCGACTGACTGAAGTCACGCGACTGACGCGCGACACGGCAAGCCCCGGCCTGCGGGCCGAGGCCGTTTCGCGTTTGCATTGCCGTGTGTGATCCGGCTTCGCCCCGGATCAGGAATCCAGCCGCTCGCGCTGGGCGCGGACGCGCGCCAGCGTGTCGCCGAACTGTGCCACGCGGGCCTTTTCCTGTTCGACCACGGCAGCGGGCGCGCGCTCGATGAACCGGGTGTTGGACAGCTTGCCGCCGGCCCGGGCGATTTCCTTTTCCAGGCGGTCGATTTCCTTGTCCAGCCGTGCGCGCTCGGCGTCCAGGTCGATTTCCACGTGCAGCATCAGCTGCGTCGTACCGACCACCTGGACTGGAGCGCCCAATTCGGGCAGCCTGGCCACGGCTTGCACGCTGTCCAGCCGCGCCAGGGCCATCAGGCCGGGGCGCAGGGCATCCAGATCCTGGACGTCGCCCTGCACCAGCAGGGGCACGCGCTGGCCCGGGCTCAGGTTCATTTCACCGCGCAGCGCGCGGATGGCATCGGTCAGGGACTTCAGTTCGGCCATGCGCGCCACGGCCTGGTCGTCGTGCCGATCGGCGCGTGCGACGGGCCAGGGCCGGGTACTGATGCTGGCCTGTACCTCCGCGCCACGCACGCCCGCAGCGACGCTGACCTTTTGCCACAGCTCCTCGGTGATGAAGGGCATGATCGGATGAATCAGCCGCAGCAACGTTTCCAATACGTGGATCAGCGTGCGGCGGGTGGCGGCCTGGCCGCTGGCGTCGGCGGTTTGCAGGCGCACCTTGGCCAGTTCCAGATACCAGTCGCAGTATTCATCCCAGATGAAGTGATACAGGCGATCGGCGATCTGATCGAAGCGATACTGGGCGAAGCCGGCATCGACCTCGTCGATCAGGTGCTGCAGGCCGTCGATGATCCAGCGCTCGGCAAAGGACTGGTCGCCGGGGCTGGGCTGCCCCAGCGGATGGCCCTCGACGTTCATCAGCACGAAGCGCGTGGCGTTCCAGAGCTTGTTGCAGAAATTGCGGTAGCCCTCGCAACGCTTCAGATCGAAATTGATGTTGCGCCCCAGCGTGGCATAGGCTGCCATGGTGAAGCGCAGCGCATCCGCGCCATAGGCGGGGATGCCCTCGGGGTAGTCCTTGCGGGTGCGCTTGCGGATCCAGTCGGCCTGCTTCGGGTTCATCAGCCCGGCGGTGCGCTTGGCCACGAGCGGTTCCAGTGCGATGCCATCGATCAGGTCCACCGGATCGATGGTGTTGCCCTTGGACTTGGACATTTTCTTGCCTTCCATGTCGCAGATCAGCCCGTGGACGTAGACCGTGCGAAAGGGCACCTGGCCGGTGTGATGCATGCTCATCATGATCATGCGCGCGACCCAGAAGAAAATGATGTCGAAACCCGTGACCAGTACGGCTGATGGCAGATAGCGCGCCAGATCCGGGGTCTGCTCGGGCCAGCCCAGATCCGTGAAGGGCACCAGTGCGGATGAAAACCAGGTATCCAGCACGTCCGGATCGCGCGTGAGCGGCCCCTGCACGCCGGCGGCGCGGGCCTGGCGTTCGGCGTCCTCGGCCGAGCGGGCCACGAACAGACGGCCGTCGGCTGCGTGCCAGGCGGGGATCTGGTGCCCCCACCAGAGCTGGCGCGAAATGCACCAGTCCTGGATGTTTTCCAGCCATTGCCGGTAGGTGGCGGTCCAGTTTTCGGGCACGAAGCGCACGCGACCGTCGGCCACGACGTCCAGCGCCACCTGGGTGATGCTGCGGCCCGGGTGCAGGCTGCCGGCCGGGGCGGGCTGGCTCATGGCCACGAACCACTGGTCGGTCAGCATGGGTTCGATGATGCTGTGGGTACGGTCGCCCCGCGGCACCATGAGCTTGTGCGCGCGCACCTGCTGCAGCAGGCCCAGCGCATCCAGGTCGGCGACGATGCGGGCGCGCGCCTCGTGGCGGTCCAGGCCCTGATAGGCGGCGGGCGCCGTGTCGGCAATTTTCGCATCCAGCGTCAGCACGCTGATCATCGGCAGATCATGGCGCTGGCCCACGGCGTAGTCGTTGAAGTCGTGCGCCGGGGTGACCTTGACCACGCCGGTACCGAATGCGCGATCCACGTAGTCGTCGGCAATGATCGGGATTTCACGATTCACCAGAGGCAGGATGACGCGATGACCGATCAGGTGGGCGTAGCGTTCGTCTTCGGGGTGGACCATGAGCGCCACGTCACCCAGCATGGTTTCCGGGCGCGTCGTGGCCACGACCAGATGGGTCAGATCCCCCACGGGGGCAGTCAGCGGGTAGCGGATTTCCCACATGTGGCCGTCTTCTTCGGTGCTCACGACCTCCAGGTCGGAGACCGCCGTGCCCAGCACGGGATCCCAGTTCACCAGGCGCTTGCCGCGATAGATCAGGCCCTGTTCATACAGGCGCACGAAGACCTCGATCACGCCGCGCGACAGGCGCTCGTCCATGGTGAAGTATTCGCGTGACCAGTCGCAGGACGAACCCAGGCGGCGGAACTGCCCGGTGATGGCGTTGCCGGAGCGCTCCTTCCAGGCCCAGACACGTTCCAGGAATTTTTCCCGACCCAGGTGGTGGCGCGACACGCCCTCGGCGTCCAGCTGGCGCTCGACCACGATCTGGGTGGCGATGCCGGCGTGGTCGGTGCCGGGGATGAAGACCGTATCATCGCCCAGCATGCGATGATGGCGGATCAGGCCGTCCATGATGGTCTGGTTGAACGCGTGGCCCATGTGCAGCGTGCCGGTGACGTTGGGCGGCGGGAACTGGATGGCGAAGGGTTCGGGCGTGCGCCCGGCGGCCGGTTCGACATGCTGGCCGCCGGCGAACAGGCCGCGGCGCGTCCATTCGTCATACCAGCGGGACTCGATGTCCCGGGGTTCGAAGCTTTTGGGCAGGGAAGAAGTGGGGAATTCGCTCATGGGTTCGGTTGGGTGCATTGGCTGGCCACTGCGGGAAGCGCCTGCTTCGTCAGCGGGCGCCTCGGGAGGTCGAAAAACGACCATTTTAGGCGCTTGGTGCAAATGCTGCGCATGTTGACATCCTCCCCTCCCTCTCGCTGACGCTCGTCGCCTGAAGGCGAAAAGGAAGGGGATTCCTACCGTGTTCAGCCCGTATGGGCCGACTCACCTCGTCGGGTTCCTGCTGCTGGCGGCCTTAGCGCACCACTCACTTCACAGGCGAACCGGGCGTGT
>JACDJC010002206.1_pt1 | contig 15697 bp, 11 predicted proteins | sample 7454191 | NCBI WGS metagenome assembly JACDJC01 (sample SAMN14253291, study PRJNA609438) | sludge metagenome | isolation source: sludge after 25d culture with pyrite and EDTA | collected 2018-12-20 | reverse complement strand
GCGGGAGCGACCGAAGGTGGAGCGCATCGAGGGCACCCTGTCGATGGTGCTGCGTTCGGCCCGCTACCTCGATGCCACCGAGGAGGTGGAGTTTGGGCAGATCACCGTGCTGTTGGGGGACGACTTTGTCGTCGTCGTGCGCATCGGCGATGCCGTGCACCTCGAACCGGTGCGCCGACGCCTCGAGGCCCATCCCGAGCGGCTGCACTACGGGCCGGCGGCGGTGCTGGTGAGCATCCTCGACGAGGTGGTGGACGCCTACGGTCCGGTGCTCGACGGCATCGAGAACGACATCGACGAGGTGGAGACGCAGGTCTTCGCCCAAGGCGTTCGGCCCGGCCAACCCACCGAGCGGCTGTACTACCTGCTCCGCGAGGTGCTGCAAACCCAGCGGGCCACCAGCCCGGTGCGCGAGCAGGTGGCGGCGCTGATGGACGGCGACGAACTGCCCGAGGGCACCAAGCCCTACCTGCGCGACGTGGCCGACCACCTGGCCGACGTGATCGACCGAGCCGCCAGCGCGCGGGCGCTGCTCAGCTCGGCGCTGGAGGCCAACCTCACCCAGGTGTCGCTGCGCCAGAACGAGGACATGCGCAAGATGTCGGCGTGGGTGTCGATCCTGGCGGTGCCGACGATGATCGCCGGTATCTACGGCATGAACTTCAACCACATGCCCGAGCTGGATTCCCGGTACGGCTATCCGTTGATTCTCGGCTTCATGGCGCTGATCTGCACGGGTCTCTATCGAGGGTTTCGGCGATCGGGCTGGCTGTAGGCGGGCCTCGCCGATCCTGACCGCAAGGTAGCGGTTGAATCTCGTACCCCGATATAATCATCGCTCATCAAAGTGATCGCTCATCAAAGTGATCGCTCATCAAAGTGATCGCTCATCAAAGTGATCGCTCATCAAAGTGATCGCTCATCAAAGTGATCGCTCATCAAAGTGATCGCTCATCGATGCGATCCCTCATCGATGTGATCCACATCTGGCACCGGGTCATCAACTTCGATACCGTGTCAACGTCGTAAGGGAAGGTGCGGCGGCACCCCGGAAGGCTTTCATGACTACACCTCTTGGACCCAAGCTGTCTGCCGTTCTTGAGCGGTTGGGTGGGGTTCATCGGCGTGAGGTGATGGGCCTGCTCGACTCGTTGGCGTGGTTCATCGCCGTGTTCGCCACCTCGTCGCTCGCGTTCGTCGAGTCCCGCAAGGCGTTCAACATCACCGACGCACTGCTCCTCGCTCTGGCCGCCGCCGTGCTGCAGATCGGTGCGGGCTGGTCCGCCGGTCTGTACCGCAAGGCGTGGCGGGCCGGGTCGGTCGAGGAGGTGCACCGGGTGATCCGGGCAGCCACGATCACCACGGTCGGCCTGGTGCTGTGCGCGCTGTTGATCACCGACGCCCGCCGCCAGGTGGCCGCCGTCCTCCTGGCCGGTCCACTGGCCGCCTCCATGCAGCTGGGCGTGCGCCTGGGCTTGCGGTGGGCGGGCGAGCAGTTGCGGGCGGCGAGCCACACGCGCGACGGCAGGCGCCCCGCGCTGATCTTTGGGGCCGGCACGGCGGGTAGCCGGGTAATCGACGCCATGCTGAACGAGGATTCCGACCTGTACCCGGTGGGCCTCCTCGATGACGACGCTCGGCTGGCCAACCTGCGGGTCCGGTCGGTATCGGTGCTGGGCCAACGAACCGACCTGGCCAGGGTGGCAGAAGGCACCGGCGCCGAGGTGCTCGTGCTGGCCATGCCCTCGAGCACGGCGGACGAGTGGGCGGCGATCGGGCGGGACGCAAACGAGTTGGGGCTGGAGGTGCTCAACCTCCCCCCGGTCACCCAGCTGTTCGGCACGGTCACGGTCAAGGACTTCCAGCCGGTGACCACGCAGGATCTGCTCGGTCGCGACCAGGTGCGCACCGGGCTGATGGACATCTCCAACTACCTGAGCGACAAGCGGGTGCTGGTTACCGGCGCCGGAGGGTCGATCGGCTCGGAGCTGTGCCGTCAGATTCGCCAGTTCGCTCCCGCCAACCTGGTGATGCTCGACATCGACGACACCTCGCTCCAGGAGCTGCAGCTCAGCCTGGAGGGCCGGGGCCTGTTGGACAACCGGGAGTTGGTCATCGCCTCGGTGCGAGACGCTGGTCGCATGCACGAGGTGTTCGAAACCCACCGCCCGCAGGTGGTGTTTCATGCCGCTGCGCTCAAGCACCTGCCGCTGCTGGAACAGAATCCCGACGAGGGGTTCAAGACCAATACCTTGGGCACGCTCAACGTGTTGGAGGCTGCGGCGGCCACCGGCGTGGAGCGCGTGGTCAACGTGTCGACCGACAAGGCCGCCGATCCCACCTCGGTGCTGGGCCTCACCAAGCGCCAGGGCGAACGCCTGGTGGCCAGCTTGGCCGACTCGGACGCTTCCGGCACGTACCTGTCCGTGCGCTTCGGCAACGTGCTGGGCAGCCGCGGGTCGATGCTGCCCACCTTTCGCCGCCAGATCGCCGCCGGAGGGCCCGTCACGGTCACCGATGCGGACGCCACCCGCTACTTCATGACGGTCGAGGAGGCCTGCGGCCTGGTGATCGACGCCGGTGCGGTCGGCAGCTCGGGCGAGGTGCTGGTGCTCGACATGGGCGAGCCGGTGAAGATCGCCGACGTCGCCCACCGCCTGGCGCAGGAGGCCTCTCCGCCGGTCGAGGTCGTCTTTACCGGGTTGCGACCCGGCGAGAAGCTGCACGAGGTGCTGTTGTCGCTCGGCGAGGACGCCGATCGGCCGCATCACCCGTTGATCTCCCACGTGCCGGTCGCCCCGTTCAACGAGGAGGAGCGGGCCGTGTTGTGCGAGCAGATCCGGACGGTCGCCCCCGGCTGGGTATCGTCGTGGGCGTCGAGTGGCGCCCACGACGGCACCCTTCTGACACTCCGTCAGGTCACCGGTTAGCCTCACCGCCGTGCGAGGCATTCTCTCCTACGGGGCTTCGGTCCCCCATTTCCGACTTCAGCGCTCGGCCATCGGGTCGTTCCTCGGCTCCGCCGGGGGTCACGGCACCCGCGCTGTGGCGTCCTTCGACGAGGACACCTCAACCCTGGCGGTCGCCGCCGGGCGTGGCGCGGTCGCCGATGCACCCCAGCCGCCCGAAGCGCTGTGGTTTGCCACCGCCGAGCCCACCTACCTGGAGAAGTCCAACGCCGGGGTGGTCCACGCTGCGTTGCGGATAAGCGAGACGATTCCCGCCCTCGACTTTGGCGGTGCCGCCCGCTCGGGCCTCGGCGCCCTGGTGGCCGCCGCCCGGGGCACCCAGCGTGTGCTGGTGACCGCAGCCGATATCCGCACCGGCCTGCCCGGCTCGGCCGACGAGGTCGACGGCGGCGACGCCGGCGCGGCGCTGCTGGTCGGCGACGACACCGACGGCCCCCTCCTGGCCGAGTTTCTCGGGTCGGCGAGCGCCTCGCGTGAGTTTCTCGACCGCTGGCGTCTGCCCGACGAGCCCAACACCCGGGCCTGGGAGGAGCGTTTTGGCGAAGGCGAGCTGTCCGCCGCCGCACTGGGTGCGCTCGACCGCCTGCTCGAGGATCTTGGGCTTCCCCGCGGTGACGTGGCCGAACTGATCGTCACCGGCTGCTCCGCCCGTGCGGTGAAGGCGGTCGGTCGCAAGGTGGGCGCCGATTCCGACAGGCTGGCCGCCGCCGTGGGCAACTCCGGCGGCACCTATCCGCTGCTGCGCCTGGTCGATGCCCTCGAGCGTCACGAGGCCGGTGCCACGATCGTCGTGTTGCACCTGGCCGACGGCGCCGACGCCGTTGCCTTCCGCACCACCGCCACGAACGCGACCAGCAGCAGCCAGACCGGAACGCATCGGACCGTGGCCGAGCAGGTGGCCACCGGCGACGACGCCCTCAGCTACGCGCGGTTCATGTCCTGGCGAGGCGTGCTCACCCAGCAGCCGCCCAACCGGCCCCCGCCCAACCGACCGTCGGCCTCGGCGGCCGCCCGGCACGCCGACTGGAAGTACGGCTTCGTCGGCAGCCGCGACCGCAGCAGCGGCGCCCTGCACCTGCCCCCGGCCCGGGTGTCGTTCAAGGGCCAGGCCCTCGACGACATGGAGGACGCACCGATGGCCGACGTGCAGGCCACCGTGGTGACGTTCACCGTCGACAAACTGGTGTACTCCCAGTCACCCCCGGTGGTGTTTGCCGTCGTCGACTTCGACGGCGGGGGCCGCCTGCCGGTGGAGCTCACCGACTGCAGCCCCGACGAGGTTGAGGTGGGCAGCAAGGTCGAGATGACGTTCCGGCGCCTCGGCATGGCCGAGGGCATTGCCAACTACTTCTGGAAGGGCCGCCTGGTGAGAGCGGGCGAGCAAGCGGGAGCGCAATCATGAGTTCGCACGGCATCTCCGATCAGGTCGCCATCGTGTCGATGGGCTGCACGCCCTTCAAGGAGCACTGGAACAAGGGTGCCGACGACCTGCTGGTCGACGCGGTCACCGCCACCACCGCTGCGGTCGGCCTGGCGCCGAACGACATCGACGCCTACTGGTTGGGCACGTCCCAGTCGGGCGCCTCGGGCATGATGGCGGCCGGGCCGCTCAAGCTGGAGGGCAAGCCGGTCAGCCGGGTGGAGAACTACTGCGCCACCGGCTCCGAGGCATTGCGCAACGCCGCCTATGCGGTCGCGTCCGGCGCCTACGACACCGCGCTGGCCGTCGGGGTCGAGAAGGTGAAGGACGGCGGCTATCAGGGCCTCAACGCCTTCCCGTACCCCACCGACGGCACCCAGCGCACCCTCACCGCCGCCGCCATGTTCTCGCTGGTGGCGCCCGCGTACGCCCGCCGCTACAGCATCGACGAGGACGATCTGCGCCGCGTGCTGGCCACGATCGCCTCGAAAAACCATTACAACGGCGCCCGCAACCCGCTGGCCCAGTTCCGTAAGGAGATGGACGTCGACGCCATCTGCGCCATGCCCGCCGTGGCCGGGCGCCTCGGCGTGTTCGACTGCGCCGGCGTGGCCGACGGGTCCTCCGCGGCGATGATCGTGCGGGCCGAGGATGCGTACAAGTACTGCGACAACCCGCTGTACATCAAGGCGCTCAGCCTGGTCGCCGGCAACGGCTCGGGTCTGCTGGACCCCGACTACGACTACACGACGTTCCCCGAGTGCGTGGCCGCCGGCGAGGACGCCTACGCCCAGGCGGGCATCACCGATCCCCGCACCGAGCTGGCGATGGCCGAGGTGCACGACTGCTTCACGCCCACCGAGCTGGTGCTGATGGAGGACCTGGGCTTCTCCAAGCGGGGCGAGGCCTACACCGACGTCACCGACGGCGTGTTCGACCTGAAGGGCGACCTGCCGGTCAACTCCGACGGCGGCCTCAAAAGCTTCGGCCATCCCGTCGGTGCCTCCGGTCTGCGCATGATCTACGAGCTGTGGTTGCAGCTGCGGGGCGAGGCCCCGGAGGATCGCCGCATCTCCACCGCCGATCGGGGCCTGGGCCTCACCCACAACCTGGGTGGCTACCCGGGCGAGATGGTCGCCTTCGTCGGCATCTTCGGCGTCTAACACCCGGCGTTTAACACACAGAGGACCCCCCCATGAAGGTACTGCTCGTCGGCCAGGGCTATGTCGGGCTGCCCGTGTCGATGGCGGCGGTCGACGCCGGCTTCCACGTCACCGGGTTCGACACCGACGTCAACAAGACCGACACGTTGGCAGCCGGTGGTTCCCACGTGGAGGACATTGCGCCCGCCACCGTGCGGGCTGCGCTCGACAGCGGCCGCTACCGGGCGATGTCCAACGCCGCCGAGCTGGACGACTTCGACGTGGCGGTCATCACCGTGCCCACGCCGCTCACCGACGGTGCACCCGACCTGGGTGCCGTCGAGGCTGCGGCCGCCATGGTGGGGGGCCTGCTGCGCACCGGCGGGCTGGTGGTGCTGGAGTCGACCACCTGGCCGGGTACGACCACCGAGGTGGTGGGCCCCATCCTCGAGGCCAAGAGCGGGCTACGGGCCGGTATCGACTTCCACCTGGGCTACAGCCCGGAGCGGATCGACCCGGGCAACCGCACCTGGCGGCTGGAGAACACGCCCAAGGTGGTGGGCGGCATCGACCAGCGCTCCACCGACGCGGTGGCCGCCTTCTACGGTGCCTTCGTCGACACGGTGGTGCCGGTGGGCTCCACCGAGGTGGCCGAGCTCACCAAGCTGCTCGAGAACACGTTCCGCCACGTCAACATCGCGCTGGTCAACGAGCTGGCCATGTTTGCCCACGACCTCGACATCGACATCAGCGATGCGGTCACCGCTGCGGCCACCAAGCCGTTCGGCTTCATGTCCTTCCGCCCCGGCCCCGGCGTCGGCGGGCACTGCCTGCCGATCGACCCCACCTACCTATCGTGGCGGGTGCGACGCCGTTTGGGCACGTCGTTTCGCTTCGTCGAGCTGGCCAACGACGTCAACGACCACATGCCCGACTACGTCGTGCGGCGCATCCAGGCCGGCCTCAACGACCGCGAGCTGCCGGTGCGGGGCCGCAGCGTGCTGCTGTGCGGCCTGGCCTACAAGGCCGACACCTCCGATGCCCGCGAGACGCCCACCCGGGCGATCGTCGCCGGGCTGTTGTCGCTGGGGGCGCGGGTGACGCTGGCCGATCCCCACGTGCCCGCCGAGCAGTTTCCCGACGGTGTGAACACGGTCGGCGGCGACGCCGCTGCGCTCACCGAGGCTGCACGCTCAGCGGACGCCGTCGTCGTGCTGGTGCCCCACAGCGACTTCCAGCTGGGCGACGTCGTGGCTGCGGCTGCTTGGGTGCTCGACTGCACCTCGTCGGCCCCCGACGCAGCCCACGTCGAGCGCCTGTAGTCAGTTCCCCGCCGCTGCGATCGTGCGCAGCCGCTCCACCGCGAAACTTGGGCCAGAACGCGACGAAGGCGCATCACCTCGTTGGGCCGGAGCCCAGCGAAGCGATGCGCCTTGCATCACATTGCTTGGAGGATTCAGTCGGTGCGGCGACGCTTGGCGACGGTGATCACCAGCATCGCACCGCCGGCGACCAGGGCGGTTGCCAGCAGCGAGGGCAGCGTGGCGCCGAAACCGGTACGGGCCAGCGGTCCGCTGGTGGTGATGGGTACTCCGGCTCCGGGCACGCCGCCACCGGTCGTGCCGACTCCGGGAACGCCGCCACCGGTCGTGCCGGCTCCGGGAACGCCACCGCCGGTCGTGACACCACCGGGTGCAGATGGACCGCCGGGTGCCGACGGGCCGGAGGGCGCCGATGGGCCGGAGGGCGGCACGGCGCTGTCCGCACCGACGTCACTGGGGCCGGTCGTGCCGCCGGTGTCGGCGCTGTCCGCACCGACGTCGCTGGGGCCGGTCGTGCCACCGGAGGGGCCGGCAGTCGTGTAGCTGTCGCCGCCGTCCTGGGCTCCGGCGGGCGCCACGAACGCCAAACCGAACAGCAGGCCCAACGCGGCAACAACCACGCCGGCGATCCCGACTCGTTTCGATGATCCCAAGCGTGGGTTTTTCATGTCGTCCTCCATGGGTTTTTCATGTCGTCCTCCAGTAGTGGCAACAGGTGAGAGCTTATCGGCTGTTCACCGTGCGTGTCACGAATCAATGAACGGTTTTCCCGAACGCAACAACGCTCAGGCCGGCTCGGCCGCCGATGACCCCTCCAACTCCCCATGGTCTGGGTCCCACCAGGCCAGCGTGCGGGCCAACCCCGGGCCAAGTTCCATCGGGGTGCGGGTGCCCAGCAGCTCCTCCAGCCCGGCCGGGTCGGCCTGGCTGTGGCGCACGTCGCCGGGCCGGTCGGGGCCGAAGGCCACCTCCAGGCTGCGGCCCAGCAGGGTCTCCAGTTCGGCGATCACGTCCAGCAACGTCCACCGCCGCCCGAAGGCCAGGTTCACCGGGCGGACCGAGCCCAGGCCGCCCAGCGCCACCTCGGCCAGCACGTCGACCACGTCGCCCACGTAGGTGAAGTCGCGGCTCTGCAGGCCGTCGCCGTTCACCGGGATGTCCCGCCCGGCCAGGGCGGCGTCGAGAAACGCCGGGACCACGGCTGCGTAGGCGTCGCCGGCGCGCTGGCGGGGCCCATACACGTTGAAAAACCGAAACGGCACGGCCGGAAAGCCATAGCAGTGGCGCCAGGCAAGCACGGCCGACTCCCCCGCCAGCTTCGAGACGGCGTACGGGCTGAGCGGCGCCGGTGCCAGGTCGATCGTCTTGGGCAGCACCTCGGCCGCCCCGTACACCGACGACGACGACGCGAACACCAGCGGCCGTCCCCCGGCCGAGCGGATCGCCTCCAGCACGTTGACGGTTCCGTCGATGTTGGTGGTCATCGACGGTCGGGGCAGGTCCACCGAGCGGGGCACCGACGGGATCGCCGCCAGGTGCACCACGGCGGTGGCCTCGGCCACCAGCTTGGTCACCAGGGCCTCCTCCAGCACCGTGCCCTCCACCAGGTCGACGGCGGTGTCCGTACCGCCCACGCCGTCCAGGTTGTCGGACCGTCCGGTGGACAGATCGTCCAGCACGGTCACCCGCACCACCCGTTCGTCGTCCACCAGGCGTCGTGCCAGGTTGGAGCCGATGAATCCCGCCCCACCGGTCACCAACACGTGTTGGTCGTTGCGTGGGTGTTCGGTCTGGTCCATCACATGCCTTTGGTCGGGTCGACCCGGGTCGAGCCGGGTCGAACAGTGTTTCGCACCGGCGCCACGCAGCGGCAATCAGTCGACGTGTTCGCAGTTCAACCGGCCAGGCGCACCACGCGCCCGGGGGGCACCGTCTCGTCGAGTACCGTTCGATCGCCCTCGCGCACCACCACGTTGGTCTCGGTGGTGCCGCCGTCGGCCGGCCGCAGCAGGGTGAGGTCGTAGGTCCCGGCGGGCAGCGTGCTCTCCAGGCGCCAGCGCAGCTCGACGCTGTCGCCCGGCGGGATTTTCAGCCCGACGCTGTGGCGGTAGAGGCCTTGCTCCGGTTGGGTGCGCACCGGCACAGGAGTGCCGTCCACCTCCAGGGTGACGGTTTGCGACGGGGTGAGGATGGCCACCTCGCGAATCTGGGTACCCACCGGTGTGCCGCTCTCGTTGCCCACCACCACCGGTGGCAGCCGTGCCGGGTCGCCCACGTCGTTGGTGTAGGTCGAGGTCAGCGTGGCGATGCGGGCGCCGTCGTCCGGGTCCCAGGCGACGTCGTAGGTGTGGGTGCGGTCGAGGAACACGTCGGCCTTGTTGGGCGCCTTGTTGCGCTCGACGAAGCCCAGCAGGTCGCCGTCGGTCGCCGGCAGCGGCGCGCTCAGCCCGACGCGGTCCAGCAGTGCCCGGTCGTCGTCCTCCCCGGTGGCCATCGCCAGGTGTCCGTCGCGCACCAACGGGCCGAAGCGCTCGGCCAGTCCCCGGGGCCCGGGGAGGTCGGACGACCCCAGCCGATCGAAGATCTCCCCGGTCAGCTCGCCGACCGCTTCGTCGTCCTCACCATCTTGGGGCAGCACCCGAAACTGGTCGCGGGTGAAGAACGCCTCGGTGTTGGTGGCGTTGATCTCGGCAACGGTTCCGGGCACCGGGATGGGTCCGGTCAGGTCGACAAACTCGGCCAGTGCGGCCGGGTCGGCGTAGATCACCCCGTCGATGGTGCCGCGTCCGTTGACCTCCATCAGGTTGGCGGCCGCCGCAGCGATCACGTCCAGGTCGGGCGACGACGTCCAGTTCTGGGTGTATCGACCGGGGGCCATGTCGAGGAACGCCGGCGGAAAGTAGGCGGCGGGTGTTGGCGGCTGCCGGTCGGGTTCGGACCCATACAGTTCCCGGGGCGTACCGGATTCCTCCAGGCTGATCGCCCCGCCGTCCACCTGGAGCAACGCCCAACCGCCCACAAACCCACCAAAGTCGCGCCCCTCGGCCGGGTTACCCACCAGCACCAGGTAGCGCCGAGGGCCGTCGGCACCCAGCAGCGGTGGGGCGTCGGCCAGCGCCAGCTGCGCCAGCTCGGTCTCGGCGCGCAGGTCGCCCACCTCGAGGGCCACGTCGTCCAGGCGGGTGCGCAGCGGCGCCACCACCCAGGGGGATTCGATGGCGGCCAAGCCGTCGACGGCGGCGGTGAGCGACGAGGCGAGTGCCCCCACCGGCACCTCGGTTTCCTTCAGCTGGGCCAGGTTGACACCCCCGCCCTCCTGACGCAGCGCCTGGTAGTCAACCGACGAGGCGGCAAAGGCGGCGCTGTTGTTGAGGTCCCGCCCCATCGTCGCGCCGGCGCGCAGCGCGTCCAGGTTCTGGGCAACCCCGGGCACCAGGTGTGCCGGGGCCAGCCAGGGCGCCCCCAACCGGTCCGATGTGTCGCCAAACGCCACTGCCGCTTCGTTCAGCAGCTCGGTGGCCGCCGCCGTCTCGCCATCGCGCGCTGCTGCGGCGCCCCGCCGGGTGTTGTCCACCGCCGACTCGACCGGGTTCACCTGGCCGATCAACACGACGCCGGCGACGATCAGTCCGGCCACGATCATGACTGCCGCCCCGATCACCGTCAGGCGGGTCCGGCGGCGTCCCGCCCTGCCGATCCGTTGGTAGGCCGACACGCACATCGACACGAACAGCACGGTGCCGATCAGGGCGGTGAAGCCCAGCGGGCCCACCGGCCGCAGCTGCATCAAACAGAGGGTCACCGCCGCCCCTGCGGCCGCCCCGACCGCCCGGTTGCGCCGATCGACGGCCAACACCACGGTGCTGGCGGCCACGGCGCCCAGCCCCAGGGCCAGTCCCACGCCTTCGGCCAGCGTCGACGCCAGCACGGCGACCACAAACAACGGCCAGCGTCGGGCGCGCGATCCGGCCAGGGCGCCCAACGCCACCAGCGCCGCCCGCTCGGCGGCATCAACTCCGGCGTTGCCGGTTGGTGCCACACCGTCGGTCAGCAGCGCGCCCCACACCGCCCCAACTGCGGCGACCGCCGCCACCGCCGCCATGATCTGCGGGCTGCTGTTGGAACGAGCCTTCCGCCGTCTGCGTGATCGCTGCGCGGTGTTGTCGCTCGTCCCCGTATCGACCGGGTCCGACGTGTGGTTCTCAGGCGACTGCGATGTCACGTGGGTGGGTCTCCGGCGGTTGCGACGGTGGAGCAGAAACGACGGGCAACGCTACCAGCGCCAGAACGTGGGAAGATCACACCATGGGCGCCACCCCTCAGGATCGACCGGCAGAGCACTTCCGGCCAGCAGCGCCCCTCCGGTCGGCAGAGCCCTTCCGCCTGGTGTTCGTCTGCACGGCCAACCGCTGCCGGTCGCCGATGGCCGAGTATCTGGCCCGTCGATCCCTCGAGCAACGCCAGATCCCGGCGAAGGTGGTATCGGCCGGCCGGCTCGAGAGCAACATCGAGGCCACCCCCGGCGCAGTCGAGGCGATGGCCCGCCGCAAGGTCGACCTCACCGACCACCTCAGCACCCGGCTCACCCCCGAGGTGCTGGCTGGCGCCCACCTCGTGCTGGTGATGGAGCGCGGCCACCTGTCCGACGTCTACCAAACTCTGCCAGAAGCGATCGACCACGCCTTCACGTTGGGCGAGTTCCCCTCGCTGCTCCGGGCCACCAAAGCCGACCCGTCGCTCGAGTCCGCCGCCACGCCGCTCGACGGCGCCTACCACCGAATTGCGCTGGCCCACCAGGCGCGGGATCCGGTGCGCATTCTGGTCGACGACGAGAGTTCCGACATCGCCGACCCGATGGGCCGCTGGGCCTGGCACTACCGGCGCACGGCCAAGCAACTGGATCACCTGATCGACGCCTCGCTCGACGGCCTGTTCCCGTAGGGCGTGAGCCGGTCGCTCAGCGGTCGGCCAGCATGGGGTCATCAACGTCGTGGCCTTCGGAGCCGGCGCCGGTCAGCACGGTCGAGACGGTACGCACCAGGATGCCCACGTCCCGCCGTAACGACCGGCTGTCGACGTAGGTCAGGTCCAGGTCGATGCGATCGGCCCAGGCCAACGAGTTGCGGCCCGACACTTGGGCCAGGCCGGTCAGCCCGGGCCGCACGGTCAACCGGCGGGCCTGCTCCTGGGTATAGCGCTCCACCTGAGAGGCGACGGTAGGTCGGGGCCCTACCACGCTCATCTCGCCCCTCGCCACGTTTAACAGTTGTGGCAACTCGTCCAACGACCAGCGCCGCAACACGGCGCCTACCCGGGTGATTCGGGTGGGGTCGGGCACCAGCGGGTTGTCGCCGTCAACCATGCTGCGAAACTTGTACACGTCGAACGGCTCGCCGACGAGCCCCACCCGTTCCTGACGAAACAGCACCGGCCCACTCGAGGTCAGCGCCACGCACGCACCGATCACCACCCCGATCGGCACCAGTACTGGCGAGGCAGCGATCAACACCGCCCAGTCCAGCGCCCGTTGCAGCCGGTACGGCCGAGGGGCCAGCAGGACACTAAGGTCCGGCGGGGTTGTGACGCGGTCGGGGTCGGATTCTTCTGTGGGCGCCACCGGCGAAGTCTTCACGACGGGGCCCGCTCGGGCAACAATCGTCGGTACGTGTCCAACGTCAGGTCGATCTGGTGCTGCTGGTCAAACCGGTCCCGTGCCCGCTGAGCGGCGGCCGCTCCCATCGTGCGTCTACGAGGTGGATCGTCCAAAAGCGACCGAAGCGCGCGCTCCAACCCGGTCGCATCCTTCACGGGCACCAGCAACCCGGTCACGCCGTCGTCCACCACCTGGCGACAGCCGCGGATGTCGGTGGCGATCACGGGCAGCCCCATCGCCGAGGCCTCCATCGCCGCCCGGGGAAAGCCCTCCCGGTGGGACGCCAGCACGAACACGTCAGCGGCGGCGTAGTAACGCTCGGGTCGGTCGCTGAAGCCCACCAGCCGCACCCCGTCGGCGGACGCCTCGGCCACCTCGGCGTCGGTCAGCTGGTCGGTCTTGCCCGCCTCGGTCGGCCCCACCACCACCAGCTCGTGGTTCGATCCGCTCCGTCGCAGCCGACGGTGGGCCTCGAACAACTCCCGAAAGCCCTTCTCGGCCACCAGCCGTCCGACGGTCACTATCACCGGGGTGTCGTCTGCCACGCCCCACTCGTTCCGCAACTCCCGCCGCTCCCCCGCCATCGCAGCCCGGCGGTCGAACCGGTCCAGGTCGATGCCGTTGCCCAGGTTGAACAGTCGCTCGCTCGGCACGCCCCAGCGGGCGAGGGTGGCGGTGTCCTCAGGGTTCTGGATCAGCTCGGCATCAGAAAACGCGGCTGCGCCTCGCTCAAGCACCCGCACCACCGTCCGCAGGGTTCGGCCGTCGCTGGGCTGCGCATACAGGCCGTGCACCGTGTTGACCACCGCCGCCACCCGCGCCGCCCGGGCAGCCGGCCGCCCCAACCAACCGGGCTTGGGGTTGTGGGTGTGCACCACGTCGGGCTTCAAATCCTTGAACAGTCGATACAGCTCGCGAGCCGCGCGCAAGTCGGCTCGGGGGTCCATGCTGCGCGTCAGATGGTCGACGGGAATGTGGCGGATGCCCCGGGCCTCCAAGGCGGCCACGTGCTCGCCGGGTGCCGAGGCGCCGATCACGTTCCACCCAGCAGCGGCAAATGCCTCCAGCTGCGGCCCCAGCAGCAGCTCCAGGCTGATGTCGGTGGTGGTGACGTGCACCACCGACGGTGCCAGCGTTTCCTTCACGTGCGGGCGCCTCTGTAGGTCACGCGCTGCACCAGGCGGCGCACGTCGTCCTCCAGGCGCATGCCGCCGGCAAACTTGTGCGTCACATCTCGGGGGCTATCCGAGCGCTGGATCGGCGACCGCGACAGGCGGTAGGGGTCGGTGCGTCCCGCCCGGTTGGGGCGGGTTCCGGCCACGGCGGCCGATGCGAACCGTTCCCGTATCAGCGCGTCGTTCTCAGCCGAAGGTGCCAGCGCCTTGGGGTAGGCAAAGTGCTCCGCTCCCCTGCCGGTCAGCTCGGCGAGCAGTTCGATCGACCGATCGAGGTCGGCTTCCACCACCGACGCCGGTTCACGATCCAACAGCAGGTGGGCGTGGGTGTGGCAACCAATGGTCACCAGCGGATGACTGGCAACCTCGGCCAGCGCAGCCTTGCTGAGGGGCGTCGCCCCGTCGGGCCAGCGCTCACAGGTGACCACCGGTTCGGTTGCCACGTACACGGTGGCCGGCAGATCGAACTCGTCGAGTACGGCCAAGACGTCATCGGCAAAGTCGGCGGTGCCGTCGTCGAAGGTCAACACCACGCACGGCTCCGGTCGCGCCGATCCTGCGTCAGAGTACTCAGCGAGGGCGTCGCCCAGGCTCAGCACTCGGCTTGTTTCGGCCAGCTCCGCCATCTGAGCCCGAAAACGATCGAGCGGCAGGTCCATCTGTGTGGTCCCACCAGTCCCAATCCGGTGATAGGCCAGTACGACCAGTCCACTGGTGGGCAGCACGGCATCAGCGGTGGCAGCAGCCCACTTCAACCCCCATCGGGCGCCATCGGTCAGAGCCCGTCGAGGGCTCAAGGGGTGGAGCCCACCTCGTCGCTCTTCGGCCCCCACTCCTCGGCCGGTACCTTCACCTCGGAGTCGTCCGACTCGTCGTCGTCCGCTCGCACATCTTCACGTGCGTCTGCAGGGACAAACGGTTTGGTCGGCCTGGCCTTCTCTTCCTGTTCTTCGCTCGAGTAGTAGTCGTAGTAGTAGGCCTGCCGGCGGCCCGCATTGGGGGTGCCCACCAGCAGCGTTCCCATCACGTCGGCGCCCACCCGTTGCAGCGCATCGATCGACTCAACCAAGTCGTCTTCAGTGCTGCGCCCGGAGCGCACCACCATGATCACGTGGTCGACCACAGGCAGCAGGTCCAACGCGTCGCTCGAAGCGTTCAGGGGGCTGGTATCGATAATCACGGTGGCGTTCTGGGACGCAGCCTGAGAAACCAATTGCCGGGTGGCGGCGATCAGTTCGCTGACGTCACGCGTGGGACGCCCCGACAGTGCCAGGTACAGGTTGGGGAACTTGGTGGGCCGCACCACCTGGTCCACCTTCGGACGCCCTTCCGTCGGACCTGTCAGGTCGGCGATCGTCGGGCCCGCCTCGATACCCATCACGTCGGCCAAGGCCGGGCGACGGAAATCGGCGCCAACCAGCAACGTGCGGACGCCAACCTCAGCCATCGCCTGAGCGGTCAAAAGCGCCGACGTGGTTTTGCCCTCGCCTGGCGCCGTAGAGGTGAACATAAACACGCCGCCGTGGCCATCGCTCTTGGTCGGTGCTGGGCCCGATGCTTTTCCGGTCGCTCCGAACGTTCCTCGTTCGTACACAAACTGCATGGCCGAGCGCACCCGGCGGTAGGCCTCGGCCCACACACCGGTCAGTATCAGCGAGCCGTCGGCGGTGGGCCGCCGGTTGGCTGCTACGAAGCCCACCTCGGCAATGATCGGCAGCGGGCAGGCTTCGGCCAGCTCGGGGCGGGTGTCGATTCGACGGTTCAGCCGCTCCAGAATCAGCGCCAAGATCACACCGAGCAACAGACCGAACAGTCCCAGAAATGTCGCCCGCAGCGGCAAGCTGTTGGGCACCTCGAAGGCCCCGCGCTTGTCACGCTTTGGCTGTTGCTCGCCCAGTGACTGATACGGCTGGGTGGACGCCAGCTGTGCCTTCTGCACGGTGGCCTCCGAACGCGCCTGGGCGGCCGCGTCGGAGAGTGACTGCCGCTGCGACACCAGCGCAGGGTCCGGTCCGT
>JACDJC010002204.1_pt1 | contig 15703 bp, 14 predicted proteins | sample 7454191 | NCBI WGS metagenome assembly JACDJC01 (sample SAMN14253291, study PRJNA609438) | sludge metagenome | isolation source: sludge after 25d culture with pyrite and EDTA | collected 2018-12-20 | reverse complement strand
CCGACCGAGACGGGTGCGCCGGCGGAGTCGTAGGCGGCCACCTGCACGTTGTAGGCGCCGTCCGGTGCGGCCACGCCGCCGTCGTCCTTGCCGTCCCAGCTCAGGGAATACACGCCCGATGACGTGGCGTCCATTTCCATCTTGCGGATGGCCTTGCCGGAGTTGTCGGTGATGGTGACGACGACTTTCGTCGCGTCGGAAATCAAGTCCATGCCGAACGGCGTGGCGACCTTGGCGCCGCCCTCGCCCGTGCTGCCCAGCGACACCTTGCTGCCCGGCACCAGGACCTCCTTGCCGATCAAGGAGGCGGCCTGCATGGACTGGGAGACGTCCATCTGCCCCGACAAGGCCAGCAAGGTGTTGTTCAATTGGTTGATGCCGTTCACCGTGGACAGCTGGGCGATCTGCGAGGTCACCTGCGCATTGTCCATGGGATTGAGCGGGTCCTGGTTCTGCAGCTGCGTCACCAGCAGGGTCAGGAAGCGTTCCTGGGTGTCGCCCATCAGGCTTTTGGTGCTGTTGGCCGCGGCCGCCAAGGCGGCCGCCGTGCCGCCCGCGCTGTCTGTCTGGTTGATCGTGGTCACTGATCGCTCCGTAAAAGTGCGCGGCGTCATTGACCGATGGTCAAGGTGCGCTGCATGAGGCTCTTGGCCGTGTTGATGACTTCCACGTTGGCCTGGTACGAGCGGGAAGCCGAAATCATGTTGACCGTTTCGGCCACCACGTCCACGTTCGGCATGGTGACGTAGCCGTCTTCGTTGGCCAGGGGGTTCTTGGGGTCGTACTGCAGGCGCTGCGGGGCGCTGCTTTCCACTACCTGGGCGACCCGCACGCCGCCGACCGAATGCGGGGCCTGCTGGCTTTCGACGGGCGTCATCTGGAAGACGACCTGGCGCGCCCGGTACGGCTGCCCGTCCGGGCCGGCCACGCTGTCGGCGTTGGCCAGGTTGCTGGCCGTGACGTTCATGCGCTGCGACTGCGCGGTGAGCGCCGAACCGGCAATCTGGAATATGCTCATTGTGGACATGAATGCTTCCTGGCTGGCTATGCTTATTGCTGCAAGACGGACATCAAGCTCTTGATGCGCGCGGAAATGACGGAAAGGTCGGTCTGGTAACGCATGGTGTTGTCGGCGAACTGGACGCGCTCGGCGTCCATGTCGACCGTGTTGCCGTCCAGGCTGGGCTGCAGCGGCTGCCGGTACAGCAGCTCGGCCGTGGCCTCGCCCTGGGCCTTGCCCGGTATGTGGCGCGCCGACGTCAGCGCCAGCTGCGTGTCGGGCAGGCGCAGGCTGCCGCTCGCGCCCATGGCGTCCTGCAAGGCGGCGCTGAAGTCGAAGTCGCGCGCCTTGTAAGATGGCGTGTCCGCATTGGCGATGTTGGCGGCCAGGACTTCCTGGCGCTGCTGGCGCAGCCCAAGCGCGATTTGATGGAACTTTAGGTCGTCGCCGATTCTGTCGATCATTTGCCGTTCACCGGGGCCGTCGCGGCCTGTTTGATGCTGAAACCGGGGCCGCGATCGCGGCCATGCGGGCGGGCGGCCTTTCACCGCTCCTACAACGCCATAGTACCGGCACCCCGGCCGCGACAAAGTATGAAATAAGGCGCTAATTGACAGTCAATTCCAGGCTTGAGGCCGCCCTTCCCCGCCACTACAATTCCGACCATGCCCAAGCTTTTCGCACTGCCCGCCCTGATTGCGGGGTCCACCGCCCTGGCGGCCTCGGCGTTCGCCCAGGTCCAGCCGGCGCAGGCCTTGCAGGACCCGGCCCAGGTGGCGGCCGCGGCCGAAGAATTCCTGCAGCTGCAGGCGGCCGGCTATCCCGGCGCCGCCACGGTGTCCGTCGAACCGCCCCGCCTCGCCCATCACGCCCGCTGCGACCGCCTGGAACCCTTCCTGAGCAGCGGCCAGCGCCTGCGCTCGCGCATGACGGTCGGCGTGCGCTGCGCGGCACCGCAAACCTGGACCGCCTACATGCAGGCCAACCTGAGCATCCAGGGCCATTACTACGTCGCCAACCGCGGCATCAATGTGGGCGACACGCTCAGCCTGGACGACCTGAACGCGCGCGAAGGCGACATCCTGCGGCTGTCGAACGGCGTGGTCTTCGACCCCAGCCAGGTGGTGGGGCATATCGCCCAGCAGCGCATACCGGTGGGCTCGCCGATCAAGTCCAGCGCGCTGCGCGACCCGAACTCCATCGTCCGCGGGCAGGCGGTGCGCACGGAGGCCCGGGGCGTGGGCTTCGTGGCCAACGGCGAAGGCCAGGCGCTGCAAAGCGGCGCGCCCGGCGCGCAGATCCAGGTCCGCACCAGTTCGGGGCAAATCGTTACGGGAACCGTCGTGAACGGCACCACGGTTCAGGTTACGATGTAGCCTGCGGCCGGCGAAACACCGCAACAAGCCTAAAGATTGGCGCCTGTTGGCCGTAAAGGAAGGCAGATTCACGCAGTACACTACCGCCAGCATTACGGAGATCGCTTTGAAAATCACCCCACCCTCTATCAAAAGCCCGGTAGCCGGCCCTGTGGCGGGCACGCGGACGGACAGCGGGACCAGCGCATACGCGTCGTCCGCCTCCGGTGCGGCCGGCAGGAGCGCGGTGGATCTCAGCGCGGCGGCGCGCAATCTGTCCAGCCTGGAAAACAGCCAGAACGACGTCAATGTCGCGAAGGTCCAGGAAATCCGCGACGCCCTGGCGTCGGGCCGGCTCGTCATCGACCCCAGCCGCATTGCCGACGGCCTGCTCGCCAGTGTGCGCGATCTATTGAAGTAAACATTTTCCCCGCCTCAATTTCCCCGCATGAACGACGCCGTTGCCCAGCTTGAAGCCAGCCTGCAGGAAGAGCTCGGGCTGATCCAGGAATTCAACACGGTTCTGGAAGCCGAAGCCGAGGCCTTGACCGCCGGCAATGACGATGCGCTGGCGGCAAGCACCGCCCGTAAAAATCAGTATGCGGAACGCTTGGCCGAGGCCGGGCGGCGGCGCAATGGCTTATTGGGCCGCTTGGGGTACGAGCCCGACCAGCCCGGCCTGGATGCGGCCTGCGCGGCGCATCCGTCGCTGCGGGCCGGCAGCCGGGCGCTGCTGGACGAGGCCCGGCGTGGGCGGGACCTGAATACCGCCAACGGGATCCTGATAGACACCTTCCTGGCGCACAATCAGCAGACGCTGGATGCGCTGCGGCAGCTGGCGGGCATCGGCGACCTTTACGACGCCAAGGGGCGCAGCCGGTCGAGCACGGGCAAGACGCGCAACATCAAGGCCTGAATGCCGTCGGGCCCGCGAGCGCGGGCCGCGGCGCCAGGAATGCCGGGGCGACTCACGCGCCCGCGGCCTGCCCCCACAATTCCTTCAAGGCAAAGAGCTTGTACAAAGCCTGCGGCGCGCTCAAGCCCGGCAGCCCCGGCTTCGCGATCAGGCCGCCGCCCACGTTGCGCGCCAGCGCGGCATCGGGGGACTGCTTGAGCTGCCAGGCGGCAAGGCCGGACTGCATGGCCACCAGCGCCTTCTTCTGCTCGGCCTGGGCCCCGCCGCGGCGGGGCAGGACCTGCCAGATCCGGGCGCCGAAGCGCATGGCCTGCTTGCCTTCCGACTTCAACAGCAGGGCCCGGGCCAGGGTTTCGAACTCCCCGGCGGCGGGCGCATTGCCCAAGCCCAGCAGCGACTTGATGACCGCCCCGGTCGTCCGGTCGACGATGCGCAGGGACACCAGTTGCGCGCTCAGGTCCGGATTCTGCCGTGCCGCCAACTGGACCGTCTCGGCGGCGGCCCAGAGCGCGACATTGCCGCCGGGTACGCCCGCGATCTCGGCCAGCCGGGGCAGCTTGGCATCGTCGACGATCAGCGTGTGCCGCAGCGTCTTGGCGACGGCGCCGACGGTGGTGCCCGTGGCGTCGACCTCGACCCGCGTGGTGGGCGCGCAGGCCGCCAGCCACGGGGCGCCCAGGGAATCGACCCGGCGCCACAAGGGCTGGTTGCCGCCGTCGAACACATGCAGGACCGGCAGGCCGGCGTGCTCCGTCGCCAGCCACTCGACCTGGTGGAGCAAGGCGTCGGCGGAGGAAGGCGCCGACTGGGCGCTGTCGCCGGTGGACGACAGCCAGCCTTGCCCGGATGCCAGCTGCTGCATGGGCGTCGCCAAAGCCTGGCCCTTGTCGCCGAAGAACAGCGTGGCCCGGAGCTGCGCGCGCTCGCCGTCGAAGGGCGGCAGGGAGATCTGGTCATGGAGGGCGAGCAGCAAGGGGATGCCGCCTTCCGACATTTCGTTCTGCGCGACCCGCGCCATGTGCCGGACATAGCTGTCCAGCGGCGCGGGGTCGGGGTGGCCGGACGTGTGGCCGCGCCACAAGTCGTAGGCTTCCGAGACGGCGGCGCAGTCGTCGATGTAGGCGCAGGCCGACTGCATGTCGTCCATCGACAATTCCGAACCCATTTCGCCCGCCATGGAAAGCAGGCGCGGCAGCAGATGCTTGCGGCGCGCTTCGGCCGTCGCGGCTTCGGCCTGGTCGGCCGATGGCTTGCTGAGCGACATCAGGGCGGCCAGGTCGGCTTCGGTCGGCGCATAGAGCGCCTTCACGTGGCGGCTGTGCACGAGCGCCTGGTCGACCAGTTCGGCGGCGTGCAGGAAATGGAGGTCCTCGGGGACTTTCTGCCCCGTGGAGACATAATGTATGGGCAGCTTGTAGCGCAGCGCGGTGTCCAGCGCGGCGCCCAGGCGGCTGGCTTCGTCGGCCTTGGTGATGATGCAGCCTTTCAAGGGCGTGCCGCCGTCGTTGGCATAGTTGCGGGCCACTTCATCGAGCGTGTCGCCGTGGCTGGGCGCATTGAGCACCAGCAGCCGGGTGACCGGCCGCCCCGCCCCCGCCAGCATGGCCGCCTGTTCCGCGATGTAGCGATCGCGCTGGCTGATGCCCACGTTGTCGATCAGCATGGTCTGGTCCGGCGCCACCGCCTGCATGACCTGCCGGAGCTCGTTCACGTTCTGCACCACGTGCACCGGCACGCGGAGCATCTGGCCGTATATCTTCAGCTGCTCGTGGGCGCCGATCCGGTAGGTGTCGGTGGTGATGAGCACGAGGCTGCCCGGCCCCGAGCGCCGCACGCAGCGCGCCGCCAGCTTGGCGATGGTCGTGGTCTTGCCGACGCCCGTCGGGCCGACCAGGGCCAGCGCCAGGCCGGGCTTCCAGAGATCGTCTTCGCTGCGCAGGACCGGCAAGTGGCGCACCAGCTCATTGCGCGCCCACTGGAAGGCCGCCTTGCCCGACAGCTGTTCGGGCAGGCGCTTGAGCATGGCGCGCAGCAGGGCCGTGCTGAAGCCGAAGCCCAGCAAGGCCTGGAACAGCGCCACGGCCTGGGGCGCCCGCCGCAGCTGGTTGCCCCACAGCAATTCGTCTATGCGGCTTTCGAGCGCGCCGCGCATGTCGCCGATAGCGCTCATGAGGTCGACCGGCGCGGATGCGTCGGCCGGGAGGGAAACGGAAGGCTCGGCGAAGCCCGCGCCCGCCTGGGCCTGGGCCTGGGCCTGCTGCGCCGCCGCGGCCGACGTGGGATCGGTGGCGAGGATCTCCACCCCGCCGTTGACCCGGCGATTCGAGACGATGAGGGCGTCGGGCCCAAGAGCCAGGCGCACTTGACGCAAAGCTTCGCGATTGGTGCTGCCGAAGAAACGACTTATGTTCACGCTGCGCTACCACCTATCACCGCGGTAATCCGCAGGACACGTTCATCGGGAATTTCAACACTGGAGAGCACGCCCAGCTGCGGGAAATGATGCCGCAGGAAGCGTGACAACGAAGGACGCAACACGGGGGGAACCACCAGCACCGCCGCATCGCCGTTGTTCTCCTGGAATTGTACCGCGCGATCCGCTTCTGTCAGCACGCTCTCGGCCAGTCCGGGCTCGAGCGCGCCGCTGGTGGTCAGCGCCTGCGTCAGCACTCTTTCCAGGCGCGGGTCCAGGCCGATGACGCGCAATTCGCCGTCGCCCGGGAACCATTGCTGGGTGATCGCGCGGCCGAGCGCGGCGCGGATCAGGGCCAGCAGCTCGCCCGGATCCGGGCCGGTGCCGTTGGGATTGAGCGCGGCCAGCCTCGGCGCGTGCTCGGCCAGCGTCTCGATGATGGTGCGCACGTCCCGTATGGGCACTTCTTCTTCCAGCAGGCCGCGCAGCAGCTTCTGCAGCAGCGTCAGGCTGACGGTCTTGGGCACCAGGTCCTCCACCAGCTTGGGCGCCTCGCGGCCGATGTGGTCGAGCAGCTGCTGGACTTCCTGGCGGCCGAGCAGCTGAGCCCCGTAGCGGTGCATCAAGTGGTTCAGATGGGTGGCGATGACGGTGCCGGCGTCGACCACGGTATAGCCCGCGATCTGTGCCTGCTCGCGCAGGCCGACGTCGATCCAGACGGCCGGCAGGCCGAAGGCGGGATCGGTGGTGGGCGTGCCGGGAAGCTTCATGGTGACGCCGCCCGGGTCGATGGCCAGCCACTGGCCGGGCGTGGCCGAGCCGCGCCCGACTTCCACGCCCGAGAGCAGGATGCGGTAGTCGTTGGGCTTGAGCTCCAGGTTGTCGCGTATGTGCACGACGGGCGGCAGGAAGCCGACGTCCTGGGCGAACTTCTTGCGCAGGCTGCGGATGCGGTGCAGCAGCTCGCCGTTCTGCGCGTGGTCGACCAGCGAGATCAGGCGATAGCCGACTTCCAGGCCCAGCGGGTCCACCAGGGAGACGTCGTCCCAGCTGGCTTCGGCCGCGGCCGCCTCGACGGCGGCCTGCGCCTTCTGCGGCTCCTCGACCAGCTTGGCGCGTTCCGCCAGCCCGCGCTTGTGCATGGCCCAGCCGCCCGCCGCCATCGCCGCCGCCAGCAGCAGGAAGGCCACGTGCGGCATGCCGGGGATCAGGCCCATGGCCGTCATGATGCCGGCCGTGATGAACAGCACGTTGGGGTTGGCGAACAGCTGGCCGACCATTTGCTGGCCCACGTCTTGGTCGGTGGCCACGCGCGACACCACGACGCCCGCGGCCGTGGAGATGACCAGCGCCGGAATCTGCGCGACCAGGCCGTCGCCGATGGTGAGCAAGGTGTAGACGCGGCCCGCCTCGCCGAAGCTCAGGCCGTGCTGCGCCACCCCGATGATCAGGCCGCCGACGATGTTGATGACCATGATGAGCAGGCCGGCGACGGCGTCGCCCCGCACGAACTTGCTGGCGCCGTCCATGGAGCCGTAGAACTCGGCCTCCTGGCCGACTTCCGTCCGGCGCCGGCGGGCTTCGTCTTCGCCGATGAGCCCCGCGTTCAGGTCGGCGTCGATGGCCATCTGCTTGCCGGGCATCGCGTCCAGCGTGAAGCGCGCGCCCACTTCGGCGATGCGCCCGGCGCCCTTGGTGATGACCACGAAGTTGATGATGACCAGGATCACGAACACCACGATCCCGACCGCGAAGTTGCCGCCCACCAGGAAGTGGCCGAAGGCCTCGATGACCTGCCCGGCGGCGTCCGGGCCTTTGTGCCCGTGCATGAGCACGACGCGGGTGGAGGCCACGTTCAGCGCCAGCCTGAGCAGGGTGGCGAACAGCAGCACGGCGGGGAAGGCGGCGAAGTCCAGCGGCTTCTTGGTGAACATCGCGACCAGCAGGATCATCACCGACAGCGAAATATTGAAGGTGAACAGCAGGTCCAGGATGAAGGGCGGCAGCGGCAGGATCATCATGGCGAGCACCATGAGGATCAGCACCGGCCCCGCCATCAGGCGGGCATGGGCCGAGCCGCTGTCTTTGAGTATGGCTAGAAAACTGTTCATGATGCGTTCGCCGCAACCTTTTCCTTACTTTCGGGGTCCAGCCCCGGGGGAATGACCAGACGCTCGGGGCGCCGGGGCTCGACGCCCATGCCCGGGTTCCAGTTGCGCAGCTGGAACACCCAGGCCAGCACTTCGGCCACGGCGGCATACAGCGCGGCGGGAATCTCCTGCCCCAGCTCCACGTTGTGATAAAGCGCCCGGGCCAGCGGCGGCGCGCTGAGTATGGGCACTTTGTGTTCTTCGCCCACGCCGCGTATGCGCGCCGCGGTCAGGCCGGAGCCCTTGGCGACGACCGTCGGCGCGGCCTGCCGCCCTTCCTTGTAGGACAGCGCCACCGAATAATGGGTGGGGTTGGTGACGATGACGTCGGCCTTGGGCACTTCGGCCATCATGCGGCGCCGCGCCATCGCCCTTTGCTGCTGCCGGATCCGCCCCTTCACGTGGGGGTCGCCGTCGCTTTCCTTGTTCTCCTGCTTGACGTCCTGGCGCGACATGCGCAGCTTCTTGAAATGGCTGAACAGTTGCCAGGGGGCGTCGATCAGCACGATCAGGATGAGCCCGCCGACGATCAGGGCGCAGCACAGCGCGACCAGGCCGATGCCGGCGGCCAGCGCCGCGGTGGGCGAGGCGTGCATCAGCGAGATCATCTGGTCGACATAGTGGGAAATGACCATGACGGCCACGCCGCCCACCACGGCGGCCTTGACCAGGGTCTTGAGCAATTCGACCAGGGTCTGCGCCGAGAACATGCGCGCCACGCCCTTCAGGGGATTGAGCCGCTCGAACTTGGGCGCCAGGGCCTTGGTCGACAGCAGCAGGCCGCCCAGCAGCACCGACGCCAGCACGGCCGTGGCCGCCAGCAGGCCGAACATGGGCAGCAGCATGTACAGGGCCTGGGACGCCGAGCCGGCCGCGACGTCGAGCATGACCTTGGTGTCCTGCCCCACCCGCGTGTCGAACCACAGGCCCGCGCGCAGGATGTCGGTGAGGCTCTGGTACATGCCCGCCCCGCCGACCCACAGCGCGGCGACGCCGGCGGCCAGCAACAGAAAAGTGTTCAGCTCGCGCGAACGCGCGACCTGCCCCTCCTCGCGCGCCTTTTCCAGGCGCCGGGGTGAGGCCGGTTCGGTTTTTTCGAGGTCGCTGTCCTCTGCCATTCAATGCCAAAAAAGTGACTGGTCGCAATGATCCAGGCAGATTCTAGTCGACCGCGCAAGCGGTGAATGAGCGGAGCTATGCGGAGAAAAGCGCCCTATTCCGGACCCTAGAACCCCAGGCTGGCCAGCAGGTCGTCGACCTGGTCCTGGCTGGTCACCACGTCGACCTTGCCCTCGGGGTTGACCTCGGGGCCGTTCAGCAGGGATTCGGCTTCTTCGCGCCGCTCTTGCGGCACGTTGTCGATCAGCACCTGCACCAGTTCGGTCTCGATGGCCGACACCACGCCCAGCATCTTCATGATGACCTGGCCGGTGAGGTCCTGGAAGTCCTGCGCCATGATGATGTCCAGCAGGTTGTCCTGGGACGTCTGCGCCTTGGCGGGTATGTCCTTGAGCAGGGCGCGGGTGTCGTCCACCAGCTCGCGCGCTTCGGACAGTTCCACCGGGTGGTCGAACCACTGCTGCCAGCGCTGGTCCAGCGCCTTGGCGTCGCGGATCATGCTTTCCTGCAGGGGTTGCGTCTGCTCCGCGGCGTTCAGCACGCGGTTCGCGGCCTGCTCCGTCATGCGCGCGACGTAGTGCAGGCGGTCGCGCGCGTCGGGGATGGCGTGCGCGGCTTCTTTGATGGCCTGGTCGAGCCCGAGTTCGCGCATGCTCTGGCGCAGCATGCGCGTCAGCGACGCGATGCGGTGGATCAGGTCGACCGGCTGGTCCTCGGGGAAATTCGGGGGCGGGCTGCTCTTGGGCGCTTCCATCGTGATCTCCTTAGGAACCGATCTTCTCGAAGATCTTGTTCAGCTTTTCTTCGAGCGTCGCGGCGGTGAACGGCTTGACCACATAGCCGTTGGCGCCCGCCTGGGCCGCCGCGATGATGTTTTCCTTCTTGGCCTCGGCGGTGACCATCAGCACCGGAAGCTTGCTCATGTTGGGATCGGCGCGGATGTGCTTGAGCATTTCCAGGCCGTCCATGTTGGGCATGTTCCAGTCGGAGACGACGAACTCGAAGTTGCCGTTGCGCAGTTTTTCGAGGCCCATGGCGCCGTCTTCGGCCTCGTCCACGTTCTCGAAGCCCAGATCCTTCAGCAAATTCTTGATGATCCGGCGCATGGTTGGAAAATCATCAACAACCAGGATCTTCATGGTTTTCTGTACCACTTAACATTCTCCAAATAATTAATCGGCCATTGATCCGCGGGAAGCTTCAGACCCGATGGCCATAAGACCCGGCACTCGCCAGAATCCGTTCGCTGATTTCCGACAAAGGCACCGCCGCATCCGCGGCGCCTATGAGCAATGCCTCGCGCGGCATGCCGAACACGACGCAGCTGGCTTCGTCCTGCGCGAAGGTGACGGCGCCCGCTTCCTTCATGGCCAGCAGGCCTTGCGCGCCGTCCTTGCCCATGCCCGTCAGGATGACCCCGATGGCGTTCTTTCCCGCGACCTCGGCCGCCGAATGGAACAGGACGTCGACCGACGGCCGGTGGCGGTTGACGGGTTCGCTGTAGTCCAGCTTGACCACGTAGTTGGCTCCCGAGCGGGCCAGCTTCATGTGGGCCACGCCGCCCGGCGCCAGGTAGACGTGGCCGGGCAGCACGCGCTGGCCGTCCTCGGCTTCGTGGACCTGCATGGCGCACAGGTTGTCCAGCCGCTGCACGAAGGAGCGCGTGAAGCCGGCCGGCATGTGCTGAGTGATCATGATCGCGGGGCTGTTGGCGGGCAAGGGCTCGAGCACCTGGCGGATGGCCTCGGTGCCGCCCGTGGACGCGCCTATCATGACCAGCTTCTCGGTCGTGGAAAAGTGCTGGACCAGGCGGCGCGCCGGCGCCGTGGACGGCTGGACGGCCTGGCGCGGGCGCGAATTGGCCGCGGCGCGTATCTTGTCGGCGATGAGCTCGCTGTATTCGAGCAGGCCGTCGCGCAGCCCCAGCTTGGGCTTGGTGACGAAATCCACGGCCCCGAGTTCGAGGGCGCGCAGCGTGACTTCGGAATTGCGCTCGGTCAGGGACGACACCATGACCACGGGCATGGGGCGCAGCCGCATCAGCCGCTCCAGGAAGTCCAGCCCGTCCATGCGCGGCATCTCGACGTCCAGCGTGAGGACGTCGGGGTTGTGCTGCTTGATGAGTTCGCGCGCGACGAGGGGATCGGGCGCGGCGGCGACCACCTCCATATCCGGATGGCTGTTGATGATCTCCGTCATCAATCCCCGCACCAGAGCGGAATCATCGACACACAGGACACGTATTTTTTTCATTGTTGCTTGAATCTATAGTTGCCGGCCCCGAAGGGCCGTCGGCCCCTAGGTTGCCACGTACACCGTCTGGCCCAGCAAGCGGAAGGCTTTGGTCAGATAGGTGAAGTTTTCGGAATGGCCGGCGAATAGCAGGCCGCCAGGTTTCAATGTGACGGCAAAACGTTCCAGTATGCGGGTCTGGGTCGCCTTGTCGAAGTAAATCATGGTGTTGCGGCAGAAGATCGCGTCGAAGCTCTGGGCGGGCGGCCAGTTGGGCGAGAGCAGGTTCAGCACCTCGAACTCGATCATGTTGCGCAATTCCGGCTTGACCCTGACCATGCCGGCCCGCTTGCCCGCGCCGCGCTGGAAATACTTGCGCAGGTGTTCCTCGGGCACGGGCTTGACGCGTTCCATGGAATACACGCCTTCGCGCGCGCGTTCGATGGCATGGGTGTCGATGTCGGTCGCCAGGATGGAAACGCCGCTGTCCGGGGACACGCAGGCCTCGCGCAGCGTGATGGCGATGGAATAAGGCTCTTCGCCGGTGGAGCTGGCGCAGCACCACACGGAAATGGGTTTCTTCCGGGTCTTGACGAATTCGGCCAGGATGGGGAAATGGTGCTGTTCGCGGAAAAACGCCGTATGGTTGATCGTGAACGAATTGATGAAGGTTTCCCAGTGCTCGGACTGGCTGTCGCTTTCGAGGTGGTCGAGGTATTCCTTGACGCTGGCCAGGCCCTGCCTGCGGGCCCGCATGGCGAGCGTCCGTTCGGCCATGTCGCGCTTGTGCCCGCCCAGCACGATGCCGGTGCGCGCCCGCAGGATGCGTGCCGCCCTTTCAAAATCGTTATGCCCGACCTCGGGGAGATCAGGCATGGTAAAGATGGAGTCTGCTGTAATGGACATAGATCAGGAGCGCGCGAGCGCCCCAAATTTGTTGTTGTTGTAGCCGTGGCCTGCGCCGGGATCGGGCGGGTTGTCCTGCCTGAGCCTGACGGCCGCCACGTCGATGACTTCGCCGGCATTGAGCTTGAATACCGATACCGCGTCGGCGAGCCGCGCGGCCTGGTCCTGGAGCGAACCCGCGGCCGTCGCCGCCTGCTGGACCAGCGCGGCGTTGCGCCGCACCGCGCCGTCCATCTCGGCGACCGCCTGGTTGACCTGCCCGATGCCTTCCGACTGTTCGTGCGAAGCCGCATTGATTTCCGCCATGATGGTGGTCACGCCCTGCACGGAACCGACGACTTCGTCCATGATCCGGCCGGCGTCGCCCACCTGGCGCGCGCCTTCCTGGATCCGGACCTGCGATTCCTCGATCAGCGATTTGATTTCCTTGGCGGCCTGCGCGCTGCGCTGGGCCAGCGAGCGGACCTCGCCGGCCACGACCGCGAAGCCCTTGCCCTGCTCGCCCGCCCGCGCGGCCTCGACTGCGGCATTGAGCGCCAGGATGTTGGTCTGGAAGGCGATGCCGTCGATCACCCCGACGATCTCGACCATCTTGCCGGAGCTGTCGGAGATCTCGCGCATGGTGTCGACCGCTTCGGTGACCGCCGCGCCGCCGCGCAAGGCGACGCCGGAAGCGCTTTGCGCCAGCTTGTCGGCCTCGGTCGCGCTGTCGGAATTCCGCCGCACCGTGCCGGCAAGCCGTTCCATGCTGTCGGCGGTCTCGCGTAGCGCGGCGGCCTGCTGTTCCGTGCGGTTGTTGAGGTCGCTGTTGCCGGCGAAGATTTCGCGCGCGCCCTGGTTGATTTCCTCGACGCCGCCGCGCACGGCGCTTACCGTGCGGATCAGGCCGTCCTGCATGCGGCGCACGGCATCGAACAGCACGCCGATCTCGTTGCGCGAATCGACCTCGATTCTTTGGGTGAGATCGCCCCCGGCGATGCGGTCGAAATAGGCGCCGGCCCGGCGCAGGGGGCGCAGCACCATGCGGCCCAGGAAGACGTAGGTCAGGAGCGCGATGGCGACGCAGGCCAGCATGGCCGCGGCGACCAGCTTGATCACCAGCGCGTACTGCGCGCCTTCGCGCTGGTAGGTCTGGTCGATGACCTCCTGCTGGTGGGTGCGCAAGACGTTGAGCGAGGAATACAGGCTTTTTTCCAGGGCTTGCGTGGTGTTGCCCAGGAAGGCGTGATATTCGCGGATGCGGCGCTCGGACAGCAGGCCGAAGAGCGGCAGCACGCCCTGCTGCATGAGGGCCTTGTAGGCGCGCAGCACGGGCTCGTAGCGCTCCGCGCCTTCGGGCGTCGCCTTCACCAGGGCCTGGAATTCGTTGAGGCCGGTGAGCGAGCGGTCGTACTGGCTGCGGGCCTCGATGATGAGCGCGCGGGTTTCTTCGCCGACGCCGGCCGCCTCCTTGGACTGTTCGCCGCCCCAGGCCTGCGCGATGGCGGCGACGTTCGGGTCGTCGTACACGACGTGCGTGGCCACCGCCCGCCCGAGCGTGGCCTGGATGCTCTTGTAGCCGTCCAGCGCGGTCATCAGGCCCACGCCCAGTCGCTGGTTGGAGACGATGGTGTTCAATGCCTGGTTGTTCTGCCGGAGCGACAGCAGGCCCAGCGCCGCGCCCGCCACCAGCATCGCCAGAAAAAAGACGAGCACCAGGATCAAGCTGGTGCGTATCTTGAGATCGGCCAGTAAAGAACTCTTGCCCATGGCAGCCATCGCCCCTCAGGTTGATTCATCCATGCCGGCGCTTGGGCGCCGGCCCGCCCTTAGACCACCGCGCTTTCGACCAGCGCCATTTCGTCGCTGGTCATCAGTTTTTCGATGTCGACCAGGATCAGCATGCGCTCGCCCAGCGTGCCGATGCCGGTGAGGTATTCGGTGGAGAAGGCCGTGCCGAACTGCGGCGCCGCGCTGATCTGGGACGGCTGGAGCATCAGGACGTCGGACACGCCGTCGACCACCACGCCGACCACCCGGGACTTGAGGTTGAGGATCACCACCACGGTCTGGTGGTTGTATTCCACGTTCTCGAGGTTGAATTTGATCCGCATGTCGACGATGGGCACGATGATGCCGCGCAGATTGGTCACCCCCTTGACGAACGAGGGCACGTTCGCGATGCGGGTGACGCTCTGGCTGTCGTAGCCGCGAATTTCCTGGACCTTGAGGATGTCGATGCCGTATTCCTGGGCCGCGAGCGTGAACACCAGGTATTCCTGCCCCGCGGTGTCGACCTGGTTGGCGTTGTATTCGAATTGTGTAGTCATGGCGTTCTCCGAAACTTTCAAATGGCGTTATACCGACTTGTCGCGCGTGACGCGCCTCAGGGCGAAAACGTCGACGATCAGCGCGACGCTGCCGTCGCCCAGGATGGTCGCGGCGGAAACGCCTGGAATTTTCCTGTAGTTTGATTCAAGATTCTTCACCACCACCTGGTGCTGCCCGATCAGGTGGTCGACCAGCAGCGCGAAGCGGACGTCCTCCGCCTGGAGGATCACCGCGATCGCCTTGGTGATCTCGGTTTCGGCGCCCTGCACGTCGAAGATGTTGTGCAGGGCCACGATGGGCAGGTATTCGCCGCGCACGTGCAGCACGCTTTCGGTTTCCGAGATGTGGCGCACCTGTTCCGGCGCGGGTTGCATGGATTCCGTGACGTGGCTGAGCGGCAGGATGAAGGTTTCCTCGCCCACGCGCACCGACATGCCGACCAGGATGGCCAGCGTCAGGGGCAGGATGATGCGGGTGGTCGTGCCCTGGCCGGCCCGGGACGACAGCTGGATGTGGCCGCCCATGCCCTGGATGTTCCTGCGCACGACGTCCATGCCCACCCCGCGCCCGGAGATGTCGGTGACTTTCTCGGCGGTGGAAAAGCCGGGGGCGAAGATGTACTGCCAGAGCTCTTCGTCGGGCGTGCTTTCACTGACGGGCAGGCCCTGGCTCATGGCCTTCTTGAGGATGCGCTCGCGGTTCAGGCCGGCGCCGTCGTCGGACACTTCGATGACGATCTGGCCGCCATGGTGCTGGGCGGACAGCGTGAGGTTGCCTTCGGCGCTCTTGCCGGCGGCGATGCGCACGTCGGGCGCTTCGATGCCGTGGTCTATGCTGTTGCGCACGAGGTGGGTCAAGGGGTCGATGATGCGCTCGATCAGGCTCTTGTCCAGTTCGGTCGCCTGGCCGTAGGTGGTGAGCCTGATCTGCTTGTTCATCTTCGCGGCGCTTTCCCGGACCACGCGGGGGAAGCGGCTGAAGACGTAGTCCATGGGCATCATCCGGATCGACATCACGGCTTCCTGCAGGTCGCGCGCATTGCGTTCGAGCTGCTCGATGCCGTTGAGCAGGCGGTCGTGCAGCACGGGATCGAGCGTGGACGCGGTCTGGACCAGCATGGCCTGGGTGATGACCAGTTCGCCGACCAGGTTGATGATCTGGTCGACTTTCTCGACCCCCACGCGGATGGTGCTGCTGTTGCTTCCGCCGGACGAGGCGCCGGGCTTGGCGGGCGCCTTGCCCTCGGCCTTGGGGCCGGTTTTGTTGTCGGCCTCGGGGGACGGCGGCGCGGCGGGCGCCGGT
>JACDJC010002203.1_pt1 | contig 15712 bp, 15 predicted proteins | sample 7454191 | NCBI WGS metagenome assembly JACDJC01 (sample SAMN14253291, study PRJNA609438) | sludge metagenome | isolation source: sludge after 25d culture with pyrite and EDTA | collected 2018-12-20 | reverse complement strand
GCCAAGAGGCGGCGACACGCAGGGCGGTACCCGTTCCGAATGTGTCAAGTCCGGCCGCGGCAAGGTCGGATGAAACACGCCGGGCACGTTCCGCACCTCGGTGGGAAGGCATCCATCCTCGCATTCGGAGACGACGGCCCGCGTCGGCACCTGCCCAAGCCCGTCAATCACGCTTCGGCCGTGGTCGACGAGCAACACATTGCCGCGCGCCACGCTCACGTCGGAAATCAAGCTGCAATCGGGTGCCGACCCGATGGACGAGAGGCACAGGGGAAACGGCAACGCATCGTCGGACGCCCACGCGATCTCGACGACAAGCTTCCGGGTCAGCGGATCCCAGGATTGCCTGACCGCTGTGAGTCGGACCGCGTGCCGGCGAACAGGGTCGGCGTCGGCGGGGTTGCCGGTGTACGGCCCCTTCACTTCTTCGAACACCAGCACATCGCACGGCTTCAGATGCAGACGATAATCCTCGGGCCGGGGATAACCCAGCGCATCCCCGGGCGACTTTTGGGTAGCCGCGTCGTCCCCGCACTCCCCGGGATCTGGCGACGGGGTATCCGGGATGCTGCCGGGATCAAGCAGCGTGGCCGATGTGCTTCCCTTGGGCAGGCAGCATTGGACCTCGCTCCAACTGTAGAAACGGATTTCATTGTGATCCGCATAGACCTCGATCCCGGTCGCATCGGTCGGCCACAGCGGTTCGAACACGAGGTAAGGGCTGGGCTGCGCCACGGGAAGTTCTTCCGCTTTGAGTACCTGCCCCGTCATGTCCTCGGTGGATGTGACAAAGTAGAAGTCGCCGCGTGGCAACCGGAGCGAATCCTGCGACACCGCCAGGGTGACCCATGCACGCGCGTTGCAGCCCTCGTGCAGGACATAGTCGACCAGCCGCGCATGGCGGCGCACGGAAATCCGCTGGCGCGCGGTATCCAGATAGGCTTCGGTCGCGACCGCATCCTGGTAGTAGCTCAGATGGTCGCCTGCATAGGCCAGCAGTTCCACCAGGGTGATGCCCAGGTCTGGGATGTGGCGCTCCTGCCATTCCGGCATCAGCAGGGCAAGTCGATCCAGTATCAAACGGCGAAAACTTGCGTAGTCCTTGGCCAGATAATCGATGGCCGGTTCCACGCGAACAGGTTCGGCGCAGACGGGTCCGGCATGGCAGTCGAGATCGCTCGGGCAGCCGGCCTTGAAGGAAAAGCACAAGCAGGTGTAGCGCGGATCGAAGTCTGCGGGCGCCTGTCCGGTTGGCTTGCCTGCCTCGTCCAGCGCAAGGATGCACAGGGTGTAGCTGGAAAAGTCGCCCGGCTGATCCACGGTCATCGTCATGCAATCGTCCTGCTCCGGATCCTCGCTCCGGGTGATTTTCACGTCCAGCACGCGGATGTCGCGCACCCGCTCGCCGCCATCGATGCGTAGGTGCTTCGCCGTGATCCAAGGCGGCGCCTTCTCGAGAAAAAATACGGTGAGGTGCCGCTGATCGTCGCCGACCTCAAGGTAGTCGAGGCCATTGAGCGGCGCACTGCGCGAGAGTTGACGGCGGTCTTTGTCGTCGCGGCAATACAGTGTCGGGGACGGAGTCATGGCGCATTCCCCAGAAAGAAGGTGTCGCTGCGCCGCTCGCCCGTTCGCCGGATGGCGTACTGCAGCAGCACGCGCAGTGTCGACTCCTCGGCGGTAAATTCCAGCGCATGCACTTCGATCACGTCACCCAGCCAGCGCTGCAGGGCGGCCTGCGTGGTGTATTGCAGGGCGGTGGCCAGTTCGGGGCTGTTCGGCGCAAATATCGCCTGCAGCAGGCCGCTGCCAAAATCCGGGCGATTCACCCGCTCGCCGGGACGGGTGAACAGGAGCTGTTCGATCATGTCGCGCACGTGGTCGGCGTCGGAGGTTTGCGCGGTCCGGCCCAGTGCGTCGAAGTGAAATGGATAGTCGATGTTCATGGCAGCCTCAAATAGCACTGACGCGAGCCTGGGGTACGACCACCAGCATCGGCGTCCCGGTTGGTGCGCACACAGACGAACTGGTTTGCACCACCAGCGGCTGTCCGTTGGAGAACACCCGCGTGGTGCCGGACAGCCACTGCCCCGTCACGCAGGGGCCGTTTGCCGTGGGTGGTGGCGGGAAGGCACACCCCGCGACGACGTAAGGTGAAGTGATCAGCACACTGGGCGCACCCCCCAGCAGCACGCGTGGATTGGGCACCGTCGGCGTCGCCTGCCCGCCGTGGGAACACAGCACCTGTGCACCGACCTGAACCAGAAATCCCGGCATCCTTGTGCTCCTCTCAAACGACGACCAGCGCGCCGTTGTTGATCGTGATGGTCGGGCCGATCATCGATATCGTCGCGCCCTTGCCATTGGAAATGAATACTCCGGCGTCGTTGACCACGATCGACGCGCCGGTCGTGCTCCTCAGAATGACGCCACCGGTGGGCGGCACCGGCGGCATCACCGGCGGGGGAACCGACGGCGGCATGTCGCTGACGATGACGGCCTGCTGCAATAATGTCTGCAGCACGATGCTCGGATCGGCCGGATTGCCGGTGAGTGCGGCGAGCGGAATGTCGAATGGCCCACCCCAACGGCATCCGGACCAGATCGGATAGTTGAGGTCGCCCTGTTCAAACTCCGCCCACACGCCGGCGCCGATCGGCGGCACCAGGTAGACGCCCATCGGCGGTCCCGTCGGCCCGGCCAGCGGGGTGCAGGCCTCAGCCCAGGTCGACGGCACCGGACCCAGCACATCCGGAATCATCAGCTGCAGGCGTCCGCGCTGCTCGGGGTCAACGTTCTGGATCACCGTCGCGCGGTATTTGCCGAAGTATTGGCTTGATGAACCTGGCGTGGTCATGGCATCACCACCGGCGTCTGCGAAATCAGGCCATCACGGGAAATCTGGAAATTCTGCTTGTACTCTCCACGCTTGATGCTGTGGGTCACGCTGTCGACGTAGTACATACCGTCGTACGCAATGCCGGCCCCGCGCACGCCAACCAGCATGCGCGCGCGCAGGACGTGGCCGTAAGTGGCGACATTGAGGGAACCGGAACCGCTGATGGCGTCGGCGCTCTGCAGCATGATCCCGAACGCGCGCTTGGCGAGTTCGGTCGGTGTCAGGCGCGTGGTATCGGTCGCGAACGACACCTTCGCAGGCGGCGTCTGTCGCAGCCCGAGCGGAGGATGCAGCGGGTTGATATCGGGCACCGGTATCGGCAGCGGGATCTTTCGAGTCACCGGATCGAAGGTGAACATGATCACCGTCTTCTTCGCCAGGCCATCCAGGCTGAAGCTCAGCGACTCGACGTTGGTGTCCCAATCGGAATTTACACTCAAGGCAGGTTGCGGAACCGGGATGCGGATATCCGGACCGAAATAGGCAATGCTCTGCAGCGGCAGCGGACCCGGTTCAACGAAGAACACGTAACCGCTCTGCTGCGCCAGCGACTGGATATAGGCACGATCGGTGCCGTCCTGCGTATCGAATCGGCTGGTGGGGCTGTCCACCGACAGCACCGGCGGCGGCACCGCCACCGGCACGATGCCAAACGCCGCGTACTTGGCGAGGATCAGGTTGATGCGCGCCACCTCAGGCATGGCGACGAAGGGCACACGCAACTCCACCACGTCCATCAGGACGCTCAGGTCTTCGCCGGTGATCGTGAGGGTGGACTGACCCGGCTCGTTGCCGGGCTGCATTTCCTGCCGCGTCACCACGCCGTCCATCAGCACAGTGGGGAGGCCCTTGAAGGTGACAATGATGACAATCCGGGTGATCATCGGATCGAAAAATCCTGCCGGCAACAGCGCCAGTTGCAGCGGCGACGTCTTGCCCATACTGAACGTGATCTGGAATCCACTGCGGTCACGCGAGCTGTTCACCTCCACGCGCTGCAGCGCCTCTGTCACCGGCAACGGCGCGGGTAGCGGCACCGGCAAGGGGCCGATCAGAAGCGTGAGGTGCGCAGCATCAAACAACGGAGGCTCCCGGTATGCCTTCGGGCAGCGTGATCTTCAGACGACGGCCGATTTCTTCCGTCAACTCGTCCGGGCGCATGGCGCGATTGGCGTCGCACACCCGCCAGAACTGCTCCGGGTCGCCCAGATAACGCGCAGCGATGTTGTCCAGCCGGTCACCCTCGACGACCGCGTGCTCCTGCAGCAGTGCGAAGCGCTCGGGCTGCGGCACGAAGCGGTGCTTGAGATACGTGACTTCGGTCCCGTCGGGCCGCACGAGCTTCACAGTCTCGATGTTCTGATAGCGGCTGTTCATTGGAAACAACATGGCTTGCTCCGCGCTAGAGTTTCAGGGCGACGCCCACGTTCTGGACGCTGTTGAACAGGTTGGTCGTGGCCAGCACTTCCTTGGTGATCTGGTGCACCATGAACAGCGCATTGCCTGGCGATACGATCTTGAGATCGTTGTAGCTCAATACGCTGAGCGACAACTCCACCTTCGCACGGGTCGGATTGAGCAGCGTGTCGTAGGCTTCCTCGGTAATCGTCAGCCCGGTCAGCCGCACCGGCAGCACGCGCGTCGGCCCCCACACAAACAGAATCATCGGCCCTTCCGCCGGAATCACCTCGATGGTGCCGACCGCGGCGAGGATGGTGTTGGCGATCACCAGCGCGCTCTTCGGATAGAGCATCATCTCCAGCGCCGCCAGCGTCGGGGTGATACCGGATGCGACCGCAAGCGCGTTGGCTTCCTCCAGCTGGTCGGTGGCGTCGACCTCGACCGATAGCGTGATCGTCTCCTTTGGCGGGCCAGCCAGACGAAACGCCTCGCCACGCTCGCCATCGCCACTCGCCGTGCGCGGCTCGAGCCGCCGTGTCATGGTGTCCGGGTTGTACTGAAACACCACCACGCTGGCGAGCGGGTTGAAGAGGTCGACGCCGATGAGGGCGCCCTTGAGGAGGCGGGGGGAGTTGGGGAAGGTCATGGCTGGTCGTCTGCTGGTCGTCTAGTCGTTGGCTCCTGCTAGAGCGTCAGGGTCCTGATCAATACCTTGCTGAAGCCGGTGGCGGTCGGCAACAACTCATACGCATAGCCCAGCGATTCAAGGTAAGCGCCCCACTGGGTATTGACTACTGTTTGCACCCCGACGCGGACGCTCACCGCGCCGGCCTCCCGTGCCGCCGCAATGGCAGCTTGTTCGAAGGCCGAATGGATCAGTCTCCCTTGCGCGGGAATTCGTTCGACATTGACGATGGTGTTTCGCAGCACCGTCATGACACGGCCCTCGCTCATCAGGACACGCACACCTCCGAACCCGACGCCTTCCACGGTAATCACCTCCGTGCCGCCCGAACGTAGAAGGCGGAGGAAAAATTGGCGCAATACACCGACTGCACGCCCCAGGACTCCGGCTTCGGCGGCGCCCGCAGTCCCGGCACCACGGCCTGCGGTGACAGCCGCCGATTCGCCTCCGGTTGGAATGAAAGACGCGAGAATGACTGCGACCTCCAGAATCCGCAGGGCTCTTACCATCCCCCGTGCCATTTCATCGGTGGTGCGAACGTATTCGGCCTCTGCCTGGCGAAGGACCTCGCACAGGCGAGGTGCGGTGATGTCATTCACCTCTGTCGGGACGATTCTGTGACTGGATGCATCGACGTGATACGTAATGGTGCGTCCAAGCTCACGGGCAACCTGCTCGAAGGTCGCGTCTGGCGCCTGCACCTGTCGGGCGTGAGGAAGAAAGCGTGTCTGCCCTGGCCCCGGCGATTCCAGCACCGCATGCTCGCTACGTCTGGTTCGGTAGTCCACGCCAACAACCGGGGGCTGGATTTCTCCCGGAACAAGCCCCAGGCGTAACTGGGCGCCACCTTCGTAATGGATGATGGCCAGTTCAGCGGTATAGAACTCGATACGTGTGATTCGGTTGTCGATGTAATCTGGATCGCGCCGGATGGCAGTATCCGGTGTGGAGGTCAACTGTTCTTCCGTCAGCGTGCGCTGCACCATGCCGCGCCCTCCCGCGTGTACCGTCGCGGGCCTCGCACCTTCACTCCGCACCGGAGCGTAGTGCGCCGCTCCCGCGCCGGTTTGCTGCAGTACATGCGTGAGTTCGTGCGCGACCAGAAACCGGCCTTCGCGCGAGCTGGGTTGGAATTGGCCTGGCCCGAACACGACGTGGTGCCCCATCGCGTATGCGCTGGCGCCTATGTCCTGTGCGGACCGTGCCGCCTGCATGTCGGTGTGGAGCCGCACCCTTGCAAAGTCATATCCGAAGCGCCACTCCATGTCCTGCCGCAGATCGGAGCGTAACGGCATCCCAGGAGCATCGAGCGTTCGTTCCACGCTCGCCGGCGCCGCCCCTACTCGATCGGAGCCAGTGGTGGCCAAACGTTGCACGCCAGGGAACATCGGGCGAACCGCTTCGTGTACGGGCGCGGCAATGACCTGAGCGGCGATTCGATCTGCCTCGGACTCCAGTGGATCCCGGATTTCACCCACATCCAGCCTGCGCTGCAGTGCCCATTTTTCTTTTGTACTCTGCGTACACTCTCCACCATCGGAGACGTACACACCGCAATCAGACTGACGTCGAATCAAACCGCTGACTTTTGAGCGAGGAACTTCACCGGCCGGGTCTACTGTCTTACGGTCCATCATGATTTCCCTCCACGCGTGACCGCCTGGGTCAATTCAGCCCCGATGTAAACTTCTGCAGGAGAGGCCCGGCATTGGTGAGAACTGTCATGACTTCGACACTCCCAATGCGTGCCTCAACGGGTAGCGGTCGCCAAACCAGCGGTACTCTGCTACTGCGTCGTAGGGAAGGCCTAGCGAACCAGCATATGGGGCAACCAGTTGGGGACGTCCCTGCAACCAGCTGACGGGCCAGCAAACAGATACCCGCCCCTGATGATCCGGCTCAGGCCAGTTTGTCCATCCCTTAAATGACTGCCGCTCCCCGACCAGAACCGATTCGGGCAACTCGAACAGCACCCGCATCAGGATGAATGGCTTGGACTCCTCTTCGAAGCCCTCATACTTTTTGTTCAGGGCCCGCCGCAGAAACTCCGACAGCGCCGCCTCCACCACTGGCGGTGTGACTTGTGCGAAGGCCGCTGCAACCTGTACATACGACTGCCATTGATCTTCCGAGAAGTCGCGATCGGACCATGGGGGCAGTGATTCCAGCAACTCCACAAGCTGGTCGCTAGCCATTGGGGAGGAAAGACGCGGCGTCATGGTGTCGCCACGATCGTGTTGTAATCCTGTGCGTCGCCGCAGCAGCGCCAGCCCGCATAGGCACTGCGCGTAGCCGGCCCCTCGGCCGGTGCGGCGGTCCACCAGGATGGACGGGTCGGCGTCGACGGTAGACTCCCACTCTGTGATACGGCGCCGGGCCCCCAGCCGCCCGACGGGGACGCAGGCGCGGCATTGAACGTACCGAGGTCTCCGGTAACTGATTTCAGGAAGAATTTGATCTCTCCGAATGCTCCCACGTATCCGGGCTTCCCGGGTTTCCCTGAGTAAGAGGACTGATCCGTGTAGCCAGCCGTAGCATGCACAGAATGGACGGTCGCGCCCTTGGCGACTGGCCATGCCTCCCAAAACGTAAGCGTTGGGCGCGCCGGACAGCGGCCGAGGCTGGGGCATTTCATGATGTCCTCGTAAAAATCAACCTGCTGCACGATGTACCCGTCGGCTGACGCGGCGGCTCCTAGAGTGAAGTCCCACCGCTTGGAATAACTTCCGCAGGCACCCTTTACCAGATTGCCTACAGAGCTGACGGACAAGCGCTGGATCGTCTGGCCATTTTGCTGCAGCGTGTGAGTCAATTCATGTGCAAGGACGTGGAGCCCTTCACGGCTGCCCGGGTCGAATCGGCCCCGATTGAAGAAAATGTGCGATCCATACGTAAAGGCGTGGGCACCTAGGTCACGACTCAGTTCAACGGCCCGCGAATCCGTGTGGACACGCACCGCGCTGAAATCCGCCCCCATGCGCTCACCCATATCCTGTCGAATCGCGGCTGGAAGCGGCTGGCCTGACGTTGCCTGCGCGGCAAGGACGCGATCCGAAATACCCTGCATGGTCGGCTCCTCTTCCCTGCCACGTTCATTTGTGACGGGTACCGGTTCGGCGCCGGGCGCGGCCGTTTGCTTCTCTTCCTCTGGCACCTCGCCGTCCGGACCAGGACATGGCACGCGCTGGATGTACGTACCAACCGATGCCCCCCCGCTCATCGGCATTTCGCGCGATGTCACCACCGCGTCGGCAACGCGGTCAGCTTCCCGCTCCAACGGATCGTTTGCCGGACCAACAACCAGTTTGGGCCGCAGGCGCTGAGCATCGGAGGTCGACCCACGTTGGATCAATGCTCGCCTGCCGGTACAGGCGCTGCACTCGGTGCCGGAAGTCGTATGCTGACCACACGAGCAGGTGCGCCGCAGAACCCTGCCCGATTGCGTGGTCGAGAGCGAAGTTTTGTCGGCTATCGATAAAGTGTGTAATCCCATCACAATGCTCCTCAAAGGCGCTTTGCAGTAGCTGCCTTCCCACCCATCAGCCAATGCGCGCCATCCCAAAACAACATCTTTGAACCCACATCCGGTAAATCAGTCGGACGCCGCCAACTCGGAAAAAGAGTTTGGCGGGGGCCCAATGCAGCCAAAGAGGCCCAACGCAACATGCTTCCCCAGCATGGCGGAATCCATCCCAGAGGGCATATTGATAAGGGCCTTGGGAAGCGCAGGCCACTCACCACCCGAATTGAGGTCCGCTGCCAAGCCACCTTCCCCAAGCAATCGGCTCAGCTCCTGAGAAACGGCCGCCTGAAGATCGCTCTCCCGCATTCGTTCAGAGTCCCATCCCTCCAACACCAAGCGCTCGATGTGCAGACTGATCGTCATGCCATCCGCTCCACCGCCTTGACCAGGCGAAAATCAGCCTCGTTGACCGGGCGCTCCAACTTGCGAAACTCGTTACGCGCCGCCTCGAAAATGAGCGGCATGGTGACCGCGCTATCGTTCTGTGCCGCCAGGAAGGCCGCGTTGAGCGCGATGTTGTGGATGCTGCCGCCGGTGAAGTTGAAGCGGGCCAGGCGGTCGTAATCGAACTGTTCGATCCGCATCTCGGGCGGGAACACCCGCTCCCACATTCGCTTGCGTTCGCCTATACCGGGGAACGGGAAGGTAACGATGAAACGCAGGCGCCGCATAAAGGCGGAATCGAGCGCGCTTTTCATGTTGGTGGCGAGGATGGCGAGGCCGCGATAGGCTTCCATGCGCTGCAGCAGGTAGTTGATTTCGATGTTGGCGTAGCGGTCGTGGGAATCCTTGACTTCGCTGCGCTTGCCGAAAATCGCGTCGGCCTCGTCGAAGAACAGCAGCGCCCCGCCGTCTTCCGCCGCGTCGAACACCTGGCGCAGGTTCTTCTCGGTCTCGCCGATGTATTTGCTGACGACTGCCGAAAGGTCGATGCGGTAGAGATCGAGCTTGAGCGCATTGGCCAGGACTTCGGCCGCCATGGTCTTGCCGGTGCCGCTGTCGCCGGCGAACAAGGCGCTGATGCCGAGGCCGCGGTTCATGCGCGCGCGGAAGCCCCACTCGTCGTAGACGCGGGCGCGCACCTGGACCTGGGCCGCGATCTGGCGCAGGAGTCCGGCTTCCGGCTCCGGCAGGACGATATCGTTCCAGGTGGCCTTCGCATCCAGCTTTTCGGCGAGCCGATCCATGCTCGGGCGCGTCCTGACCAGGCACTGTTGCCAGAGCCGCTCGTCGAGCGTTTGCGCCTCGTCGCCCTGCCGCGCACTGGCGACAATCGATGTTATGTCAGCCTGATTGAGGTTGAACTGGCCGGCCAACTGTGCGGGAAGCTCGCCGGCCTCCGCGCCAAGCGTTGTTTCCCAGACTGCCCGCTGCTCCGCAGGCGTGGGCTTGTTCACCTCGACGGGTAATGCGTGCTCGAACGAGGCAGCCACACCGTCGCGGGAATCGACGAAAACAAGGCCCCCGGTACGCAGCACGAACCGGGTGAGCCGACCCTGGAGGCTCTCACTACCTGTGCTCCTGTCCATCTCGTGCGCGTCGACATACAAGGCCAAGGGCAACAAAAGGCTATCGCGTTGCCACAGGCGCGCGAGCGTTTCGACTTCGCCCGCATGGACCGGCAATGCATCAACCGGCAGGCGATAGAAATGGACGCCCAGGGAGGCTGCAACCCCCCCGGCGACCTGGCGTTTGCTCGCGCGGTCGCGCCCGTGAAGGAGCACCGGCCCGAGCGTCCCGGGTGACGTTGTCAGGGCGGTCACGATGGCATTTACGGTTCGCTGCTGCGAGGCCGGCATCGTCTCGACCGCCACCTGCGGCAAGGGGCTGAGCAGGGGCGCAAGCCGGTCGTCGATGTAGTTGAGGCCCTTGACGTAGCTGACGATGCGCTCGTCCGCCCGCAGCGCGCTGGTGGTGAGCGGCTGCGCGCCCGGCTGATTGATTTCCAACAGCCGCCAGTAGCGCAAAGGCCGCTCCGGCGAGAGGGCATCCCAGGCGGGGGTGTCGAATAGCGTCATGGCGAGCGCGAAGGTCGGGTACGGCCGTCCCGGGTCGTCCTGCGCACGCGCACACAAGGTCGCGACGCGGGTGTCCAGTTCCAGCCCCAGGCACAGCAGCAGGACATCGCGCTCGAAGTCCGACAACCCGAGCTGGTGGGCCAGCAGCAGCAGCGCGGGTGGGGGTTCTCCCTCTGCAGCAGCCGCCATCGCAGCAGCGGCTTGCTCGAGTTTCGCCGCACCCACCCCGCCTTCACTCGGGGCCGGCAGGCGCGGAACATCCTTCATATCGCCCCCCGACTCGCCCGCCGCGGTCCGGCGGAGTAAGCCCCAAAGAGAGGATTCTTTGGGCGCTGACTTCGGCTCCAGACCTGGGTTCATGCTGACAGGCGCAGCGGCGGTCGCGGGCTGCCCGGTGAGTTGACGCGCCTGCAGTTCGAGGCGCAGCCGCAGCCACGCAAGCGCGGCGCTCAGATAAGCATCGTTCCGGTTTTGCCAGGTTTCAAGATCGGTCATGTGATCGTGACCCTCTGTTGCTCATCGAACACGAAACCACGGCTTGCCTCGTCGTACCTGAACGGCATACTGTCCACGCCGTCGACACGCAGGCGCGCCAGTGCGCCGTTCAGCACCGGTGCGTTGCCGATATCGAAGGTCAGGGTGTCGCCGGGGGCACCGAGCGCCTGCGCCTGAATCTCGCGCTCGGCGAGCAACAGTGCGGCCGTCTGGGCGGGCAGCACCTGCGGCCGGCAGGTGAGCTGCAGGCTGACGGCGCCGCTGCCGTCCCGGGCTGCTGGGTTGGGCTGAATGGCCGTGACGTGGGGGGCCAATGCGATCGGCACCACATTGGATGCCTGCTCGGTGGCGCCGCGCTGCATGCTGGCGGTCACGCTGTAGATGCCCGCGGCCCACCCGGCCTGGGCCGGCGCATCGTCCGGGAGATTCACCGCCAGCGTGCGGATATCGCGATCCCCGGCTGCGACTTCGATCGCCTGCACGGGCAGCCGCGGATGCGCAAAACACACCGTCACGGTGTCGCCGCCCAGGTTCGATCCCTCGAGCAGCAGGCGCACACCCAACTGTGCAACCGGCAACGAGGGCGGGCGCGGCGCGCGATCCGTAGCGGCGACGGCCCCGGCCCACCAGGAATCCAGGCGCGGAAAAGGCCCGATTCGCGTATCCACGCCATGGTCGTCCTCGCCCCGCTTGAGTACCGGGAGCGCAGCGCCTGCGAATTCCTCGGCATCGAGCAGGACCACGGTACCCTGATAGGCGACCGACAGGACATGCGGCGTTTGCACCATAACCGACCACAATTTGGACAACTCATCCAGCGAGAGCTGGGCCGGCGCGAATTTGACCTGTTCGAAGGCTGCGGCCAGATCCGATCCGGCCAATTCGGGCCGGCTGACTACGGCATCACCGATGGCCTGTGCAGTCAGCACCGGTCTGGAATGCAGATCACGGGCGACGGCGCCGGCCATGCGGTCCGACTCAAGCGTCTTGTCGTCGCCATAGAAACTCAGCAGATAGTGAAGATCCAGTGCGGCCTGTGGGCGGCGGGTTACGCGGCCCTCGCTGTCACGCGTCGGCAGATCGTTGTTGCGCAACGCCGCGTTCGGTGTGACCTGGTACAGATAAACGTGCACCTTGCGCTCGGTCGAGCCGGAGGACGGCGCGGTGGGGCGGCCGAAGTGCAGCGCCACGGTGCTGCTGAGCGCATTTTCTGCTGCCTTGTGGACGATGTCCCCCAAGGTGGCAGTGACGGTTGCGATCGCCAGGTGGTTGCTCATCCCTGACCTCCGCTGCGCCGCTGGAGGTAGTCGCTGAGGCTGAGGGCGGGCTTCGGCGGCGCCGAACGCTTCTGGGCAGCCGGTGCGGAGACCGCGCGAATCTCGACTCGACCGATGGTGACATGAACCACCGGTTCTGACATTTTTGACATGGACGGCTGCGCAGGTTGAGCAACGGGCTCCGGTAGCGGCAGCCGCGGCGCCAGGATCGCGTGCGCCGCGGCGGATGGCTTGTCACGAGAGAGGCTGCGAAGCGGGTCCACGGGCGACGCGACCGCACGAACTTCAGGTTGTGCCACTGCCGCGCGATCCTGCGATTGGCTGGGTGCGATCTGGACCGGGTCGGCCGGGGCGCTGAAATCGTCCCGCGCCGCGGTCGACAGCTGCGGGCGCGTTCCGGCATCGCTGGAGTCGGGCTGTGCGGCAAGCTTGCCTTGCACACGGAATCGACGCGCACCCAAGCCGTCCGAATCGAGCGGGTCTGACTCAGTCACCGCATGAATCGACGTCTCGTCGAGGAGGCCTCGCGGCACTTCCGGATTTGCGTGCCTTTTCAAGATGCTCCGCGTTTGCCCATGACGTTGATCCGGCTCTGCGACGCTGGACCGCAGCGCGTCCTCTCCGCTAAGTTCTGCACCCGCCGGCGCCACGGACTGGGCGAAAACGTCGTGCTCATGGGTCTCGGCGACGACCGCGGTCCGCGTGCTGTCATGTCGTGATACAGCGTTTGGCGGACTCGGCGGCGGGCGATGCAGAGCGTCGTCACGGGAATTCAGTGCGGGAGGGTTCAAGCCGGGGAGATTCAACCCGGGATCAGGGCTCGTCGCGCCCTCCGCCGGTGCCGTACGGCGCGAATCGGCGTCCATCACAGGGCCGGACCGCCGGTCTGCCCGAGTGTCTTGGCTGTCGGTGAGGCGCTGCTCCAAATCGAACAACTCGGCCGGTGGGGAATCGGCTGCTGCCGACGGCTGGCCGGTTTCAAACCTGCTGACGGGCCTGGGTCTCACGTCCGGCACAGCGGTCAGGCTTCGCTGAATCAGATGCCGCAGGTATCCATTCATGGGCTCTCGGCTCCTCAGCTGGAAATCAAATCCAGATAGGCGTGTCGGCGCGCAGCGCTCATATGAAGGATCTCGGCTTCACTCCAGCCGTAGGCCAGGGCGAGTGCATGCACTTCCCGCAGCATGCGCCGGGCCCAGGCATCGAGCTCCGTCCACAAATGCGACACGATATCGAACGGCGCGGGCGACACGGTCGCGCACGCAGGGCAGGACACTTCCAGCAAGATTTCAGCCTGAGGGTCGGCCTCGCTCATGCCACGGCTCACCGCCGATACCACCGTATCCGGCAGCAGTGCCACCTCGACATCACCCTTTTTCGTGCGAGCGCTCACGACGCATCGCTCAAGCAGCTGCCGCTCCGCCTGTACGGGCAGTTTGCCTTCCAGGGCAAGGAGGTCGGTGCTGTCCGGCAGTCGGAACTGCACCTCATAGCCACCTGCCGCGGCGTGATACGTGCGGCCGGATTCGCCATGAGGCACACGGATGTCGTCTATACGGAAATCGAGTTCGATCGGCTCGTTGCAGCGGGTGCAGTTCATCAGGCACTGAATTTCCGGTCCGAACAGGGCGTCGCGCAGGTTCAGCAGCAGCCGGTCGCGCTGCCCGATGTTCCAGTGCGCCAGCGTTCCGCCGTCGCACTCAGGAGAGACTGCGGTCATCAGCAGGAGTGCGCGAAGGGTTGCCGGCTTGCCGACGCCCTGCTCCCACACCTGCAGCAACTCGTTCGTATCCGGTGTTCTCATCATCTCCCCACGTTGCTTCTCTCTTCCGGCTTACTGAGGCTCAACGAACGACTCTTCAGCCGGTTCCGGCACCTCGTAGTCGCGCTCCCAGCCCTCGTTTTCGAGCTTGATCGTCTGGATCAGCACGGCATTGGCATTCGCATCCAGGTCGGCCTGGGACTGGAACTCGGAGACCCAGCAGCGGTAGACCTTGTAGGCGATCACGAGCTGGCCGGCCTCGTTGTAGACCTCGATGATCATGTCCTTGCGAAAGTCCTTGAGCGATACCTCCGCCCCCAGGCCGGAGCCGAAGTTCCAGACCTTGTTCGCCCACTGCTCGAATTCCTTGTCGTGGGTGACGCCGCGTTCGAGCGTGATGGCCTCGTACTCGGTGCGCCCGGGAGACTTGCGGCTGCTGCTCGGATCGCCTCCCTCGCGGTGCTTAACCACTTCGGTGGTGCGCTTGAGGGCGCCGATCTTGCTCACGCCGGCCACGTACTTGCCGTCCCACTTGATGCGGAATTTGAAGTTTTTGTATGGATCGAAACGATTTGAATTGACGCTGAATTGAGCCACGACTTCCTCCTTATGCCTGAATCTGACCGGCGATCTGCTGCAGCTTGATCACCACGAATTCCGCAGGCTTGAGCGGGGCGAAACCCACGACGATATTGACGATGCCGAGATTGATGTCGTTCTGCGTCGTCGTCTCCTTGTCACACTTCACGAAATAAGCCTCGCGAGGCGTCTGTCCTTGAAACGCGCCCTGCCGGAACAGGCCGTGCATGAAGGCGCCCACGTTGAGTCTGATCTGCGCCCACAGCGGTTCGTCGTTGGGCTCGAACACCACCCATTGCGTACCGCGATAGAGGCTCTCCTCGATAAACAGCGCGGTGCGCCGTACCGGAACGTACTTCCATTCGTCGGCCAGTTGGTCCGCGCCGCGCAAGGTGCGCGACCCCCACACCACCCGCCCTGCAACCGGGAAGGCGCGCAGGCAGTTGATGCCGAGCGGATTGAGCTCGCCATTTTCTGCATCGGTGAGGCCAACCTCGAGTTGCGGCACCCCCACCAGCGACGCTTCGAGACCGGCGGGCGCTTTCCACACCCCACGCTGGGTGTCGGTGCGCGCGAAGATGCCGGCCACTGCACCGCACGGCGCGAACTCTTCGATGCGGCCCTCGCGCAACGGGTTCGGCTGCATCAGGCGCGGGAAAAATAGCGCCGCATTCTTGCTGCGCACCCCGGGAAAATCGCCGCTGGTCGCGGTGAAGGTCGACTTTGCCTTCTCCTTGCTGTTCCAGTCGGCGGGTGAATCGATCAGGTACATCGCACGCCGCTTCTCGCAGTAGGCCGTGGCGGCGGCGACCACCGTCAGATCAACATCGAAGCTCACGCTGTCGCTCGTCTTGTAGGGTGGGATACACAACAGGTTGAACAGATCGGCCTGCTCCAATGCATAAACGCCCTTCTTCTCGGTCTCACCATTGGCAGGCAGGAAGTCGGTGGCCTTCAGGTGCAGACCATCCGAGACCGCATCGGCCATGGCCTTTTTATCGTCGTCCACCTTTTTCTGGGCGTCGACGACGGCCTGTTTCTCGGTGTCGACATTGGCGGCCGGATCGGCGATC
>JACDJC010002202.1_pt1 | contig 15714 bp, 11 predicted proteins | sample 7454191 | NCBI WGS metagenome assembly JACDJC01 (sample SAMN14253291, study PRJNA609438) | sludge metagenome | isolation source: sludge after 25d culture with pyrite and EDTA | collected 2018-12-20 | reverse complement strand
ATTAAGCCTCATACCAAATTCAAAGGTGAAGTATACGTATTGACAAAAGAAGAAGGTGGGCGTCACACTCCGTTCTTTAATGGATATCGTCCGCAGTTTTATTTCCGTACAACCGATGTTACCGGTATGGTAAGTATGCCTTCGGGTGTAGAGATGGTTATGCCTGGTGATAACATAACGGTTGAGATCGAGTTACTGAAAGAGATCGCCATGGAGAAGGAATTGCGTTTCGCGATCCGTGAAGGCGGACGTACGGTGGGAGCCGGTGTTGTGTCGGAGATTATTCAATAATAACTATAGGTGTATATAGTGAGAGATATCATACATTTGGAATGCACCAAGTGCAAAGAAAGAAATTATTCCACAACAAAGAATAAAAGATTACACAGCGGGCGTGTGGAACATAAGAAGTATTGCCCGAGATGTAACGCGCACACAATGCATAAAGAATCAAAATAATTGAAAAAACAGCTAGGCTTGTAGCTCAATTGGCTAGAGCACCGGTCTCCAAAACCGGGGGTTGGGGGTTCGAGTCCCTCCAGGCCTGCTGACTTTTTATTTTCCAAAATATCCGGAGTCTGGTTAAGATATGATTAAGAAAATACAGCAGTTCATTGAAGATGTTAAGGTAGAGATGGCTAAGGTTTCATGGCCGACCCGTCCTGAATTAACTAATTCAACCGTTGTGGTAATTGCGGTGAGTATTGCATTCACCCTGTTTATATTTTTTGCAGATACGATAATATCGAAACTTATTCAATTGTTTTATTAAATTTTTAACGCGAGGGAAAAACTGTGGCCGACAAGCAGTGGTATGCGCTGAGAGTGTATTCGGGAAAAGAAGCAAGGGTAAAAGCGCATATAGAAAATGAAATAAAGCTACAGGGCATCGAAGAAAAAGTTGGCAACATCGTTATACCATCCGAAAATATCATTGAGATGAAGGATGGAAAAAAGCGCGTTAAAAACAAAGTCTTTTTTCCGGGGTATATGATCATTGAAATGTTGCTGGATAATCAGACCAAGCATGTAATTGTTAATGCGCCGGGAGTAATTAGTTTTGTGGGGCCGAGAAACGAACCGGTGCCGTTAAGAGATTCGGAAGTTCGGTCAGTGCTTGGTAAGATCGAGAAAAGTCATGAAAAGGAAGTGAAGGGTAAAGTGAGTGTTCCTTTCAAGGTTGGTGACCCCATCCGGGTTGTCGATGGTCCTTTTAATGAGTTTACCGGTTTTGTGGAAGAAATAAACGAAGAGAAGAATAAAGTAAAAGTTAATATAAGCATATTTGGAAGGTTGACTCCTGTTGAGCTTGATTTCCTTCAGGTAGAGCTTGAAAAATAGAGATGCGTATTATAATTAAGGGTTAATTTGTTATGGCAAAAAAAGAAATTGCTAAAATAAAATTGCAATTACCCGCAGGGCAGGCAAAACCGGCTCCACCTGTCGGACCTGCACTCGGTCAGCATGGTGTAAATATTATGGAGTTTTGCAAAGCGTATAATGCGAAAACCCAGGATAAGGGCGGAATGATTATCCCGGTTGAGATTACGGTTTATGCAGATCGCTCATTTTCATTCATCACAAAAACGCCGCCAGCCGCCACGTTGTTGTTGAAAGAGGCCGGACTTGAAAAAGGGTCTTCGACACCGCATACGGTAAAAGTCGGTAAGGTGACAAAAGCTCAAGTTAGAAAAATAGCCGAAATTAAAATGCCCGATTTAACCGCTGCAGATATTGAAGCGGCTATGAGTATGGTTGAAGGTACAGCTCGCAACATGGGTATTGTTGTTGAATAAAATTTATTAATGAGGTAAGGATGAAGCGAAGTAAACGTTATCGTCAAGTCTTAGAGAAGATTGATCGTAACAGGGAGTATCCTGTAGAAGATGCTGTTAAGATCATTAAGGAAACCTCGACGGTTAAGTTTGACGAGACAGTAGAAATAGCAATGAAGCTTGGTGTTGACCCAAGGCATGCTGATCAGATGGTCCGTGGTACGGTTGCGCTCCCCTTCGGTACCGGGAAGAAAGTGCGTGTGCTGGTTTTTACTAAGGGCGACAAGGTTCAGCAGGCGCTGGATGCAGGCGCTGATTATGCCGGAATGGAAGAATACATTGAAAAGGTACAAGGCGGATGGCTTGATTTCGATGTAGCGGTAGCTTCGCCGGATGTGATGGGGATGGTTGGAAAGCTTGGGAAAATTCTTGGAACCCGTGGTTTAATGCCTAATCCGAAAAGCGGTACAGTAACTCCGAATGTCGAATTGGCGGTAAAAGAAATCAAAGCGGGTAAAATTGATTTCCGGGTTGATAAGACGGGTATTGTCCATACAGGTATTGGAAAAGTGTCTTTCTCAGAAGATAATATTGTTCAAAATATTAGAACTTTTGTAAATGCTATCATAAAGTTGCGTCCTGCATCCGCCAAAGGCACCTATTTGAGATCAATATCAATTTCAAGTACAATGGGCCCAGGTATCTATTTAGATAAAAACGTGTCGTCGTACACATCATAATATAATTAGACAATAAGGATCAGGTTATGGCTACACCTAGAAAAATTGAGATCGTTGAGGAGTTTACAGACAAGTTTAAGAAGGCTAAAAGCGTATATTTAGCTGATTTCGCTGGTCTTGATGTAGCTACTGTAACAGAGATACGGAAAAAATTCAGAGAAGCAGGTGTTGAGTATAAGGTAGTTAAAAACAGATTAGCAAAAATCTCTTTAAATAATGCAGGAATAAGCGGGCTGGATCCCTACTTAAATGGAGTAACCGGTTTTGTAATCGGCTACGATGATCCTACTCTCCCGGCAAAGTTGTTAAAGGATTTTAATAAGAAGAAAGAACTTCTTAAGCTGAAAGTTGTGTTGTTTGAGGGCAGAGTTTTTGATGCAGCACAGGCAGATGTAATTGCGAATTTGCCATCACGGGAAGTTCTGATTGCCCAGTTTGCCAGTACGCTTCAGGCCCCGATGTCGAAATTGGTTGGTTTGTTGCAGGCAAATATGCAGAAATTGGTTGGTACAATTAATAGTGTAAAAGATAAGAAACAGGGATAAAAACAATAATTTTATAGTCAGTATTGGAGGTTTGTAATGGCAGAAATTAAAAGAGGTGACGTTCTCAGCTATCTCGAAGGTGCGACAATGCTCGAAATCTCTGAGTTAATCAAAGATATCGAAGAGAAATTCGGTGTAACTGCAGCTGCTCCAGTAGCTGTTGCTGCCGGTCCTGCTGCTGCGGCTCCTGCCGAAGCTGCCGAAGAAAAAACCGAATTTGATGTTGTTCTAACTGCAGCCGGGGATAAGAAAATTCAGGTTATTAAAGTTGTTCGGGCAATCACCGGTCTTGGTCTGAAAGAAGCGAAGGATTTGGTTGACGGCGCACCTAAACCGGTTAAGGAAGGTGTATCCAAAGCAGAAGCAGAAGCTATCAAAAAGCAAATCGAAGAAGTTGGCGGCGTAGTAGACCTTAAATAGTCTGTTCGCTAAAAATTCTTAATATTTTTCACAAAACTTATGCGAGGGTAAGCCTTTGAAACAAAAGAAGCCGATTGTACGGTCATCTTTTATGCGGATACCCCAGGTCATGGATTTTCCGAATTTACTGGAAATCCAGACAAGATCTTTTGAAGATTTTATTCAGGCGAATATAAGTCCCGAGCAACGTAAAGCTGAAGGGCTGAATGCCGTATTTCAGAGTATTTTTCCTATTACTGACAGCGCGGGTAATTTTGAGCTCCAGTATGTGGAATATTACGTAGATAAGCCTAAATACAACGTTAGGGAATGCCAGGAACGCGGAGTAAGTTACGCGGTTCCGATAAAGGCAAAAATGCGCCTGGCTATAAAAGACGCGACCGGGGAAACGGATAATTTCACGGAATTTATCGAGCAGGATGTCTATCTTGGCAACATGCCGTATATGACATTCCGCGGTACATTTATAATAAATGGTGCGGAACGGGTAGTAGTGAGTCAGCTTCATCGTTCCCCGGGTGTTTTCTTCTCCGAAAGCCAGCATCCGAATGGTACGCCGCTGTTTTCTGCGCGGATAATACCCTTTAGAGGCTCATGGGTTGAGTTTACGACCGATGTTAATGATGTTATGTTCGTGTATATTGACAGGAAGAAAAAATTTCCTGTCTCTATGCTTTTACGTGCTATTGGATTCTCAACAAATGAAGAGATATTAAAGCTCTTTGGTTTGGATGAAGAAGTCAAGGTAACTCTGGATGCTTTTCCGATGCTGACCGGTCAGGTGCTGGCGTCGGATCTTGTTGATTTTCAAACAGGCGAAGTTATCGCCGAACAAGGCAAAGAGCTCACGTCTGAGCTGTTGGAGCAGTGTCTGGAGCTTGGAGTCAAAAAGCTTAAAATTATAAAACTTGGAGATACTAATTCTCCTAATGTCATTTTTAATACACTTCAAAAAGACACGACCAGAACTGATGTACAGTCAATCGAGGCTATATACAGACAATTGCGTTCAGGTGAGCCACCTGATATTGAAACAGCAAGAAGCCTGATTGAGAGAATGTTCTTTAATGAAAAACGGTATGACATGGGAGCGGTCGGGCGTTACCGTATCAATAAAAAGTTAAAGCTCGATATCCCCTATGAAACAACTGTTCTTACACGTGAAGATATTCTTGCTATTATCAAATATCTGCTTGAATTACGAGAAGGCATTAGAGCTACTGATGATATTGATCATCTTGGCAACAGACGTGTCAGAACTGTCGGTGAACAGTTGGCCGCCCAGTTCAGTGTGGGATTATCCCGCATGGCGCGTACCATCAAGGAAAGAATGAATATCGGAGATTCCGATAAGCTGACGCCTCAGGATCTGGTTAACGCGAGAACTATTTCGTCTGTCATAAACACCTTTTTTGGGACATCGCAGTTGTCTCAGTTTATGGATCAGACAAATCCGCTGGCAGAATTGACTCATAAAAGAAGGTTATCTGCTCTCGGTCCTGGTGGGTTAACCCGTGAACGCGCAGGGTTTGAGGTTCGTGACGTTCATTATACACATTATGGCCGGCTTTGTCCGATTGAGACCCCTGAAGGGCCAAACATTGGTTTGATCTCGTCCATGTGTGTTCATGCGCGTATAAATGATTTTGGATTTATTGAAACACCATATCGCGTTGTCAAAAAGGGAAAAGTGACAAAAGAAATCGCTTTTCTGTCTGCCACCGAAGAAGATAGTTTCACTATCGCGCAGGTTAATGCGCCGCTGGATCAGGGTGGTAATTTTGTGAGAGACAGGGTTAAGGCCAGATATAAGGGTGAATTCCCGGTAGTCACTCCGGAAGAGCTTGATTATATGGATGTAGCGACGAATCAGATCGTCTCTCCGGCAGCTTCGTTGATACCGTTTCTCGAACATGATGATGCTAACAGGGCTTTGATGGGATCGAATATGCAGCGACAGGCTGTTCCGCTTCTTGTACCTAAAGCACCGATTGTCGGTACGGGTATGGAAAAGAAAGTCGCTGAAGATTCCGGTACTCTTGTATTGTCAGAAGATGACGGCGTGGTTGAATATGTCGATGCGGACAAAGTTCTGATCCGGCTTGATAATCCAAAGCAACCGACATCCGGCAAGGGAAGACTTTTAGAGCAATCAGAAATAGTTGAGTATCCGCTCACGAAGTTTATGAGAACAAACCAGGATACATCCATTAACCAGAGACCTTTGGTTTCACCAGGTCAGAAGGTTAAAAAAGGCGATGTTCTTGCGGATGGTTGTGCCACGGAAGATGGCGAACTTGCTCTTGGACGTAACGTACTTGTTGCTTTTATGCCCTGGATGGGATATAATTTCGAAGATGCGATCATCATGAGTGAACGCGTCGTCCGGGATGATGTTTACACATCTATTCATATTCAGGAGTTTGAACTTCAGGTGCGGGATACAAAAAGAGGTGAAGAAGAACTCACCCGTGAAATTCCAAATGTCAGTGAAGAGGCAACAAAAAATCTCGATGAAAATGGAATCATCCGTGTTGGCGCCGAGGTAAATGCCACTGATATTATAATTGGGAAAGTGACGCCGAAGGGTGAGACGGATCCGACTCCGGAAGAAAAATTGCTGAAAGCTATTTTCGGATCGAAGGCCGGTGACGTAAAGGATGCTTCTTTGAAAGCTCCTCCCGGAATGAAAGGGGTCGTTATAAATACGAGGCTCTTCTCTAGAAAAAAGAAGGATGCGGTCACAAAGAAAGAAGAGAAGCATATCGTTGAAAAGCTTGAGCAGGAAGCCGAGCGGAAACGCAAAATAGTGGTTTCTAAACTGTCGGAAAATTTATCCGGTCATTTTGATGGCATGAAAACTGTGGGAATCCGCTATGTTGACGGTAAAAATGCAATAAAAGCAAATACGGTAATATCGAAAGATACTTTTTCAAAAATTGATGTTAAAAATTTAGATATAAATTCAACCTGGTTTGAAGAAGACCCAAAAAATACCTTCGTAAGGCAGGTTTACTCTGATTACAGACAGGTTCTTTTGGATATTGAGAATGATCTGAAACGCGAAAAACATAAGATCATGATTGGTGATGAACTGCCGCCGGGAATTGTACAATTGGCCAAAGTCTATATTGCTGAAAAGAGAAAACTTTCGGTCGGTGATAAGATGGCGGGCCGTCACGGCAACAAAGGTGTTGTTTCACGGGTTGTTCCGATGGAGGATATGCCCTTCCTTGAAGATGGTACGCCTATTGATATTATATTGAATCCGCTCGGCGTTCCTTCCCGTATGAATCTTGGGCAGATCTTTGAAACAACCCTCGGTTGGGCGGGATATAGACTTGGTAAAAAATACTCAACTCCGGTTTTTGACGGCGCTACAATGAACGATTTGGTTGCTGAAATGGAGCTCGCCGGCTTGCCGGAAAGCGGTAAAGTTCGTCTGGTGGATGGTCGGACCGGAGAGGGATTTGATCAGGATGTATCTGTCGGGTTTATCTACATGCTCAAATTATCGCATTTGGTTGACGATAAGATCCACGCCAGGTCAATCGGCCCGTATTCATTAATTACCCAGCAGCCTCTCGGAGGCAAGGCCCAGTTCGGTGGACAACGATTTGGAGAAATGGAAGTCTGGGCACTGGAAGCTTATGGTGCTGCATATACACTTCAGGAAATCCTGACAGTTAAAAGTGATGATGTAACAGGTCGTTCAAAAACCTATGAAGCGATCGTGAAGGGAGAAAATCTTCCTGACCCCGGAACACCGGAATCATTCAACGTTCTTGTCCGTGAACTTCAGGGTCTCGGTTTGAAAGTGAGACTCGAGTAGAGTTCAAGGGTTGGTCGCCGTAAGGTTTTTTATAAATAGGAGTCGTAATTTTGCAGATTAAAAGAAGCCCAAATAGATTCAACAAAATTATTATCGGCCTGGCATCACCGAATGATATTTTAGAACAGTCACACGGTGAAGTTACCAAGCCGGAGACCATAAATTACCGGTCATTCAAGCCCGAAAAAGACGGGTTGTTTTGCGAAAAAATATTCGGTCCGGTAAAAGATTGGGAATGTCATTGCGGGAAATATAAAAGAATTCGCTATAAGGGCATTATTTGCGACCGTTGCGGGGTTGAAGTCACACAGAAGGCTGTGCGGCGTGAACGCATGGGGCATATAAGCCTTGCGGTGCCGGTTGTTCATATTTGGTTCTTCAGATCATTGCCTTCCAAGATCGGCTATCTGTTGGATATGTCGCCGAAAGACCTTGAGAAAGTTATATACTATGAAAACTATGTCATCGTTAATCCGGGGAAGAGCAATCTAAAGTTTAAAGAACTTATTACTGAGGAAGAATACTTCAATCAGCTGGATGCTCATGGCGATTTGAATGAAGAACTGACTGATGAAGATCCGGAGAAATTTGTCGCGAGAATTGGCGGCGAAGCAATCCACCAGTTGTTAAAAATGCTCGATATAGAAGAGCTTGCGCTGCAGTTAAGAAAAGTGGTAAAGTCGGAAACTTCAGAACAGAAAAAGCAGGAAGCTCTCAAAAGACTAAAAGTTGTTGAAGCGTTTCGTGTAAAAGAAGAAAATACAGAATATCGTAACAGGCCCGAATGGATGATTCTGGATGTTATCCCGGTAATTCCTCCTGAATTAAGGCCTTTGGTTCCTCTCGAGGGCGGGCGATTCGCAACAAGTGATTTAAATGATCTTTACAGACGCGTAATTATCCGTAACAACCGGCTGAAAAAGCTGTTGGAAATCAAGGCTCCGGAAGTCATTTTGAGAAACGAAAAAAGAATGCTTCAGGAATCAGTTGATTCCCTTTTTGATAATTCAAAAAGATCAGCTGCAATGCGTTCGGATGGTGATCGTCCTTTAAAATCTTTATCAGATATGTTAAAAGGTAAGCAGGGCAGGTTCCGCCAGAATTTGCTTGGTAAACGCGTTGATTATTCGGGTAGATCGGTTATTGTCGTTGGTCCTGAATTAAAACTGCATGAGTGCGGTTTGCCGAAGGATATGGCGATTGAATTATTCAAACCGTTTATTATCCGAAAGCTTGTAGAACGCCGTTTTGTAAAAACCGTAAAAAGCGCAAAAAAACTGGTTGAACGTCGCGGTCCGGAGGTATGGGATATTCTTGAGGAGATCATCGAGGATCATCCGGTTTTGTTAAACCGCGCGCCAACTCTTCACAGGCTGGGTATTCAGGCATTTCAACCGGTATTAATTGAAGGAAAAGCTATTCGAATTCATCCTCTGGTCTGTTCCGCGTTTAACGCTGACTTTGACGGTGATCAGATGGCCGTACATATTCCGCTTTCATATGAAGCGCAGGTTGAAACAAAAATGCTGATGTTGTCGAGTCATAATATTCTTTCGCCGGCAAACGGAAAACCGGTTGCTATACCGAGTCAGGATATCGTGCTCGGGTGTTATTACCTTGCCAAGATGCTTCCCGGCGCAAAGGGTGAAGGGATGATCTTTTCATCGGGAAAAGAAGTTATTGCCGCGTACAATAATGAGAAAATCAGTCTTCACGCAAAAATTAAAGTACGTATCAAAGGTGAAATAATTGAGACCACTACCGGACGCATCATCTTTAATGAGATCGTTCCGGATGAAATAGGTTATGTAAATAAATTACTTTCAAAGAAAACCATCACCGAGATTATCTCAGATTGTTATCGCGTAGCCGGCAACAAGGTGACAGCAGAATTTCTTGATAACCTAAAGGCTCTCGGTTTCACTTATGCCATGAAATCCGGTTCATCGGTCGGACTATCCGATATCATCATCTCACCGGAAAAGAATATTCTTGTAAAAATGGCACAGGAAGAAGTTGATGAAATTCAGGATCAGTACAATCGCGGTATTATTACCGATGGTGAAAGATATAATAAAATTATCGATATCTGGACCAGGGTTACTGCAAATGTGGCTGAGACTATGTTTGAAAAGCTAAAAAGAAACAGAGACGGATTTAATCCGCTTTATATGATGTCGGATTCCGGTGCTCGAGGCAGCAAAGAACAGATAAGACAGCTTGCTGGAATGCGTGGTTTGATGGCTAAGCCTCAGAAATCGTTAACGGGTCAAACGGGTGAAATTATTGAGAACCCGATCACGGCCAACTTTCTTGAGGGCTTGTCGGTTATTGAATACTTTATCTCCACTCACGGTGCCCGTAAAGGCTTGGCTGATACAGCGTTAAAAACTGCAGATGCCGGTTACCTGACAAGAAGACTTGTGGATGTCGCGCAGGATGTGATAATCACAGAAGTGGATTGTGGCTCCATTCTTGGGATAGATATTACGGATCTTAAGGAAGGTGAAGAAATTATTGAACCATTGTCAGATCGTGTTCTCGGACGTGTAGCTTCTGCTGATGTTATTGACCCGGTTACAAATGAAGTAATTCTAACCCGTGGAAATATCATTGATGAACTGGTTGCCGATAAGATAACAAATTCGGCAATTGAAGTGGTTCGTGTCAGGACAGAGTTGACGTGTGAATCAAAACAGGGTATCTGTGCAATGTGTTACGGTCGTAACCTTGCAACAGGACAATTGGTCGAAAACGGAGAAGCTGTGGGCGTTATGGCTGCTCAGAGTATCGGTGAGCCGGGTACACAGCTGACCTTGCGTACTTTCCATATTGGTGGTACGGCAGGACATATAGCCGCTGAATCACACATCGCTTCAAAGGCGGATGGTAAGGTTAAGTTAATCAATCTTAAAGTTGTTACAAGTGTGACCGGTGATGAAGTAGTTATCGGCAGGAACGGTAAGATTGAGATTATGGATTCTGACAACAGAACCATCAATACTTATAATGTAGCTTACGGAGCTACCCTGAAATGCAAAAATGGTGATGATTTAAAACGAGGCGAAATCCTTTTTGACTGGGATCCATATTCATCTGTTATTATTGCTGATAAGTCTGGTAAGGTATCGTTCCAGGATCTTCTCGAAAACATTACATTCCGTGAAGAATTGGATGAACAAACCGGACGGAAGCAGAGAGTAGTAATTGAATCGAAAAATAAAAACCTGAACCCGTATATCTCCATACATGATGAAGATGGCGAAAAACTGGGTCAATATATTATACCGGTCAAGGCTTTTCTCCAGGTTAATGATAATGCTCAGGTTAACGCCGGCGATCTGTTGGTCAAAATACCACGTGAAATTGGAAAGACAAGGGATATTACCGGTGGTCTGCCGCGCGTGGCCGAACTTTTTGAAGCTCGTCAGCCAAAAGAAAAGGCTGTTGTCAGTGAGGTCGACGGTTTTATCAAATTCGGACCGGTTAAGCGTGGCGTTCGCGAGATAAATGTGGAATCTGAACATGAAGCCAAAAAATACTTAATCCCTCACGGGATGCATATTTTGGTTCACGAAAATGATCTGGTGGAAGCTGGTGAGCGCTTGACTGACGGAGCAATTTCACCTGATGATATTCTTGCAATTAAAGGTCCTGGTAAGGTGCAGGAATATATGGTTAATGAAATCCAGGAAGTGTACCGTCTACAGGGTGTTAAAATCAATGATAAGCATATTGGTATCATTGTAAGACAGATGCTCCAGAAGGTCAGAGTTAAAGATTCGGGTGATACACGATTCCTGGACGGTGATCAAATACACAAGGTCGACTTCTTTGAAGAGAATGCCCGGATCGCCAATAAGATTATCGTCACAGATCCCGGTGATTCACTTTACAGGGAAGGTTCAGAGTCAGACCGGAAAACAGTGGAGTCGATTAACCGTGACCTGAAAAAGGACAAAAAAAATCCGGTTAAATACCGCAAAGCGCGACCTGCGTCCTTTACTCCGATTCTGTTGGGTATTACGCAGGCGGCATTAACGACAAAGAGTTTTATTTCTGCGGCATCGTTCCAGGAAACAACTCAGGTATTAACTGATGCAGCCACGGCGGGTAAAGAAGACGGGCTGATTGGCTTGAAAGAAAATGTTATAATGGGGCATTTGATTCCTGCTGGTACGGGGTTGTCCAAATATAATGACATGCGGATGATTATTGAGCAGGAAGAAGCCGGTGATGAAGAGCTTGCCGGAACAGTGGATACACCCGTTGAACAGGTGTAAAATAATAAAAAATATTCTTGAAATGGTAAATTAAATATATTATATTGACAGTCTGTAATTTTTTGGAGGTATGGTTTGCCTACTATTAATCAGTTGATTCGGCATGGCAGAAAAGTTGTAACAAAAACAAATAAAGCACCCGCGCTTGGTGCATGCCCACAAAAAAGAGGTGTTTGTACGCGTGTTTACACTACGACTCCTAAAAAACCGAATTCAGCGTTGCGAAAGGTTGCTCGTGTAAGATTGACGAACGGTATAGAGGTTTCAGCATATATCCCGGGTGAGGGACATAATCTTCAGGAACACTCTATCGTTCTAATCAGAGGCGGCCGTGTAAAGGATTTACCTGGTGTTCGTTATCATATCATTCGCGGGACATTGGATACAAGCGGAGTAAGCGACAGGAAACAGGGGCGTTCCAAGTATGGTGCGAAAAAACCAAAATCTTAATTTTAGGGTAATGTGGAGTTGATATGCCGAGAAGAAGAAGAGCACAAAAAAGAACAATATTGCCAGATCCAAAATATAAAGACATTGTAGTCGCAAAATTTATAAACGGGATGATGAAAAGCGGGCAAAAAAGTGTTGCTGAAAAATCTTTTTATGCTGCGATGGATTTGGTGGAGCAGAGGGGAAAAGAAAATCCGCTAACCGTATTTAAAAAGGCGATGGAAAATGTGGCGCCGATGGTTGAAGTAAAATCAAGACGTGTTGGTGGCGCAACTTACCAGGTTCCGGTTGAGGTTAGGGAAAATCGCCGTCAGGCGTTAGCGATCCGCTGGCTGGTGCGTTTCTCAAGACTGAGAAGCGAAAAGACGATGGCGGAAAGATTGGCTAATGAGTTGTTGGCTGCCTGGAAAAACGAAGGCACTACAGTTAAGAAAAGAGAAGACACCCACAAGATGGCAGAAGCTAATAAGGCGTTTGCGCATTTCCGGTGGTAGAGGATAGATAGGAAATATGAGTAAGATTGTTGATAAAAATAAAATTAGAAATATAGGTATCATGGCGCATATAGACGCCGGGAAAACCACTACGACGGAGCGAATCTTGTTTTATACGGGGCGCTTGCATCGTATGGGTGAGGTGCATGATGGCGCCGCCACGATGGACTGGATGGAGCAGGAAAAGGAGCGCGGTATTACAATTACTTCTGCCGCGACAACTGCTATGTGGAAAGATCATGTAATCAATATTATTGATACACCGGGACACGTGGATTTTACGGTTGAAGTTGAACGTTCTTTAAGAGTTTTGGATGGCGCGGTGGCTCTGTTTTGCGCCGTCGGAGGCGTTGAACCGCAGTCTGAGACAGTCTGGCGTCAGGCTGATAAATATCATGTGCCGAGAATTGCATTTGTGAATAAAATGGATCGTATTGGCGCCGATTTTTACAATGTGCTGGAAATGATGAAAAAAAAGCTGGGATCGAATCCTGTTCCTTTGCAGATTCCGATCGGTGAAGGTGATTTGTTTACCGGTTTAGTGGATTTGGTTGAGATGAATTCGGTTCTTTATAATGATGGTTCACTTGGCGCATTGTTTGAAGTTGGTGAGATTCCAAAAGGATTGGTTGAAAAGGCTGAAAAGTACAGAACTGAGATTATTGAAGCGGTTGCCGAGTATGATGAAGAATTGATGATTAAGTATCTTGATGGCGAAGAAATTGGCAAGGAAGAATTGAAAAACGCCATTAGAAAAGCGATTGTTGACTTAAAGATTACGCCGGTTTTTTGCGGTTCCGCATTCAAGAATAAGGGTGTACAGCGACTTCTCGATGGTGTTGTTGATTATTTGCCGTCACCGAACGACTTGCCGGATGTAGAAGGGTTAAACCCTAAAACAGACGAAAAAATTACTCGTAAACCATTGGATAATGCACCATTTTCCGCTTTAGCTTTTAAGATTATGGTCGATCCGTTTGTAGGCCGCTTAACTTTTGTTCGTGTTTATTCAGGATCTCTGAAAGCAGGTTCCTACATATATAATAGTGTGAGTGAGAAAAAAGAGCGTGTCGGACGTCTTCTGCAGATGCATGCGAATCACCGGGAGGATATTGAACAAATCTCCACAGGAGATATCGCGGCGATTGTGGGATTAAAAAATACGCGTACCGGTGATACTCTCTGTGATGAAGATAAGCAAATTGTACTCGAGAAAATGAACTTCCCCGAGCCGGTAATTGCTGTGGCGGTCGAGCCGAAAACGAAGGCTGATCAGGATAAACTAAGCCAGTCTTTAGTGAAATTGAGTGATGAAGATCCGACGTTTCATGTTAGGACAGACGAAGAGACCGGGCAAACAATTATTAGTGGTATGGGTGAGCTGCATCTTGAGATTATTGTTGACAGGCTTTTGCGTGAGTTTAAGGTTAGCGCGAATGTCGGGAAGCCGCAGGTTGCTTACAAGGAAACCATCACAAAGAAAGTTGAAGCTGAAGGTAAATTTGTCCGCCAGTCCGGCGGTCGCGGTCAGTATGGTCATGTGATTATTGATGTTGAGCCAAATGAGCCGGGTAAAGGATTTGAATTTATCGACAATGTTGTTGGTGGGGTGATTCCGAGAGAATATATTAATTCGGTTAAGCAGGGAATTGAAGGAGCGCTTAAGAACGGCGTACTTGCCGGCTACCCGATGGAAGATATAAAAGCTCGTTTGTTCGATGGATCATACCATGATGTAGATTCGAGTGAAATGGCATTTAAGATTGCCGGATCTATGGCTTTACAAAACGCAGCAAAAAAAGCCGGTCCTGCTCTTCTTGAACCGATATTTAGTATAGAAATAATTGTACCGGAAGAGTATTTAGGTGATGTTATAGGGGATTTGAACTCCAGAAGAGGCAAAATTTCCGGTATATTGCCAAGAAAAGATGCTCAGGTTGTGAATGGAATGGTTGCTTTGAGTGAGATGTTCGGGTATGCCACAGCATTGCGTTCGGTCACTCAGGGCCGGGCTATTTATACGATGCAGTTCTCGCATTATGAGAAAGTGCCTCAAAGTGTTGCAGAAGAAATTATAGAGAAATCGCAACGTACATCCCGATCATAGAATTAGAAGAAAGGTCCTGGAGGAAAAATGGCTAAGGAAAAATTTGATAGAAGTAAGCCCCATGTAAATATTGGTACCATCGGTCACGTTGATCATGGTAAGACAACCCTGACTGCAGCGATCACTCAAGCGCTCGCCAAGGGTGGTACAGCATCTTTCCGTAGTTTTGACAGTATTGACAATGCTCCGGAAGAACGTGAACGCGGTATTACGATTGCGACTGCTCATGTTGAGTATGCGACAGCCAATCGTCACTATGCGCATGTTGACTGTCCCGGTCACGCCGATTATGTAAAGAATATGATTACCGGTGCTGCTCAGATGGATGGAGCGATTCTGGTGGTGAGTGCTGCCGACGGTCCGATGCCGCAGACCCGCGAGCATGTTTTGCTTGCCCGTCAGGTAAACGTGCCTTATATCGTAGTGTTTATGAATAAGGTTGACCAGGTGGACGATCCTGAGTTGTTGGAATTGGTAGAGCTCGAATTGCGTGAGCTTTTGTCTTCATACGAATTTCCTGGTGATGACATACCAATCATAAAAGGCAGCGCGTTGAATGCTTTGAACAATCCGGATGATGATGAAGCGAATAAGGCTATTTTTGAGTTAATGGCGGCGGTTGACGAATATATTCCGACTCCGCAGCGTGATATTGATAAGCCGTTCCTGATGCCGGTTGAGGATGTGTTTTCGATTACCGGTCGCGGTACGGTGGCGACAGGCAGAATTGAACGCGGTATTGTTACGGTTGGTGAAGAAGTTGAGATGATTGGTTTGGGAGCTCATCGCAAGACGGTTGTAACCGGTGTTGAGATGTTCCGCAAGTTGCTTGATCGCGGTGAAGCGGGAGATAATGTTGGTCTTCTGCTGCGCGGTGTGACAAAAGAAGAAATTGAACGCGGTATGGTTTTGGCAAAGGGCGGATCAATTAAGCCTCATACCAAATTCAAAGGTGAAGTATACGTATTGACAAAAGAAGAAGGTGGGCGTCACACTCCGTTCTTTAATGGATATCGTCCGCAGTTTTATTTCCGTACAACCGATGTTACCGGTATGGTAAGTATGCCT
>JACDJC010002199.1_pt1 | contig 15728 bp, 18 predicted proteins | sample 7454191 | NCBI WGS metagenome assembly JACDJC01 (sample SAMN14253291, study PRJNA609438) | sludge metagenome | isolation source: sludge after 25d culture with pyrite and EDTA | collected 2018-12-20 | reverse complement strand
GGAAGGCGAATTACCGCCCGGTGTTTACAGGCACGCGCTGCACGTGGTGGAGGAAATCGCCCGGGTCGATGAAGCGATTCGCCTGCTGGAGAACAATGATGCGGAAGGCTTTGGTGGGTTAATGTTTGAAACACATCGATCACTGCGCGATCTCTACGAAGTCTCTCTACCCGAGCTTGATATTCTGGTTGAAAGCGCTGCCGGTTTGGAAGGCTGCCTGGGAGCCAGGCTCACCGGCGCAGGTTTTGGCGGCTGCACGGTCAACCTCGTTTATAAAGATCACATTGACAACTTCGTCGCCCGCCTGGGAGAAATTTACACCGTCAAAACCGGATTGCAGGCTCAGATATTCGCGACAATGCCCAGCAAAGGGGCGCATATTTTATAAAATGGAAATCGGGTGACAATCTATGTCCGATCAAAAAGCAATTTCCACCAACCAGCTGCAAAAAACCTTTAAGACCCGGCGCGGATTTTGGAAGCGCACGACCCGGATCACCGAAGCGGTGAAAGACGTGACCTTTGTTGTTGAACGCGGGGAACTCTTCGGGCTGTTGGGTCCAAATGGCGCAGGTAAAACAACAACGGTAAAAATGCTGTCAACCTTGCTTCTTCCGACTGGGGGGACGATCTCAATTCTTGGTCTGGACATCCTGCAGGACACCAGAGAGATCCGGAAACGAATCGGTTTTACTTGTGGCGGAGCGCGCGGCCTTTACGGCCGATTAACAGCCGTTGAGAACCTGCGCTATTTTGCGGAACTGTACGCCCTGGACCCCGCTTTTGTAAAGAAAAGAATACCGGAGCTGCTGGAACTCGTTGACCTCAAGGACCGTGGTGACGACAAGGTGGAAACCTACTCAAGCGGCATGCACCAACGACTCCACCTGGCGCGCGCATTGTTGCACGACCCTGAATTGATCTTCCTCGATGAACCAACCGTGGGCATAGATCCAGTGGGGGCGCGTGAATTTCGAACGACGATCAAAAACCTCAAGGCGCACGGCAAAACCATCCTCCTCACAACCCATTACATGGCTGAAGCAGATGAGCTTTGCGACCGGATCGCCATCATCAATCACGGGCAGATCATCGCGCTCGACACACCATCCGCAATGAAATCAGGCATGACCTCCGAGTCTGTCATTGACCTGAGAACGACCGGAGAAAACTACACCGCGTTGAAAACCATTTTGGCTCCTCTGGAAAAAGAGGCAACCATCATCTTCAAAGAAAATTCACTTCATCCTGAAATCAGCCTTCACACCGCGCATCCTTCTGCGGTGATCGAAGTACTATCACCATGGTTGAACACCAACCTCATCCAGAATATGGAAATGCGCAGCCAGACGCTCGAAGATGTTTATGTCGCCATCATACAAAATGAGGGAAATAATGGGTAGGTTTTTCCGCCTGGGGCTCCGGCAAATGGACGTGCAGCTGCGCATGAGAGTGCTCAGCCTGTGGAGCCTGGGATTGTTCTTTACCCAGCCCGTTATTTTCAGCGCGGTTGCTATGCTGCTCTCCCGCGCCGCCGGGAACGCCAACCCGGACCTGATCTACACGGTTTTGGGAGGGGGAATTATGGGTATGTGGAGTGGACTGGTCTTCACTTCCACTTATGATATCCGTGCGGACCGGCGGGAAGGCACCCTTGAATTGATCGTGGGAAGCCCCACCCCGCTGCGCCGGGTGGTGGGATGGCGATCAGCATTAAATATATTTGCGGGATCCACCAGCATGCTCGCCGCGGTCCTGATCGCCGTGCTCATCTTCGATTATTCCATCGCAGCTGCCAACGTGCTGATCGTTGTCCTTTCATTTGGCCTTCTGCTTTTCGGCTTGTGGTGTCTGGGAATCTTCCTGGCCAACCTGCTGGCGTGGTCGCGTCTTTCCGGCACCTTTGTGGACCTGCTGGAAATGCCAATCGCGTTGTTGTGCGGGTTCATGTACCCTATCAGCGTTCTGCCAGCCTGGATGCAGAACATTTCCGTCATCTTTCCGATCCGTTGGAGCCTGGAAACACTACGGGATGGATTGCGCGGGGCGACAATCGATGAAAACGTCCTCGCACGCTGGGCGATCTCGCTGGGCATTTCGCTGGTGTTTTACCTGCTCTCACGCTACCTGGATGTAAAAGTGCACGATCACATCCGCTTAACCGGAGAATTGAATTCCGTATGATCAGGAATTTCGTTCATCTCGTCCGTTTGTACTTTTTCCAGGCATGGTTTTCATACCGGTCGCTTTTCGCGTGGAGCACGCCTTTCAGTTATATGACAAGCAAGTTCGGCTTTCCGTTTTTTTCGATGCTGATGTTCGTTTTCATCGGAAAATTCGTGGGTTTCAATGACCCGGCTTACATCGTCATCGGCAACATTCTGCTGATGCCGTCCATCAACGGATTGTACGGGATTTCGATGACGATCGGCAACGAACGCCAGTTTGGCGCGATGTCTTACCTGCTTGGCAGCCCCGCGCCGCGTGCGCCTCTCTTCCTCGGGCGCGCGTTCTTTCACATTATTGATGGGTTTATTACCGTGCTCATCGCGCTCCCGATCGCCATCCTGTTCTTTGACCTCGGTTTCTCCGGGATCAACCTGTTTCTGATGACCTGCTGCCTGATTCTGCTCTCGGTCACCACGACCGGGTTGGGGTTCATCATGGGCACCATCAGCCTGCGCAGCCGGGATGGCTGGATGTTCACAAACACCCTCGGGCAGCTGCTCTTCATTCTCATCGGGGTAAATTTCCCCGTTGATAAGCTGCCGGTCGCGCTGCAGCAGGTTTCGAATTACCTGCCGATGACACGGGGAATTATGGCAGCGAGATTGGTACTGGACGGGGCAAACTGGGCGGCTGTATCGGGTCTGCTGCTCGGCGAAATTCTCGTCGGCGCAATCTATATCCTCTTCGGTTATACCTTGTTCCGCTTAATCGAAAGAGCCAGTATGGATACCGGCTCTCTTGATAGCATTTGAGTAAAAAGGTGCTTTTCTAGTTAATCCGAAAATACGGGTAAATGTCCCAGCGCGATCACATCGCGCCACTTGGCGCGCTCACCCTCGGTGAAAACCGCGGTTTCTCCCACAACCTCAGCGCCGGCTTTTTGCACCAGCATCCTCATCCCCTGCAACGTCGATCCGGTGCTGATTACATCATCCACGATGACCACTTTCCTGCCGCGCATCAGCTCGATGTCCTTTTCGTCAAGATAAAGATACTGAGGCTCACCGGTTGTGATGGAGAGTGTTTCAGTCTTCAGAGCGCTGCCCATGTACGGTTTGTACACCTTACGCAAAACAACGTATGGCTTGCGGGTTTCAACCGCCAGCGCGTGCGCCAAAGGGATGCTCTTGGCTTCTGCCGTTAGCAAAACATCGAATTCCACACCGGATAAGCGCTCCGCCAATGCCGCCGCGCAGGCCTGCACCAGTTCGGTGTCACCCAGAATATTGAGAATCGCGATCCTCAACCCTGGTTTAATCTCAAAAAGCGGCAGGTCGCGGTGAACACCCGCGATATCAACGGGATATGTGTCTCTTTTTTCCATAACGGTCTCCAAAAAATGGTGTTTGCGGGCGGTCAACCCGCAATCCTGAGTGTATCATAATTATTGCGCATTGATTTTAAAATCAGATTCCCGCGCTTCGGTTTGCGGGAATCTTTGCACAAATAATGGTATGGTAAAATCATTGAGAGCCGGGGACGCCGACCCCGGCTCTCTTTACTAAGGAGGAGAAGAAAAGAAGTCGCCCTGTAGATAGTGTAGCAGGGTTCACTTTATTAAACTTGACTCTTTCCCTACGATTACCCTACGAATACCCGCATTTGCTCATTTTTTTCGGGTATCTTTATGACAGGAATAAGCTGAATGCACGCTTCGATCAGATTTATTAGCCCTATTGGCATCATCACCATTGAAGAATCAATTAATGGTATTGCGCGTGTAGATATCAGCGACCCGGCCAGTGACAAGCCCATCGAAACTGATCTGGACGAGCTTCTACTGCGCGCCAGGAGTCAGATACTGGAGTACCTCAATGGTACGCGGAGGGAGTTCGATCTGCAGCTGGATTGGGGTGCGATGACGGCTTTCCAGGAAGATGTACTGCAAAAGACACTTTCAATCCCGTACGGAGAAACACGTACATATGGCGAGCTCGCGCACGCCCTGGGTAAACCTGCGGCCAGCCGCGCGGTCGGTGGAGCGCTGGCGCGCAACCCGCTGCCATTGCTCATCCCGTGCCATCGCGTGGTTTCCTCAACACGCGCGCTTACCGGATATTCCGCCGCCGGGGGTATTGTCACAAAAGCCAGGCTGCTTCAGATGGAGGGACAGCGCGTTGTCGGTAAAAAACTGGATTAAATTCTTTGCACTCGGCATCGTTTGGGGCAGCTCATTTTTCTGGATCAAGATCGGTCTCCAGGAAGTCGACCCGCTCCACGTGGTATTTTACCGGGTGTTTTTTGCCCTGCTCGGGCTGGGAGCGTTTTACATTTTTACGCGCCGCAGGTTTCCACTGCGCAAAGCCTGGAAACTATATCTCTTTCTGGGCATCTTTAATGTAGCGCTGCCCTTCTTCCTCGTGTCGTGGAGCGAAACGCATATAACCTCCGGAATGGCATCCATCCTGAACTCAATGCAGCCTCTCACCACCTCCTTGCTCGCAGCGATCTTTATCAAAGAAGAAAAACTCACCCCGCAGCGCATTGCTGGATTAGTGCTTGGTTTTGGCGGGGTTCTGGTTCTGATGTCCGACAAACTGGGCGGTGGGATGACTAATGAAGCGATCGGCATCATCGCGATGATCATCGCCGTGTTCGGGTATGGCTCCAGCGGAGTTTTCGCCCGCGTTCACAACGATGGTGTCAAGCCGGAGGATCAGGCCCTGGGACAATTCGTTCTGGGTATGTTCTTCATCATCCCAGCGATGCTGACCTTTGAATCCCCGTTCACCATTCCAGTGAGACCGGTATCCTACCTGGCCTTTGGTTGGCTGGGTCTGCTGGGTTCATTTTTTGCCGCCATCACATGGTACTCTCTGCTCGATGAGATCGGACCATCGCGGGTGAGCATGACCACCTACATGTTCCCGCTGGTGGGTGTGATCCTTGGTGCAACGATCTTGAGGGAACCAGTCGATTGGCGCATCGTGGTTGGCGGTTTAATGATCATAGGCGCTATAATCATAGTGAATCAGAAAAAGCGACAGGTGCCTGTTCCTGTTGTACAAGAAAGTCTACTTGAGGACCAAAACTAAAATGACAGACAATAATGAATTCCGCGCTGGTTACGTAGCGGTCATCGGTCGTCCAAACGTGGGTAAATCCACATTGATCAACGCGCTGCTCAACCAGAAGATCGCTGCTGTATCCCCAAAGCCGCAAACCACCCGCCGCAACCAGCTGGGTATTCTCACACTGCCCGAAGCACAGATCATCTTTGTTGATACGCCGGGATTGCATGTCCCCCAGCACAAACTGGGTGATTTTATGAACCAGGCAGCCAATAACGCCCTGCTGGATGCTGACATCATCCTCTGGTTGTTGGATTCAAGCGAGTCGTTTACCGCTGAAGACCGCCTGATCGGCGAGAAAATGGGCAATGTGCGTAAACTCCCGCCCGTGTGGATCGGATTGACGAAGACGGATTTGATCAGCGCTGATGTATTGGAGGAACGAAAAAACCATGCGCTTGAACTCTTTCCGGCGCGCGATATCCTGACCCTTTCGATACAAGCAAAGGAAAGCCTTGATAGTTTGCTCGCGTTGATCATTGAGCACCTGCCAGCCGGGGAACCCTTCTTTGATGAAGACATCATCACCGACGCATACGAACGCGACATTGCCGCCGAGCTGATCCGGGAATCCGTGTTAATGCACATTCGCGATGAAGTGCCGCATTGTGTTGCCGTGCAAATCGATGCTTACGAAGAGCGTCCCGACGAAGGAGCGTATATTGAAGCAACCTTGTACGTCGAACGCGATTCACAAAAGGGCATCCTGGTGGGCAAAGGCGGTGAGATGATCAAGACCATTGGCACGCGAAGCCGCAAAGAGATCGAAGCGATGAGCGGGCGTAAAGTCTTCCTCAAACTGCGCGTCAAGGTTAATAAGAACTGGCGCAACTCACAGGACGCGCTCGAACTGCTCGGTTACAAGAACCGGAAGGAATAAATTGTTCACCTGGGCGTTCTTTTTCGCGTGTGGTTTCGCTCTGTTGGATTGGGCTTCCACCTGGAAAGGATGGAAAAGGCGGCTTTATATGACAAAGCCGGCGGTTATGGCCTTCCTCATCATATGGACGATCCAACTGACCGGATGGAAAGATGAAATGCTGTGGTTTGGCATCGCCCTCGCGCTATCGCTCGTCGGTGACATTCTGCTGATGCTAAATCCGCGATATTTCATGTTCGGCGGAACTGCTTTTCTGCTGGCACATGTCGCATACCTGATCGGGTTTAACCAGACCCCCTCGCCCTTCAGCATCAGTGTGATGGTGGTAGCCGTGCTGGTGGGTTTTTCCGCCGCGAATGTCTTCAAGCGCATCCGACCGGGGATCATGCGGGTTCCACGGGGAAAACGATTCTTAACCGCCCTCAGCCTGTACGGGATTTCATTAACCCTTATGCTGCTTTCAGCGATGCTGACGCTCTTCAGAGCGGACTGGCTGCTGATGCCCGCGGTGCTGGTTTCTACCGGCGCGGTACTTTTTTACACTTCAGATACCATGCTGGTCTATGACCGTTTTGTGCGCCGCTTCGATCGCGCCCAGAGCTATGTTCACCTGACCTACCACCTGGCGCAGTTCGCCCTCATCACCGGTGCGATTATGCACCACTTGCGATGAAGCCTATTTAAATGGTCTGAACCCCTCACCCAGTGCTTCGTGTGACACACCAATGACCATAAAAGCCTGCGGGTCAATCTCCTTGACCATCTGTTTCAACTGATTAACCTCTGATCGGGTAATCACGCAATACAGTACCGGACGGTCACTGCCGGTATAAGCCCCCTTGCCTGAAAGCACGGTCACGCCCCTCTCCATCGCGTTCATCACCTCGCGGGCGATGGCTTCATGTTTCCCCGAAATAATGATCGCAGTGCGGAATATCCCCGAGCCTTCCGAGATCATTTCCGCCGCCAACCCGCTGACGTAGATGACCACCATGCCATAGAGCGCATTTTCCCATGAGAAGGCAAACCCGCCCGCCAGCACCACCAGTGAATCTGTGATTAAATAAGCGGCTGAAATGGAGATACCCAACCGGTGATTTAGAATACGCCCCAGGATATCCGAACCTCCGCTCGTACCCCCTCCTCGGTACACCAGCCCCAGCCCCACGCCGAGCAGCACCCCGCCAAACAGCGCGTTTAGCACGTTATCCTGTGTCATCCCCTGCGCAGGGATTACAAAGACCAGTAGATCAGTAAGGAGAGAAAAAGCGCCTACAGCGACGGCAGTTCGCAGCGCAAAACGCGGCCCGCCCAGGAAGCGCCAGCCCAGCACAAACAGGGGGATGTTACCTATGAACACCATCAGACCGATGGGAATCGGCGCAAAATGATTGATGATCTGCGCAGCCCCGCTGATACCGCCGCTGACCAGCTGCCCAGGGACAAGGAAAAGCCGCATAGCAAACGCCTGCACCAGCGCCCCTAACAGGACAACCAGGTATTCACTGCCGGTTTTCCAGGAAAGGTCAAGTGGACCGAGCCAAATTTTAAAACGCTGCCAGGCTGATATTTTTTGCGTAGATTGGATGGTCATGAGTAACCTCTTATTAGAAATCGCCCAATTGTATCAGATAGGCAGGGTTAAAAACGGAAATTGGCTTGACGGGGTTGGGGGGCAGTGGTATTATTGTGTTCCGCGATGCGGGGTAGAGCAGTGGCAGCTCGTCGGGCTCATAACCCGGAGGTCAGTGGTTCGAATCCACTCCCCGCTACTATTTTCCAGACGACCAGCAATGGTCGTTTTTGGTTTAAACATGCGTTAATTCCTTGAACTATTTAATTGAGAAGAGAGGTTATTTGTTGACTATAAATCTATTCTCTTCTTGAGATAGGTCAAGCGTATCATTCCTATGATTCCATTGCAATATACCAATATCGGTAGGTTGTTAACCCGGAAACCTATCCATATCGATAGGGTTTGGGGGGCAGGTCAGTTTCATCTTGCTTTTCACTAGCTGAGTTTGGTGTAAATCTTTACACAAACTTTAAGAATGCTTCAAGGAGCCTTTACCCATCTTCGATACACTAAGGTAGTAATTTAGGTATGTTAGTGAATAGGAGAAAGTAAGATGAAAAAATCTTTGGGTATCGCGTTTGCAGTAGTAGGAAGCGTCATTGTGGTTGTCTTGATTTTTGGTGCAGGACTATTCCTTGGACATTCCAATGTATTCGCGAATAATTACAGTACGAATGGTTTCAAAGCACAGACGACCAATTATCCAGGCTACTCTATGATGGGTGGCTACAACATGATGGGTGGATATAATGAGGTGGAATCATTTGAGAATAACAACACTTCCATTACCAACCCACTGAGCATTGACCAGGCCAAACTGGCGGTCGAGGGTTATTTGAAGAACCTGAACAATTCTGATCTTGAACTCAAGGAGATCATGATCTTCAACAATAATGCCTATGCGCGGATTGTCGAGAAGAGTACCGGGATCGGCGCTATGGAATTGTTGGTCGACCCTTCCTCTTTATCAGTTTTCCCTGAATACGGTCCAAACATGATGTGGAATGAGAAATATGGACACATGGGCGGGAATGGCATGATGCGGGGCGCAGGTATGATGGGAGGTTACTACCGCAATTCTTCCTCTGTCTCTTCACAGATGTCAGTGACCCCTGAACAAGCCCTGCAGATCGCCCAGGAGTATTTGGATCTGCAATTTCCCGGTTACAAAACGGCTACCGATGCGGATCCCTTCTATGGTTACTACACCATCGATGTTATGAAGGACGGTCAACCAATCGGGATGCTTAGTGTCAATGGTAATAATGGACAGGTCTTCCTGCATACTTGGCACGGAACCTTTATCGAGATGTGGGAATGATCTGATATACACTCCTCCTTTTCAGGGATTGGCAGTTCTGCCGATCCCTGTTTATATGTACAATAGGTTTGTAACTTAATATTTTGCGAGGACATTGAGATGACTGCTGCCAAGATACTCATTATCGATGATGAATCTTCCATTCATACCTTTCTAAGCGCCTATTTGAAGGCTGAAGGATATGAATTCCAATCAGCCTACGACGGACCAGCAGGATTGGCGATCACCCGTTCTTTCAAGCCGGATATCATCGTCCTGGACGTCATGCTCCCAGGCATGGACGGGATTGAACTGCTTGCCAACCTGAGACGCGAGTCGAATGTCTATGTGATCATGCTTACCGCCAGATCTGAGGAAACAGATAAGATCGTCGGACTTTCTGTCGGCGCGGATGACTACCTGACCAAACCTTTCAGCCCGCGTGAACTTGTCGCCCGTATCAAGTCCGCTCTCAGGCGCTTGCGAAACCCAACCAGCAATACCGGGGAACCTGCCGTTCTCAATTTCCCGCATCTCCGCATTGATGTTGCTGCAAGGCGGGTCTGGGTGGGTGAAAATCTGATTGACCTGACAACGGTTGAATTCGACATGTTACTTGTCCTTGCCCAACATCAAAGCATGGTTTTAAGTCGGGAACAACTGCTGGAGAAAATCTGGGGGTACGATTATTTCGGTGATACCCGGGCGGTGGATGTTCATATTGGCCATATTCGCCAAAAGCTGGGGGGGGATTCTATGATCAAAACAATCCGTGGAGTGGGCTATCGCTTTGAGGATAAATAGGTGATACCATGATGAGATTTATACGCACGCATCTTACCTGGAAGGTATTCCTTTCTTATCTGCTCGTTGTTTTTATCGGTGTCATTGTACTGATCACTGCCGCCAGTCTGTCTGTACCCGCGGCGTTTGAGCGGCATATCGCTAGTATGAACGCAATCGTCACCAATGGAAATATGATGGGCAATGATCAACAAATGGTATCAGAGTTATTTTCGCAATATAAAAAGGCAGTTTTCGAGGCAGTGACGTATGCCACGCTCGCTGCCTTAGTTGCGGCTATTTTAGCTAGTTTTTTCATAAGCCGCCAGGTGGTCACCCCCACTTTGCGGATGATGAGCCTCAGCCACCGCATCGCTGAGGGAGAATACGAAGAACGACTATCTCTCCCCGTAGGCCAGCAGACGGACCAAATCGATGAACTGGGTCAGCTGGCACTCAGTTTCAACCAGATGGCGGATAAACTTGAGAAGACTGAGACCATGCGCCTCGAACTGATCGGGGACGTTACCCACGAATTGCGGACGCCGCTCACTGCGGTCAAAGGATATCTTGAAGGGTTGATGGATGGGGTTTTACCCGCCGACCCGGAAACTTACCAGCAAATTCACTCAGAAATTGACCGTTTGCAGCGCCTGGTTAATGATTTGCAGGAGTTAAGCCGGGTGGAAGCCGGAGCTTTTCAATTGCGGCTCACGCTTGTTTCACCTGCCAGTCTGATCGAAAGAATTCAGAGTACTCTCGGCCGCCAATTCGAGGATAAGAACATCCAGCTTGAGGTAAGCGTGGAATCCGACCTCCCCGATATCCTGGTTGATCAAGACCGTATCATCCAGGTGCTGACGAACCTGGTGGGAAATGCGCTTCAATATACCCCCAGTGGTGGAAAAGTATTTGTCCATGTTTTCAGGGAAAAATCAGCAGTACGTTTTTCAATAACAGATAATGGCATTGGGATCTCTGCAGAACAAATCCCCTTCATTTTCAACCGCTTTTACCGCGCAGATAAATCCCGGACCAGGGCGAGCGGGGGTAGCGGCATTGGTCTGACAATCGCCAAGGCACTGGTTCAGGCTCATCAGGGGAAAATTTGGGCCGAGAGCAACGGCGAAGGCAAAGGCAGCACTTTTTCATTCTTGATCCCCCTCTCCAGTTAAAAGTGGATTGCTCCCCATTTTCCTTTACCGAAACTTTACAAACCCTTGAATAATCCTTCATCCTCCAATGTTAAGATAGGTATGTAAGTAACAAACACCTCGCTATGAGGCAAAACGAAAGGATGAAACATTATGATGATGGGTTATTGGTACGGAGGTCTTGGTTGGATTGGGATGGTCATCAACCTGGTCATATTGGTTGCATTGATCATCGGGTTGGTGTTCCTGGTCATCTGGATCGTGAAGCGATCGGGTAATAACAATCCGGGTCAAATGCTGAACAATGCCGCGCAGCCTGCGGTCGAAATTGCCAAGGAACGTTATGCGAAAGGCGAGATCACTCGCGAAGAGTATCAAAAGCTTTTAGTTGATCTGGGAACAAGGTAGGTGAATGATGATGGGTTTTGGAATGATGGGCGGTATGTTTGTTTTTTGGGTCATTATCATCGTTCTGGCTGTATTGCTGGTGAAAGGTTTGTTCAACTCTAATAGTAATCGATCAAGCAACTACCCCAGCACCCCAAAACAGATCCTGGACGAAAGATACGCCAGGGGTGAAATCACCCAGGAACAATACCAGATAATGGTGAAAGATATTCACTAATCGATTCAATACCGGGAGAACCAGGCCATCACACAGGCTTTGCTCTCCCATTTTGTTCAAATTTCAGCAAATTTTATGGGTAAAGGAAACAAACAAATGAGAAGACATCAAGTGGTGATGATCGCCGCCATTGTGGCGGTTGTAGTGATTGCAGTAGGGGTCATTCAGGTAAAGAAACCCGTCAACCAATCGGAAGCCGCCTTCCTGGAGAAATACGGAGTAAACGGTCTTACCGTCGAGGAAATTGTGCACAAGCTCTATAGCACCACATCGGATCCCTCGGGGCTCAAAGCGAGTATCACCAGCGATTTCCTGGTCCTCATGGATGAATCAAACGAGGTCAGGTTAGCGCTGCCTGAGGATAAGTTTTATCTCTCCTTTGCGCCTTACATCAACCAAACCCATCCATGCGCGACGCACAGCCTGGCATCCTGCCAGGGCGAGTTAGTCAATCAGGAAATTCACGCTGTTATTACCGACAGTGAAGGAAAAGAGCTGGTCAATTCCGATTTGACCACCATGGCGAACGGTTTTGTGGGTGTGTGGCTGCCGCGAAATATTGATGGTACTGTGACTGTAAGCTACAATGACTTGGTCGCACAGGCACCCATCAAAACTTTTACAGGAAGTGACACCTGCCTGACGACCCCGCTCCAACTCAATTGATTGCTCATTATTACCTGAAGCATAAAGGGCGTGCCTGTAATGACTAAAACAACTTGGTGAAAATAGGTGGCTCCGTAATCAACCTACTTACTGAATTTATCAGTTATGGGAGAGCAAGACCATCGCACAGGGTTTGCTCTCCCTTTCCACCAGGTAGTTCTGAGAATTTGGTATTTTGATTATCAGAGAAAAAATGCTAAAAGAAATTAATCCTCACCACCGCCTTGATGCAGCCAAGGTGAATGTGTCAACAGATTTGTTGGATGTGAAATAACATTATAGAGGACCACAGCATTGATTTTTCGAAACTATAAGAGGTGAAACATGACCGATGAACCTAAAAAAGACGATGAAAAAACGCAGAATGTAAATCTTTCCTCCATGCATCATTCAGCCATGGAACACGAGCATCATGCGCATGAAATGACAGGGATGGAGCACGACCACAGCAAGATTGCACCTGTACATGACACCCATGCAGGTCATGATATGAACATGAAAGAGATGGATATCGGAGAGCATGCTGATCATAGCATGTCCACGAATCAAGGCGGACATGAAGACCACAGTGCCCATGTGGATCATCGCGGGCATGAGCAATTGTTCCGCAAAAAGTTTTGGATCTCACTGGTACTTTCGATCCCCGTGTTAATTTTTAGTTCATCAGTTCAATCCTGGTTGCGTTACAGCGTCCCGGATTTTCCGGGCAGCAACTGGATCACCCCGGTCTTTGCAGTTATTGTCTTTTTATACGGTGGGCTGCCCTTTTTACAAATGGCAGTTCCAGAAATTAAGAATCGTAAACCAGGCATGATGACCTTGATTTCACTGGCAATAAGCGTGGCCTTCGTTTACAGCGTGGCTGCGCTTTTCCTACCTACCAGTGTCACTTTCTTTTGGGAATTGGTCACTTTGATCGATATTATGCTTTTAGGGCACTGGATAGAAATGCGCAGTATTCGGCAAGCCTCGGGAGCATTGAACGAACTGGCACAATTGATGCCGGACACAGCTGAACGCATCCTGCCGGATAGTAGCACGGAAACCGTTACAGTAAGTCAATTAAAAAATGATGATTTGGTTCTAATTCGCCCGGGGACTAATGTACCTGCAGATGGTGAGGTACAGGAAGGTGAATCAGATGTCAATGAAGCCATGTTAACCGGAGAATCGGTGCCCGTGAAAAAGCTCGTGGGGAGTAAGGTAATCGCTGGTACGATCAATGGGGATGGCAGCCTGAGGGTTAAAATAACTGCCACAGGCGACAAAACTGCTCTGGCAGGTATTATGCGCTTGGTAGAGCAAGCACAACAGAGTAAATCCAATACCCAGGTTTTGGCAGACAAAGCTGCTGGATGGTTGTTTTATGTGGCATTGGGTGTAGCTGCAATTACGGCAGTGGCTTGGACGATTGCGGTTGGGTTTAATGTAGAGGTTATCGCCCGAGTCGCAACTGTCTTAGTTATTGCCTGTCCGCATGCTTTGGGGCTTGCTGTTCCTCTGGTGGTAGCGATTACAACCGCGATGGGTGCGCAGAATGGCATTTTGGTTAGGGATCGTTTAGCGCTTGAAAAAGCCCGCAAGATTAACATGATCGTTTTTGATAAAACCGGTACACTCACCGAAGGCAAGTTTGGTGTCGTTGCTATTGAAACTGTTGAGGATGTAACCGAAGAAAAAGCATTAGCATTAACAGCAGCAATTGAAGGTGACTCAGAACACACCATTGCCCGTGGGATTCGTAAATCTGCCGAAGAACGACAACTTTCTTTACCCGACATCTCAGATTTTGAAGCACTTAAGGGACGTGGCGTAAAAGCCATACATGACGGTCATTCTGTGTATGTCGGCGGTCCCCGCTTATTGGAAATGCTCAAAATTGATCTACCCAAAAATATTGCCGAATTCGAACAACAAGCTAGTCAAAAAGGTCAAAGTGTTGTAAACCTGATTATTGAAGAAGGCACAAAGGGCTCGCGTGTAATTGCCGCTTTCGCATTGGCTGATGTTATCCGGACAGAAAGCAAGACTGCTATTCAAAAACTACATGAGATGAACATTGAAGTGGCCATGCTGACTGGTGACAGCCAAGCAGTCGCAAAAGCTGTTGCGGACGAGCTTGGAATTGACACATATATCGCTGAGGTTTTGCCTGAACATAAGGATCAAAAAATCATAGAACTTCAAAAACAGGGGAAAAGTGTTGCAATGGTTGGCGATGGGGTTAATGATGCGCCAGCGCTCACACGCGCAGACGTGGGTATTGCCATCGGCAGTGGTACTGATGTAGCTATTGAATCAGCCGGTATTATCCTGGTGAAGAGTAATCCCCAGGATGTCGTTAAGATCTTCGACCTGAGCCGGGCCAGTTACAAAAAAATGGTTCAGAACCTGATTTGGGCTGCCGGGTATAACATTGTTGCTCTACCTTTAGCAGCCGGTGTATTAGCACCAAGTGGCATCTTGCTCTCCCCTGCTATAGGAGCTGTTCTAATGTCCCTTAGTACGGTAATCGTTGCTATCAATGCCCAGTTGCTGCGTACGCATCGATTGTGATTCCTGTATAGATATAGTTTTAAAAGGAGGGGTTCTATGTCGGCTCAATTGTCTATGCCCATGATTATTTCCGCAAGTTTGTCATCACTACATCCAGATGTTAATTCAAGAGATGTCTATAGATTACTTAAATTCTGGAATGGGTATGGTGATATAAAAACCATATAAGATTTATGGGAAGTGAGTACACAGGTTTTATTCTGAAATTCACTAGATAGCGTGGGTATCCCACGGTATATGCGCCTCTGAATAATATGAACGGAGCATAAACCAGATTCATTAATTACAAAGTAATATCTGATCCGAAAAGATACTTGACTTACCCACTTAAAGAAGCTACTATACGAATATCAATCAACTATCGCTGCGTGCCGGGCAAGCAAGAACCAGCGTTCGTCGGTTTGACTGATTTGCAGAACCCGCCGCACAAATGGCACGGATTCAGGAGCATTACTCATAACCCGGAGGTCAGTGGTTCGAATCCACTCCCCGCTACTATTTTCCAGACGACCAGCAATGGTCGTTTTTGGTTTAAACATGCGTTGATTCCTTGAACTATTTTGTTGAGAAGAGAAATATTTCATTGACTACAAAACGGTTCTCTTCTTGAGATAGATCAAGGTTATCATTCCAACGATTTCAACGCAATATACCAATATCGGTAGGTTGTTAACCTGAATATCTATCCAAATGGATAGGTTTTGGGGATTCAGATACATTTATTGTCATAAAAAGGGTAGATCGGTTTAAGGTTGTTTAGCTGTTAAGGTCCACCAAACCCGCCCGTAGAGCAGCTACCACCGCCTGTGTCCGGTCAGACACGTTCAATTTGGCAAAAATAGCGCTGGTGTAATTGCGCACAGTGCCCTCAGACAGGAAGAGCCGTTT
>JACDJC010002197.1_pt1 | contig 15753 bp, 11 predicted proteins | sample 7454191 | NCBI WGS metagenome assembly JACDJC01 (sample SAMN14253291, study PRJNA609438) | sludge metagenome | isolation source: sludge after 25d culture with pyrite and EDTA | collected 2018-12-20 | reverse complement strand
GATTTCAACGATGAAGCGGAAGGTCGGGTTGCTGACGCTACGTAGATCAGCCATAGTTTTCTCCCGGAGTCATGGGCCGCTGACGCTCCCGTTCCAACTGCATGTCGCGCCGCAACATCGCGTAGACGCGGTCGGCCACCTGGCGCACCAATTCGGGGCCGAGGTTGCCCGGCGACGGCTGGCGGTCGTCGTCCGAGGCGGGTTGCGGTGGAAGCGTGTCGTTGTTTGCTGGTTCCATTCTGAATCTCGATGGTAATTGCATCAGGCGACCAGCGGCGCGACTTGTAGTGGAAACTGATTGCCGCAATGAGGGCAAACCGCGCTCACCACCACGCCGGTGTCGCCGTTCAAACGCAAATAAAGGTCCTCCAGATACAATAAGTCGGATGCAAACAGGTCGGCGATCACTTGCGGCGTGATGGCCGCGACGTCGCCCAGGGCGATGATGACCTGACTCAGCAGCATCATCGGCAGATAGGCCTCATTACTCCGCACGGCCGGATGACCGGCGGCGGCGATCTCGTCGCCGGCCGTCGCCAGCCGCATGCGTCCGTGGCGATGGAGTTGGCCCTGTCCGTCCAGATAGCCGCGCGGCAATGTGAAGTCGAACTCTGTTTGCATCCGTCCCTCTCAACCGCTAGACCTTCACCCGGCGAATCCCTTCGTGGGCGATGGTCATCTCCTCGATGCCGATCTCATTGCTGTCGGCCTTCGGTTGAGGGCCGGTGATCTTGACCGGCCACGCGCCGTCGAAGTCCCAGCGGGCCACATCCTTGTTCATGTGGTCTTGCATGGTGACCGAGCCGTTGTGGCGGGCGCTCTCCACGTCGCCGTCCTCCACCATCTTGCGCCAATCCCACATGTCCATGCTGTCGGTGATGCCGCGCTTCAGAGTGATGTTCTCCCACTTCAGCCGGCCGGGAATCTTCATCACCACCTCTTTGCCATCCTGCACCACCTTGTGCTCGATCACCTCGTGTTCCGACCCCAGGCCGGAGCATTCAGTGAAGAAGCCGGTGACGACGCCCTGAATATCGATCTTGAAATGAAATCCCGCTAAGGGGTCACGCATTGGCATTTTCGTTCTCCTTAATCAATCGTAATACGTCGTCAAGACACAGCGTCTAGACGGCATTCGGCCCAGCCCACTGGCTGATGCGGAAGATGACGAACTCAGCCGGTTTTACCGGAGCAACGCCGATCTCGATGATCAGCTGGCCCAGGTCGCGGATTTCCAGCGGGTTCAACTCCTCGTCGCATTTGACATAGAACGCCATCTCCGGCGTGTTGCCGAACAGCGCGCCTGTACGCCAGATCACCCGCAGGAAAGCTGAGGTATCGCGTCGCACTTTAGCCCACAAGGTGTAGTCGTTCGGCTCGAAGACTACCCATTGCATGCCCCGTTCCAGCGACGCCCCGATGAGAATGAACAGGCGGCGGACGTTGATGTAGCGCCAGGAACCGTCGCTGCTCAAAGTGCGCGCACCCCAGACGCGGATACCACGACCTGTGAAAGCACGGATACAGTTGACGCCAATCGGGTTGAGCGTATCCTGGTCGGCCTTGCTCAGGTTAATCTCCAGGTCGATGGCGCTTAGAACCACCTCGTTGGCCGGGGCCTTGTGGACACCACGCTCGGCGTCACTGCGGTTATAGATGCCGACGATGTGGCCGCTAGGCGGCACCAGCTTGCTGCCGTTGCCGCTTCCACTCAGGTCAGCCACCCTGATCCATGGGTAATAGAGAGCGGCATAGCTGGTGTCAAAGTTGACATAATTCCGCCACTCCTTGGCCTTCTGCGCGTTGAGCCCCGGCGGTGTGTCGAGCACAGCGAAGCGATAGCGCATGTTTTGGCAGTGGGTGATAACCGCCGACTGGATGCTCTTTACCCGCTCCTTGGCCGCATCGGATCCGTCATAGCCGACCATCACATCTGGGCAGAGCACCAAGCGCACGTCATCGAGCGCTTCCAGCCCGCCCAGACCGGTGCGTTCGCCCGGGTCGCCAACGAAATCGGCCGCGCTGAGCAGTGGTGGCGCGCCACCTCCGGCCAGTTCGTACGTTCCGTCGAGCGGCATTCCCGATCCCGCGCCGGAGATGATGACGTTGCCGTAGTTCGCTTCTTCGACACTCTTCATCGTCAGGCCCGATTTCGATTCGTCGCCCACGGTCATCGTGAAGGTATCTTTGGCCTTGTCGCCATCCTTGTCGGTGGCGATGACGACCTTGAGACCGTTGTGGCCGGGCCCAGCGCTCTTGGCCGACACCACGAAGGATTTACCTTTGCCACTGGTCGTTGGAACAGTGACCGTGGCAAAAACGCCCTGCTCGTTAAGCGCGCGCAGGCTGGTTACGTAACAGGCACCGCCGCCGTTGGCAAAATAGCCATAAACGGCATCCGGAAGATAGGCGCCATCCAGGAAGCCACCGAAATACTCGGTGTACTTTGTCCAACTGGTGACAAGGATGGGCTGGTTGACGAGCGCTGCCGGTAAGATCGGCCGCGGCAGGCCCGTTGCCGGGTCGATAGTTTTCTCGCTGGCTTCCGCGGTGATGCCGATGAAGGCCGCTGTCGAAGTGCCGACCGCTTCCACCGGCTTTGTACCGCGATCTACCTCCTGGACGTAGACTCCGGGAGATAAGATTGTGAGTGCAGACATGTCTTGTTCTCCTTCAATAATAATTAGTATCGGGCGGTGGTTGGACCGCTTGGCCAGTGTGTGCAGTCGATAGCCCGGCCGTCATTTCCCGCGCCGGCCGCGCGGATCGCCTCACGGGCCGAGCTGGGGCGGGTCTTTGTTCGATTTGTTCATCGTGCCACCATTCCCTATATCTCTATCTGGTAATCAGGGCCGGGAACCCGGACAGGTTTCCGGGTCGGCGGTCCCGACTCCGGCGATGCTACCAGGGTGTATTCGCCGGGCGGAAACATGCCCAATACAAAGCGGCCGGCCTCGTCGCTGGCGGCGGCGAAACCCGTGCCCTCGATGACCACCCGGACACCGGCCTGCGGTTTGCCGCGACGGGTGACGGTGCCGCCAATAGCTGTGTTGGTCTCGGCCGTGCCATTGACAAATTTCTGCCTGCGCGTTGGCGCTTCGGCCTGGCCGGTGCGCCAGGTGACTGTGCGCACGATCGGCCCGCTCACCTCGGCCCACGGATCCAGCGCCAGAGTCACCTGGTAAGAGACGGATGGGCGCATCTCGTTATCGAGCGAACTCCAGACCTCAGCCGGATTCGTGAGCCGGTCGTGGCGAGCCAACTGTCCCTGTAATTCGAAAGGTTGGTCTTTCATCATGCCGACCAGAGATTCCTCCGGCAGTATGGGAAAGCGGAACAGAGCCAGCATGGCCCGCGTCAGCAGGCGATGTTCATCCTCCGGTTCCTTGGCCCAGGCGGTCATCATGTAGGTGCAATCAACGCGCAGGGGAGTGCGTTTCATGCGCGCCTGATCGTCGTCGCTGCCCAGTTGCTGCCATTGGTGCTGGCGCAGGGTGTTGTTCTCGCGCACGTCATACAGGTAGAGATTGAGCGTCGGCCCTTGCAGGCGCGCGCTCCACTCCCGCGCTGGTTGATTGAACTTAATGTCAATCTCGCCGTTCTTCACCGGCAACTCCCGGATCAACAGCCGGCGGATGGTTTCGTCCAGATCAGCGATCATAGTTCACCATGGCCGGATCAGGCCTCTTCCTCAAGCTCCTCAGTCTCCTGCATCTGCGCTACCGGCGGCTCTTCTTCCTCTTCCACTTCCTGGGCCTGCACCGGCGGCACCTCTTCCTCTTCCATTTCCTGGGCCTGCACCGGCGTTACCTCCTCCTCTTCCAGCGCTTCTTCCTGGCGCATGGCCGTCTCGCTCTGCGTCACGGCGGCGGCCACCTGATCGGCCTCGGCCTCATAGCGGTCGTTGGGATCATTCACCGTCATCTTGCCCTGCACCGAGGGCGGCGCGGCCCCTTGCTGCACAACATGGGTCAGTTCGTGTGCAATGAGCTGACGGCCGTCTGAGCCCGCCGGGTCATAGTGCCCATCGCGGAAGAAGATGTCGTTGCCGGTTGTGAAGGCCGCCGCCCCCAGTTGGCGGTTCAACTGGTCGGCCCGGCTATCGGTATGAACGTGGACATCGCTCAGGTCTTCGCCCATGACCGCCCCGGCCTGGGCTGCCATCCCCTTGTCGATAAGGCCACCACCACCGCGTGCCGCCTGGATGGCCGCCTCCGTGTCGTCGTCGACCACGGCCGGCCCTTCCGCGCCGCGCTGGGCCAACAGACGCTGCACGGCGGCGTTGCCCACGGTCTGTTGCAAACGGGCTACCGAGTCGCCGTCAATCGTGGCGCGGGCGTGGGCAGGCGCGTCGCTCTTCTGGACGTCGGCCGAGGCCGGTTTCGGCTTTGACCCGCTCTTGGATACTTTGTCGTCAAATGCGCGCTCAGTAGTCATGGCATTGATACCTCGTAGCTAAACAGTTTTTCATCCAGCAGACGGCCCATCTTCTGATATTCCCGGCGGGCGGCGTGGAGAATGTGCGCCAGCCCTACCGGTTTGCCGCCCTCGGCAGCCAGGAACGCGGCGGCAAGGATAATGTTGCGGATGCCGCCGCCGGTGATGCGAAATCGTTGGGCCAACAAGGCGAAATCCAAATCGGCTGCCACCGGCGCCTCGGTGGGCACATTCACCCGCCAGATGCGTTCCCGGTCGTCCGCTTCGGGGAAGGGAAATTCGACGACGAAGTGCAGCCGCCGGGTAAAAGCTTCGTCCAGATTGGCACGCAGGTTCGTCGCCAGGATGACCACCCCTTCATACATTTCCATCCGCTGCAAGAGGTAGCTGATTTCGATGTTGGCGTAGCGGTCGTGGCTATCCTTCACTTCCGACCGCTTGCCGAAGATCGCATCGGCCTCGTCAAAGAAGAGCACGGCGTTGCTGGTGGCCGCCTCCCGGAAGATGTGATCGAGGTTCTTTTCCGTCTCGCCGATGTATTTGCTCACCAGCGTGGAGAGATCGATCTTATAGAGGTCCAGTCCTAAAGCGCCGGCCATGATATCGGCGGCCATCGTCTTGCCCGTGCCCGACTCGCCAGCGAAGAGCGTGTTCAGACCCTTGCCCAGCGCCATCTTGCGGCCGAAACCCCAGCGATCGTAGACCTGCGGCCGGTGGCGCACGGTGTTGACCATCTCCTGCAACTGGCGCATGGTGTCATCGGGCAGCACAATATCGGCCCAGGTGTAGCGAGGCTGGATTTTGGTCGCCAGCGTGGCCAGATTCTGATTCGAATGGGCGCGACCGGCCGCCAGCAGGTCTTCGGCGGTTAGCGTTCGACCCTGCCAGCGGGCCAGATCGCGGGCCGTGGCCGCCGCGTCACGGATCTGCCCTGGCGTCAGGCGGAAATGACCGGCAACCTGGCGCAGATCAAGCTCTTCCGGGTTATCCAGATGGAACTCCCACAGTTGCAGCCGTTCCTCATAGTCGGGTACGTCGAAATACATCGAATAGACGGCACGCGCAGGCTGGCGATGACCCGCCTGCCACGGCCCGGCCGAGGCTACGGCCACCAGATGGGGATAGGTCAATAATTGGCGAAACAGAGACGTCTGCGGCCGACCATTCACCAGTGCCGCTTCCCAATGGTTAAGGTAGAGGGCGGCCCCCAGCAGTCGGCCATCGCGCGTCGCCAGCCGCAGACCCTCGGCCAGACCCGTCTCACCAGCGGCCAGTGCAGTCAGGTCGATGATCAGCATTGGCCGGCCGGCCTCGGTAGCCAGTTGGGCGGCCGCGTCCTGCCGGCCCGCGCCGGCGGGGCCGAAGAAGGCCAGCAGCGGCGGTTCTGCATGCCGCTGGCAGGCGGCCAGGAGCTGCTCCATGACCGCGGAATGCCGGAGACTGGTTGCCGGGCCGGGCAGCCACAGCTCGACATTGCCCGCCAGAGATTCATCCAGAGCCGGGCGGCCCAACAGGTATTCAATGACGTTGGCTGCCGGCCGCACGGTTTGGGCCAGTAATGGGGTCTGGCGCATCTGGTTCACATCACCAAGACGCAGCAGAAGCCGCGAGCCGATTAATGGGCTGTCATCGGCTAACAGCGCCCGCAATTGCAGCTTTTCTTCAAAGGAACCGGCCAGCAGGTTGAGGATGAGATCGACCGACGGCCGCTTGCGCGTCACATCATCCTGTAGATAGGCAAAAAACCGCTCATAGCGCGGGTCCAATTCCGGCGCGAGAGCGATCAACAGCACGTCGATCTCGGCCGGCGACAGGTCAAAGGCGCGGGCCAGATGGTCGAGCGGGTAGTGGACACCCGCCTCCCGGCCGGCTCGCGTGCGCGTTTCCCATTGGCGCCGCGCCCGATCCAGCGCATGAGGCCAATCGTGGCCATTGGCCGCCGGAGACGGGGAGTGTGGCGGTGGGGCCGCGCCGCCCAGCACCGGCCGCGTCCACAGATGATGGCCGAACTCGTAGCCTAGCAGAGTATCGATGTGGTCGTCGGAGATGTATAGACCGCGGAACTCGTCGTCGGGGTCCAGCCCCACCGCCCGCGCCCGGGCAACCGCCCAGCGGATGCGCATCTCCACGACGCGCAAACCGGCCAGCAATTGTTCTTGCCCGTTGCTATACCTTGTGGCGATATCCGGAGCGACCTCGACGGTCTTCATAGTCGGTTGGCTTCTTCGTCAACGCTCCGTGCGTCTTCCGATATCTCCGTCTGTAGAAAGGAAAACAGATCTTCCAGGTTGATGAAATGAACCGGCGGCAAATCAGAGAGCACCTCACTGAGCGAGATTCGCAGCCGCAATTCATCCTTTGGCTGTACCGGCGGCTCCAGCCAGCATCGTAAGACATAGATATGTTCCCACGGTGGCTGAGACATAGGCCTGCCCGTCCGGTAACGACAAAAAAGGCACTTGACGACAGTCCGATAAACCATTACGATAGCATGCAGTTCTTCGGTAACTCTTTGCCAAGTCTTCGGAAGAGTTTTTTTCTATCGACAACAGAATACGCGCTTATCGTGACGCCGTCCGCATCACTGCACAGAGGGAACATGGATGCGAAATTGCGGGTGCAATTATTTGGTAACGTCGTTATTGCCTGGAGGGATCGATCCATAACGGCGGCGGAACTTGGTTCCAAGAAGCATCTGGCACTGCTGGCCTATCTTTTGGTACAGACCCAGCCGGTAGCACGCGGCCGTCTGGCCGATATGTTCTGGCCCAATATCGACTCCGGCCAACTCCGTCTGGCAAATCTGAACCGTGTTCTCAGCGATTTGCGGCGGGTCATTCCCCAATGCATCGCCAAGTACCGGGAAGGGATCGAACTGAATCTGCCTCCGGCCGAGGTCGACGTGTTGGAATTCCGGCGACTCGTCGACGGTGCCACCAACGATGACCTGGCCGCAGCCGTTGACCTCTACAAAGGGAGCTTCCTGGGCGACTTACAATTGCGTGATTGCGCCGAATTTGAAGTGTGGGCGACAATTGAACGGGAGCGGCTTCAGAACACGCTCATCAGAACTCTGCGACAGCTCATCGAGCACAGCATGGCCCAGGGGCAGGAGAAGAGTGATTATGCCCTGGAGTTGACAGAGCGGTTGCTGGCGATTGACGATCCGCTGCGCGAGGAGAACCACCGGTACAAGATTCGCCTGTTAGCACTGGCCGGGCGGGTGAACGCACCACTGCAACATTACGAATCTTACCGCCGTCTGTTATGGAGGAAACTCAGGGTTGAGCCTTCCTGGAAGATGCGCCGGCTCGTCACTGGCCTGCTCTCCGCTCGGCAGACTTCACAACATCTCTTGCCTGCTTCGGTTTCCCCGTTTGTCGGTCGCAAGTTAGAAGTGGAGATGATCGGTGCTCAACTTCGCAATAAGGAGTGCCGTCTTATCACCATTACCGGCTTTGGCGGCATCGGTAAGACACAACTGGCCCTGGCAGCGGCTCATTATCTGGCAGGCTCGTTCTTCGACGGGGCAGCGTTCGTTGCCTTATCTTCGCTTCAATCCGCTGACTTGTTTTTTCCAGCCGTTGCTGAGACTCTGAGAATCCGCTCGAACCCTGGTGCCCCTCTCGCCGAAGCCGTATTGAGCTACATGCGCGATAAGGAGTTTCTTTTAATCCTGGATGGCTTTGACGGCTTGGTCAACCAGCAATCACGCAATCAATTATATTTACTGCTCACCAAGGCGCCGGACCTAAAAATTATCGTAACCTCTCGTCAACGACTTGAGATGCACGAAGAGTGGCTCTTAATTCTGGATGGGCTTTCCTTGCCGCCAGAAACTGAGGATGAAGCGGTGCGGTTGTTTTTGGAAGTAGCTCGTCGTGTTCGCCCCCGGTTTTCTCCCTCAGACGAAGAGCAGCTCGAGATCGAGCGCATCTGTCGCTCTTTGGGTGGCGTTCCACTGGCCATTCAACTGGCTGCCCAGTTGACAGCCGTCGCCTCTTGTCGCGAAATCGCCGAAGAACTCATCTATGAACTCGATGCCCGCTCAGATGTCGCCGTTGACCACGACCGCAATACCAGTCTGCGGGCTTCCTTTGAGTATTCCTGGCAACAGTTGTCGCCGCTCGAACAACGCGCCTTCTGCCGGCTATCCCAGTTCGAGGGCAGATTCCAGGCCAAGGCAGCACAGCAAAACGCTCGGATCACGTGGCAGGTGCTGCGCCGGCTGGCAAATATGTCTCTTATCTTCCGGGATACCCGGACAAATCAATTTTTTGTCCCCGACCTCCTGCGCCAATTCGCATCAGAAAAACAGCGGGAGTTGGACTTCCTGAACAGAGATGTCGTTCCGGCATCTACTTCCGATTCTTTCTTCACTTCGCCTTAGCAAGGGCCATAACAAGGTCCAGGCAGGGCTGTAACCCAGGCGACGGTCGTCGTCAAGCCGTCAATAAGGCCATGGGTAGGTTACGTCTAATACGTACGGCGCCCCCCCACCTTGTGCGTCTACTTTAAACAAGATCCCAATATAGTATCGGCCCGATGGGGCTTGAAGATAGGTGACATTCAACAGCCCATCGGCCGAAGAGCTGTCTTTGCCAATTGGATGGTTGGTGTCCGCGTCACATATTTCCTCATTATTGATTACTTCACAATTTCCGGGGTACAACGCCAACAAAATGACATCATTCAGATTGCCGGACAGGGTGATGACGATATCGCCCTTCTGCTCTGGCAACAGCAGAAAAAAGTCCTGATAGTCATCTGGTTGGTCCTTGTAACCCTGCAAGTGAGCGACCGGGCAAAGCGGGTCGATGACATTAACCGGATAGTCGTTGTTATCCGTTTCGTTAGGGCCGGCGAAGCACTTAATAGAACGATCAACTACAGAAGGCAGATAGAGGGGAAAGCTGTATCGAACGTTGACAGTGTGGCTCTCCGCCGGCATCGTCACCATGTTGGTCATCAGATTGCTGCTGTCGTTGTCTGTGCCGCTCCACCCGGCAACCTGCCAGCCGGAAGCCGGCTGGGCTGCCAGATTGATAGTTACACCCGCTTTATACTCGCCGGTAGCACAGCCAGGAGAATTGGCCGGCGTGGCGATGGGGTCATCCCCTTGCCCCGTGTGGCTACGATTTAACTCAAAGCAAAGGTCGTTAGATCGCGCGAAGATGTAGGATTCACCTGCCTCATTCGCATTCTCCTCCCAGACTACCATCACCCTGCCATTGGTCGAGGCAGCCAAAGACGGTGTCAGAGAACGATTGGCCTGGGGGGTACCACTAACGCCCCCATACTCAGCCGAGCCGGAGCCTTCTTCTATCCAGTCCGATCCATTCCAACGCCGGAAGTAGATCGCTGTATTCCCATTCGTGGCATCCTCCCATGCGATGATCGGCGCTCCGTCGGGATTAAAGGCCAGGGAAGGCCATTTGGAGTCGCCGTTATTATCGCTGATACCGCCGCCCGAATCGGAGCCAGCGCCTAGTTCCTGCCAACTCTCCGTTTGCTTATCCCATTGCATTACGTATATTTCAAAGTCGTCCTGGCCGGTGTTGTCTTCCCAGGCAACCACCGTCGTCCCATCCGGGCCGATGGCCAGGGAGGGCCTGAAGGACCCACCCGTGTTGGCACTGATGCCGCCGCCGGAAGCTGAGCCGGTACCCATTTCCTTCCAGATCGAACCGTCCCAGCGCTTCACGTAGATCTCACTATCGCCTCCACCGGCTACGCCGGTCAATTGGGCCCAGGCGACTACTGGATAACCATAAGTGTCAATGGCCAGGAACGGGGTAAAAGTATCACCTTCGCTGTCACTAATACCATTTCCGGAGGCCGAGTTATCTAGCCCTCCCCAAGCTGAGCCGTCCCACCGCGCGACGTAAACCTCCCTGCCAGATGATGTCTCGCTCCATGCCACGATCGGTCGGCCCTCGCGGTCAATGGCCAACGACGGGTTATCAGAATCGTAAGGAGTATTACTGATATTGACGTTGTTAGCTGAGCCGTCCATCGCCACCCAGGCCGAGCCATTCCAAACCTTCAAGTATATCTCCTTGTTAAGGCCGACCGTGTCGCGCCAGGCAACGATCGGCCGCCCATCCGTCCCGACAGCCAGAGAGGCCTTAAACGAACCGCCCTCGCTGGCACTGATGCCGCCATCGCTGGCCGAACCGCCCATTGCCACCCAGTCTGAGCCATTCCAGCGCTTCAGGTAGATTTCGCTGTTGCCACTTGTATTGTCATGCCAGGCAACGATCGGCAACTCATCAGGGTCAAAAGCAAGGGCGGGCTCGGCGGCAGAAATTCCACTATCACCGCTGATGCCGCCATCAGAGGCCGACCCGCCTATCTCCTCCCAGCCGCCATAGGTTGGCGGTAAGTAGCTGCGAGCGTAAATGTCGGGTTCTCCCCCTGCGATACTATTTTCCCAACCGAGTATCAGCCTCCCATCAGCAGCAACGGCCAATGTCGGCTTGTCAGAAATATTGTCTGGGCCGCTGATGCCGCTCAAAGTGGCCGAGCCAACACCCATTTCCACCCAGGCCAACCCGTTAAATTGGCGAAAGTAGATCGCTGAATCGCTTGAGTTGGTATCTCCCCAGGCGATCACCGGCGATCCGTCGGCGGCAATGGCCAGGGAAGGCCAGTTGGAATCGCTGGTATTATCGCTGATACCTACACCCGAGGCTGAGTGAGGCCCAATCTGATTATTCCAGTGGGCGCCATTCCACCTCTTTACGTAGATCTCGTCGTAGTCGCCCGGACCGCTGTCGTCCTGCCAGGCCACCGCTGTCATTCCTAACCTGATGACCAGGGAAGGCCTGATAGAACGGCCTTGATTGTCGCTGACTCCGCCGCCGGAAGCTGAAAGAGCCCCCGAGGTTGCGTGGGCTTTCATCTCCACCCAGGCCGTGCCGTTCCAACGCTTCACGTAGATCTCGCTGTTGGCGCCATCGATCATTTCATCCCAGGCGATGACGGGATAGCCATTTTCGTCGATGGCCAGGGATGGATTATTAGAGTCTCCGCCGCTGTTGCTGATGTTGAGGCCGGAAACGGTTCCGTCCATCGCCTCCCAGGCCGAGCCGTTCCAATGGGCGACGTAAATCTCCATGTTAGTCGTGGTCTCGGCCCAGGCCACAATTGGCCGCCCATCGGGGTCGATGGCCAGGGATGGATTGCCGGACTCATTGGGAGTATTACTGACGCCGCCGAGGGTGGCCGAACCAGGACCTATCTCAACCCAGGCCGAGCCGTTCCAGCGCTTCACGTGGATATCGCCTTGAACGCCACCTATTGTTTGGCCCCAGGCGACAACAGGGTAGCCATTCGTGTCAAGGGCCAGGGATGGATTGTTGGAATCTCCATCATTGTTGCTGATGTTGACGCCGGGCACCGTTCCATCCATCGCTTTCCAGACCGACCCCTCGAGGCGCATCACGTAGATTTCGTTGTAGCCGCTCGCGTCATCGTGCCAGGCGACGATCGGCGACCCATTCGAGTCGATGGCCAATGAGGGATTGTCAGACCTATCGGGCGTGTGACTGATGCCACCCAGGGTGGCTGAGCCACTCATTTCTTCCCAGCCGCCGTACAGGACGGTCGATAGAGAAGAGATACTTCCCGCAACAGACACTCCCCCAACCATCAACCCGAAGAAAAACAATAAAATCAGCAACTTGGAAATCGTTGGATAGCGCGCGTTCATGGTTAAATCCTCCAGACCAATGACTCACCATAGCAGGTGGCCACGCACAAACTGGCTTCGAGCAATTGCAGGGCGGCGCCAGCGGGGTATAAGTGGCGAACTGCATACTTCTTTCGCCTCATTTCGTGCCAGCCTACGTTGGCTACTGGGCACCCGCGGCAGCCTGCATGGCTTGAGTTCAGACGATGATTCCGGCAGATGTGGTGAAAGGGTGAATGAGGTACTCATTGGTTCAGTTATCTGCAAAGACTATGGACTGGGCGTCGGTATTCCACCAGGCGTTGGAATTGGCACAGGGGTTGGGATTGGTTCGGGTGTCGGAATTGGCGCAGGCGTTGGGATTGGCGCAGGCGTCGGGTTCGGCTCTGACGGCGAGCTTGAATCGGGTACATGCGTAGGTGAAGGGGATGGCGGCGGCGCAGTAGGAGTCGGCAGGGGAACAGTGGGGGGCGCCGGCTCCCTGGTAGGCACGATAGGTTCAATATAAATGAACTGCTGGGCCGGAGGATATTCGATGTTGCCGGCCATGTCCTTGCTGGCGGCCAGAACCAGGTACCTTCCGGGACCGCGAATCAAACCGGCGGCTCCCTCCTCATCGGGTAAAGGATCGGGCGCGCCCATTGATTGAGGGTCGCCGGGAATGATAAATGGGGCTAAATAAGGGCTCCACGTGTTGCCGCCGTCGACGCTGTATTCTATATACGCCACATCATTGTCTGCGCTGGATAGAGAGACCGTAACCGGACCGGTAAATACACCGTCTCCCCTTGTAGGGCCGTCGACCAGGATGGAGGTTTTCGGAGCGGCCAGGTCACGGTTGGGCAAGCCAAGAAGCGCGCAGATGCCTGGATACTCTGTCGAGGCATAGGCTGTGCCGGCGTCCAAATCGACAACTGTGTCGAGGCGTTCATATTCTGCGCTGCCTGGTCGCTGCCAGTACACGGCCAATGTTTGGGCTGGGTCAGCGACGTTCACCAGGTCGGCGGCGGCAAAGCGGACGGTGAGTTGGATGGGCGGCGTAAAACGCTCAACCGGAGAATTATCTGGTCCGACCACGGAGAGCAAGCAACCGTTTCCCGTACCGACTAATCCCAAGGATGGAGGGGGATCGGCGATCCATGACCAGTTAATAACGCTACCGGGGGGAATTGAGCCGTATGGGGCGCACAGATCGGAGCCGCCTTCCCCCCCAATGCCGCCGTATTGGGTGAGGCTGCCACCCCCATCCGACGGCATCAAGGCCGTTGTGCCCAGGGGATACTTCCATAGATAACGACTCTGGCTGCCATTATGGTGGTAGGGGTTCCCCTTGCTATCCACAAAGGTTATCTCCGTCTGCCAGGGGTCTTCGGGGTAGACGTTCGATGGCACAAACCCGAAGGGATCGACCGTTTCATCGAGCGTAAATTCACCATCGCCATTGCGGTCAAACCTGACCTCAAAGTGAAGGTGGTGCCCGGTGGACCAGCCCGTATTGCCGATGGTGCCTATGCGCTCGCCAGCGGCTATCGGCAGCCCGACACGACCGCGCATGGCCTCGAAGTACTCGTCTGGTTCCAGGTGCCAATAGCGGGTCAGGTAGTCGCCAAAGCCCACTGTCCTGTGAAGGAGCTCAATGTAATGGGCGCCGGACGCGGCATGGATCGTGACATTGTGGACAATGCCATCGGCCGCGGCAAACAGAGGCGTCGTTGCCTGGCGAATATCGTAGGGCGAGAAGTCATATCCAGGATGGCCGCTGTAGTCGGATTCGCGCAGCACGCCGTCAAAGGGAAGTATGCGGCCACCATAAGGCGAGTCAAAAGGCTCGCGGCCATTGGTAATATTCCCCGCCTTTTCCGCGGGATAGAGAGGGTACAGGTGATCGTAGAAGCTCGTCACACGGCCATTGTTTTGGGCGCTCTGGCAACTTTGTCGGAACTGGCTGGGACTGCCGCCAAATGACTCGTTGCCGCCGTCATAGGGAAATGGCAAATCAAACAAAGGCAATCCCTGAATCGCGCCTGCAGGGACGCCAGGCACCGCCGTTGTCGGCGACGTGATCGCGGCTGTCGCCTGCCTAGTGCTCACCGGCAATGGGGTTCGCGTGGCTGTCGGGGCAATTGTTTCCGGCAACACGGTAGCTGTTACCGGAGGTGTGGCCGATGCCGAGGGAGTTGGCGCGGGCGTGGGTGTGCTGGTGGCAAAGGGAGTAGGCGTCGGGGTAGCGGCGGCCGTTGCGGCCGAAGAGGGTAGCAGTGTGGGCGCGCTCGCGCTCGCCACCGGCAGAGGTTCAATGTACTCCTTACCAAAGATATAGACATCATCCATCAGGCCGTGAAAGGTTGCCTCGCCGGTGTCGTCATCGAAAGCATTACGACCGGCGGTTGCCCCAAGTGCGGCCGGAGCCGAATGAGCCTGGACAACAGCAAACGGGATGTCGTCAACGAAGACAACCGGTTCGCCATTCAGGTAGAGGACCATCACGCCACTATTGAAAGCAGCGGCAACGTGCTGCCACTCCCCGACTGTCGAGAAAGGGTATTCAGCTTGAGCGGCCAATGCCTCGCCATCTATGGTTGTGATGACACGCGCTTGAAGCATTCCGTCCTGCAGTCGAATCGCCAGCCCATTCTGATCGTCCCCTTCCTCGTATAGGGTTTGTTCAGATCCAACATCATCCGCATTGATCCACATCGCCACGGTACGCTGGAGAAACGGGGACCGCAACAGGTCATCCAGGCTGTTGTTTTCTGGAAGCAGCAGGACATCTTCCGGGTTCTGGAAAGCAACCGCTCCACCACTCCAGCCAGCTTCGGGACGCAGCATGGTTGCGCGGGGGAGGGTAATCATTCCATCGCCGGAATCATTGGTCACCACCGTGCCGGCGGTCTCGTCAAAAGCCCAATGAGCCACCAATGCACCTGCTGATTGAATAGCTTCTATGGGGTCGGCCGGCACGGTAGTTGTCGTTGTGTCCGGGATGATCTGGGATTGAACAGCCACCTCCCCGGGCTGGAAAATGACCATCAAGGTAGGTTCCAAACAAAGTGGTATATCGGCAGCGCTCGCGGGTTGGTTTGTGGGTGGAGGAGTCGCCGTGTTCGATATCGTGAGTGGTGTATCTCCAGGCGGGGCAGTAGTTGGACTGGCTGTAACCGCGCGAGCCGGCATCACCGTATCTGGCTCGTTCGGCGTCTCACCCATCTCAGTTGGTTTGCCGGAGCAGCCAGCAAGGCATTGGATCAGGATACCCAACCCTAATAAGCCGAAAATGGCTCTCCATTGATTCAGCCTACGGGATAGTAGCCACCCTGAGCCCTTATTATTGGGTTTTTCTGCCACCTTTGGTCCCCGGCACTTGCAGCCCATCGGCGATGCAATGTGCAACGAAACAGGCTCCCGCTCACTGGTGAAGGCGTCTTTTTTCCGTGGAATGGAAAATGGTTAGGTGGTTAATGTGGGTTTCGGATGACAAATGTCATGACCGACTATGGTCTCAGAATTAAACATACTAGGTGTGGTGAGGTCGCAAAAGTGTCAAATATCACCAAAAACGATGTAGAAAGTCATATTTAGATGGCAAGCCCATACTGACGTTTACCTCAGATGACAAGGCGAGG
>JACDJC010002196.1_pt1 | contig 15756 bp, 16 predicted proteins | sample 7454191 | NCBI WGS metagenome assembly JACDJC01 (sample SAMN14253291, study PRJNA609438) | sludge metagenome | isolation source: sludge after 25d culture with pyrite and EDTA | collected 2018-12-20 | reverse complement strand
GTGGTCAGCGCGTGCCAGTCGGCGACGAAGAACAGGCACGGGTATTCGCTCTGCAGGCGCAGCCAGTTCTTCAGTACGCCGTGGTAGTGGCCGAGGTGGAGCAACCCGGTCGGGCGCATGCCGGAAAGTACGCGGTCGGAATACATGTGGGTGAGTGGTAAACAGTAAGTGGTGAACGGTGAGTGGTGAGGTATCAGGACAGCACCAGTTGGATCAGGGCAATGAGCCGGGCCGGGTCGAGGCCGGTGACCAGCGCGGTGAGGCCGATGAAAACGCTGATGAGCGGCCACAGGATGAAGCCGAGAATGCCGGTGAACAACAGGCCGAGCAAAATGAACAGGCCATACGGCTCGAGCTTGGCGAACTGCATCGCCTGCTTCAGCGGCAGCAGGCTGACCGCGACGCGACCGCCGTCGAGCGGCGGTAGCGGAATGAGATTGAGCGCCATCAGGATGACGTTGATGAACACGCCCGCCGCACCCATCAGCATCAACGGCGCGCTGGCAAAACCACTGCCGAGCGCATGGCCGAGCTGGATCATCAGCGCCCAGAATACCGCCATGAGAAAATTCATCCCGGGGCCGGCCAGCGCGACCCACAGCATGTCCTGCTTGGGGCGGCGCAGGCGGGAGAAATTGACCGGTACCGGCTTGGCCCAGCCAAACAGGATCGCGCCGCCGCCCAGGAGCTTGCTGGTCAGCAGGATCACCAGCGGCACCAGGATGGTGCCGACCGGATCGATGTGCTTGAGCGGATTGAGGGTGATGCGGCCGGCGGCCGCCGCGGTCATGTCGCCGAAGTAGCGTGCCACATAGCCGTGCGCGGCTTCGTGCAGGGTGATGGCAAAAATCACCGGCAGCGCGAACACGGCAATTTTCTGAATCAGCGAAAGCTCCATCTCAGGACTCGAACTCTGACGCATCGCCCTTGCCGTAGCGCAGTACGACAGGGGTGTCGGTAGTGAGATCGATCATGGTGGTCGGGGTGAGGCCGCAGGCGCCGCCGTCGATCACCAAGTCGACCTGGTGCTCCAGCCGCTCGCGAATTTCCCACGGCTCGGTCAGTGGCACGTCCTCGCCGCTTAGCAGCAGCGTCGACGACAGGATCGGCTCGTCCAATTCGGTCAGCAGCGCCTGCACGATGGGATGTGCCGGCACCCTGAGACCGATGCTGTCGTGTTTCTTGTGCAGCAGCCGCTTCGGCACTTCCCGGGTGCCGCGCAGGATGAAGGTGTAGGCGCCGGGAGTGTGGGCTTTCAGGTAGCGGAACTGGGTGTTGTCCACCTGGGCGTAGCGGCCGAGTTCGGACAGGTCGCGGCAGATCAGCGTGAGGTCGTGCCCGCTGTCGAGTCCACGCACCGACAGCAGCCGCATCGCCGCCTCCTTGTCGCCGATACGGCAGCCGAGGGCATAGCACGAGTCGGTGGGATAGACGATCACCCCGCCGCGTTTGAGGATATCGACCGCCTGCTGGATCAAGCGGAGCTGCGGGTTATCGGCATTGATACTGAAGAATTGCGCCATAAAGCCTCAGGCCAGGGAAAAGGAAGAATGCTGCGCGAGTTCCGGCCAGTCCTGCCAGACGGGTTGGCAGTAGTGCGGTAACGCGGGCAGCCGGCCGATATCGACACTTTCACCCGGCGCGTGAAAGTCCGCGCCGCGCGAGGCTTTGAGGCCGAAGGCGCGGGCGAGGTCGGCAAACTTGCCATATTCGGACGGGTGGTGACTGCCGGTGATGACCTCGATGGCTTCGCCGCCGAGGCTGCGGAAAGCGTCCAGCAGCAGGTGCAGCGCGCGCGCGTCGAGGCCATAGCGGCCGGGGTGTGCGATCACCGCGATGCCGCCGCTGGCGCGGATCCAGCCCACCGCGTTTTCCAGCGAGGTCCATTCGTGTTCGACGTAGCCCGGGTTGCCGCGCGTGAGATAACGCCGAAACGCGCTGCGCATGTCGGGCGCATGACCCTGTCCCACCAGCCAGCGCGCAAAATGGGTGCGTCCCAGCATCTGCTTGTTGGCGGCATACGCATGGGCGCCTTCATACGCACCGACGATGCCGTGGTGGGCGAGGTCATCGGCCATGCGTCGGGCACGCTCGATGCGCCCCAAACGAATCGCGTGCAAGCCCGCCACCAGCTCCGGGTGCAGCGGATCGATGCGCAGGCCGACGATGTGCACCGTCTGCGCGCCCCAACTCACCGAGATTTCGACCCCGGGAATCAGCGTCAGTCCGGCCGCGTCTGCCGCCAGGCGCGCCGCAGCAATGCCGGCGACATCGTCGTGGTCGGTCAGCGCCAGCACGTGCACGCCGTTGGCCGCCGCGCGCGCGACCACTCCGGCGGGCGGCAACACACCATCGGATACGTTGGAATGGCAATGCAGATCGATATTGAGCATCGATGATCGGGGATCGGGCGACCGGGGCCAAAAGCGCTTGGTCAGGAGGGGGAATCATAGCAAAATACGCCGTTACCCGAATTTGAAGCGGCAGCTGAGCCCGTCCGGAATGAAAAAACTGCTGTTTGATCTGTTTCCCATCATCATCTTTTTCGTCGCCTACAAGCTGGGCGACGCCAACGCCGAAGCCGCGCGTGCCGTGATGGCGACACTCGGTCTGCCGCTACCGGCGGGGGTCGGCGACAAACCCGGCATCTACCTCGCCACTCTGGTCGCGATCGTCGCCAGCTTCGCCCAGATCGGCTGGGTCAAGCTGCGCGGCCACAAGGTCGAGACCATGATGTGGGTCAGCCTCGGCATCATCGCGGTGTTCGGCGGTGCAACGCTGTGGCTGCACAACGAGAACTTCATCAAATGGAAGCCCACGGTGCTGTACTGGATTTTCGCCGGCATCATCCTGGGCGGCGCCGTATTGGGCCGCAACGTGATCAAGAGCGTGATGAACACGCAAATGGAACTTCCCGATATCGCCTGGAGTCGACTCAACGCGAGTTGGGGTGGGTTTTTTGCCTTCATGGGGGTTGCAAACCTGTTTGTCGCCTTCAACTTCTCGACCGACACCTGGGTCAACTTCAAGCTGTTCGGCAGTCTGGGGTTGATGCTGCTCTTCGTGATCGGTCAAAGCATGATGCTGACCAAATATCTGGACAAGGAAGAAAACGAATAATGTTCTACGCCATCGTCGGGCAGGATGTGGCCGACAGCCTCAAGCGGCGACTGGCCGCCCGCCCCGCCCACCTGGAAAGGCTGCAGGCCTTGCAGCAAGCCGGACGGCTGTTGCTGGCGGGTCCCTTTCCGGCCATCGACAGCGATGACCCCGGCCCCGCCGGATTTTCCGGCAGCCTGATCGTCGCCGAATTCGCCTCGCTTGCCGACGCGCAGGCGTGGGGCGAAACCGACCCCTACGTGACGGCCGGCGTGTACGCCAGCGTCAGCGTCAAACCTTTCAAGAAAGCATTACCTGCATGAGCACCGCCGATCTGATCCGCCAGCGCCTCGAAGTGCTGGAGCCCGAGACCTACACCCTGGAAGACGAAAGCGCCCAGCACCGCGGCCATCCCGGCGCCGCTGCGGGCGGCGGGCACTTCCGTCTCACGCTGGTATCGCCCAAATTCAATAATCTTGGCACCCTTGCCCGCCACCGGCTCGTATACGAAGCCATGGGCGAACTCATGCAACGCGAAATCCACGCGCTGTCGATCACTGCCTTAACCCCGGAAGAACTCTGAAAGGAATCCGAATGCGTCTTGCCCTTATCCCCGCCCTGATCATGCTGGCATTCCCCCCGCTGGCCCAGGCGCAAACGGCCGCGCCTGCGGCCCCGACCACGGCTGCCGACAAGCCGCTGGCCGTGGTCAACGGCAAGGAAATCCCCGCCCTCTATGGCGAAATGGTCAAGCGTGAAATGGCCCAGGGCCAGCCCGACACGCCGCAGCTCGACACCCGGGTGCGCGAGTCGCTGATCAACCTGGAACTATTGTCACGCGCCGCGCTGGACAAGGGGCTCGACAAGGACGCGCACCTCGCCGCCGCGCTGGACATCCGCCGCAAGGACCAGTTGGCCAAGGCCTACCTGGAAGACTACGTCAAGAACCATCCGGTCAGCGATGCCGAAATCCAGGCCGCTTACGACAAGGCCAAGGCCGAGGCGGTCGAACCGGAATACCATGCACGCCACATCCTGGTGAAAACCGAGGCCGAAGCCAAAAAGATCCTGGCCGACCTCGGCAAGAAGAAGGTCAAGTTCGAAGACCTGGCGAAAAAATATTCCCAGGATCCGGGCTCAGCCAAGAACGGCGGTGAACTCGACTGGTCCGACCGCAGCGCATTCGTCAAGGAGTTCTCGGACGCCATGGCCGGATTGAAAAAAGGCGAAACCACCAAAACACCGGTCAAGACGCAGTTCGGCTACCACATCATCCGCCTTGATGACACCCGCCAGCCGCAGCTTCCGCCGCTCGACGCGGTGCGCGGCGAGATCATCAAGCAATTGCAGCAGCAGCGTGTCCGCGACGCCATCACGGCGGCTCGTGCCAGTGCAAAAATCGAGTAATCCGCTAATAATACAAGCGGGGCGCCGCCCCGCCTTCATCTGACAGGGAGCCATCATGGCCAGCAAAGACTATAACCACCTGCAAGACGTTTTTCTCAACACCCTGCGCAAAGAGCGCATTCCGGTGTCGGTTTTCCTCGTCAACGGCATCAAGCTGATGGGGCGGATCGAATCCTTCGATCAGTTCGTGGTGCTGCTAAAGGGGCAGGACCAGGCCGCCCAGATGATTTTCAAGCACGCCATCTCGACCATTTCCCCCTCGCGCGAGGTGGTACTGCCGCAGCGTGACGCCGAGGCATGAGCTTCAGTTTTCGACGTGAACGGGCAGCATTCCGTTCGCCGTCTGAGCGTCGACCAAAACGACTGCCCCGCCACGATACGCCTGCTTGTGGCGTGCTGAAATCGCCGCCAGGTTCTGCCTGTCCTTCAGATAGATCACCGCATAGCCCTCAGGATGCGCCGCCAGCCAGCGCTTCAGCTCGGCGCCGTGCAGTTCGAGCAGTGGCGCGTGCAGACGACCCAGAAACTGATACTGGGCGTGATACTTCGCGGCATTCACCACCGGCCGGCCTTCTGCCTGCACCTGGGCGATCGCCTGCGCCATGGCTTTGATGTCGTACAGCGGTTCGATCGATGGCTTGGCGGCCAGCTGCACCAACACCAGCGTGGCCATTCCCAGCAGCGCCAGATTCGGTACCGGCGGGACACCGCGTCGGCCAGCTGCCCAGGCCGCCAGCGCCAGCAGCACCAGCACCCCGCCCGGCCATAACACCGGCAACCCGGCAGCTTCTTCATGGACCGCTGCGATTTTGCCACTCGCCGCCAGCATCAACGCCACCCCGACCCCCATTGCCAGCAGAGCCGGCAAGCCCACCCGCGAATTCGGGCGGTCAGCCAGTACCCGTGCAGCCAGCAGCGCAAACGCAGGAAACACCGGCACCAGGTAATGCGGCTGCTTGCCGCTGATGAAAGAAAACGCGATGAAAACCGGCAGCATCCAAGCCAGGCAAAAGCGCGTGCCGCGGTCGAGCCCGGCTCGCCGGTGATGCGCCAGCGCCCGCCAGAACCCGGGCCAGACGAACCAGGGAAACAGCAGTAGCGGCAACAGCGGCACATACCACCAGAACGGCCGCCGATGAGCAAACGACTCGACCATGCGATTGGCCGTCTGGCCCCAGAAAATCGCCTTTTGATACGCTTCACCCCCTGCGATGCCGGCGGGGATCGCCCACGCCAAGGCAATCGCCGCGCCCAGTAGCACCGCCAGCGTCACGCCGCCGAACCAGCGCCACCAGTTCATCTGCTGTTTGACGGGATCGCGTCCGCCGGGCTGCCCCTGACTCCACCACGGCGCGAGAGCGGTGATCGGCAGCAAGTTGAGCAGGATGACCGGCCCTTTGGTCAGGACACCCAGTCCGATCGCGATCCCCAGCACGACGAAACCACGCCGCCTGCCATCGGCGGCATCGAGCACGCCGTGCATGCCCAGCAGCACCCAGAAGGCCAGCATCACGTCGAACATGACCGAGGTGGAAAATACAATCCACAGCGACGCGCTTGCCAGAATCAGCGCAGCCTGCCCGCCGAGGCCGGAGTGCTGCGGCCAGAGGCGGCGGGCAAGCGGATAAGCGAGCAACAGCGCAGCGGCAGAAAACAACGGCAGCACCAGCCGGGGCCACCAGTCTGAAACACCGAATAGCGCCCAGCCCGCATGGAACATCCAGAACATGAAAGGCGGCTTGTGGCTATACGGTTCGCCATTCTTGAACGGCACCAGAAAATCGCCGCGCAGCCACATTTCCCACGCCGCGCTGACGTAGCGCGTTTCGTCGACCGGGATCAACGGCCGCGTCAGCAGCGCCACTGCGGTCAGCACCGCCAGCAGCAGCAGACTCAGCAGCAGCAGGCCGCGTCCGTTATTTTGAGAGGGTTTCACGAGCGGCTCCTGGGTCAGTTTCGTCCAGCGCCTCGTCGACCCGGTCGTCGAGGCTCTGGCCATGCCGAAAGCGGCGATAAAGATAGGCGCCCAATGCCCCCGAAATCAGGAACAGGCCGATCGCCAGCGCGAGCTTCAGGGCGGGTGCGATGTGAACGCCGCTGCCGATCAGCGCAAACACCAGCGTTTGCGGCAGATAGCCGAGCAGGGTGCCGAGAAAGAAGTGCGAGGCGCGGATGCTGGAAATGCCCGCCGCCAGGTTGGTCAGCAGATTGCTCCCCACCGGCAACAGTCGGATCAATACCGTCATCGCAAACGGATGATCGTGGATGAAGCGATCGAAACGGCCGGCGCGCTCACCCAGTCGTGCGCGTACCAGGGCTTTGCCGAAGAAGCGCGCGTAGGCGAAGCTCAACATGCATCCCAGCAACGCAGCCAGCGCGCCGAGCAGCGTACCGAGTCCGATGCTGAAGGCATAGCCGCCGAGAAAGGCAATGATCTGCCGCGGCAGACCGATGGCGGTAAACAGCCCGCCCATCAGCAGGAACAGCAGCGCACCATTGACCCCGTGCCCGCGCACCCGCGCATCGATCCAGGCCTCGTTGACGCTGCTGCCCAGATCGCTGGTCTTGAACACATAGCCCAGCAAGGCCAGGCTCAATCTCAGCGCCAGGCCCTTGACGATGACGCGCGCCTTCATTCAGAGATCGGAATCAGCCTCGATGACCGGCAGACGCACCCGCCGCTGCAGCCAGGCGACCCCGAACAGATCGACGATGCCCACCCACAAGCGATTGTGCACGCCGTATTTGGAGCTGCCGCGTTCGCGCGCGCGATGGTGGACCGAAACTGACACCACCGCGCCGCCGTTGCGTATCACCAGCGCCGGCAGAAAACGATGCATGTGGTCGAAGTTGGGCAAAGCCAGAAACGTCTCGCGGGCAAATACCTTGAGGCCGCAGCCGGTGTCCGGCGTGTTGTCGCGCAGCATTCGCGAACGCACGCCGTTGGCGATTTTCGACGACAGTCGGCGCAGCAAAGTATCGTTGCGGCGGGCACGCCAGCCGGCCAGCAATTCCAGATTGGCGGGCTGCGCCGGGTCGGCGAGTCTGGCGAGCAAGGCCGGAATGTCCGCGGGGTCGTTCTGCCCGTCGCCATCGAGCGTTGCAATCCATTCGTGGCGCGCGGCGGCGACGCCGGTCGTCACCGCCCGGCTCTGCCCGCACGAGGCGCGATGGCGGATCACCCGGAGCATGGGAAATTCAGCCTTCAATGCAGTCAGGCGGGCCTGGGTGGCATCGGTACTGCCGTCGTTGATATATATGATTTCGAACGTGGTGTCGCCGGATAGCGCCGCGGCGATTTCGCGCACCAGCGGTTCGACGTTGTCCTGCTCGTTCTTGACTGGAACAACCACGGACAGCCTGCCGTGGTAGGCGTGTTTTGGCATGGCTAGTTTTTGTGGTCGCTGAGTTCGGGCGGAGAGAAGGGCTTTGCCCTCGTCTCCCCACATGAATGGGCTTCCGAAGCAGGGATTCAGAAGGCTGACATTCTAGTTTATTTTCAACGTTGCGTAAGCCTTGTACGCGATCAGCCGTGCCGGCATGCACCCCCCGGGCCAGTACACACACGGGACTGGCGAACGAATGCAGATCAGCGATCGGCACGATTGTGCCCGGACCGATCGGTCGTCAGGATGAGTGCGCGGGGTGACCGATCCCGGCCGACAACCCGTCTCGACCCGAAACGACGAGGAGAACAGCGTGCGATTCATGATCATCGTCCAGGCAAGCGTCGAATTCGAAGCCGACGCCCGGAGTACCTGACGGGCCTTCCGCGGCAACTCGACAGCACACGATCTTGCAACCCGGACTGGGCGCGACTACGCTTCGACTGACGTTTCAATAATCCTGTCGAACCTGCCATGAGACGCGCTGCCGAGGAACACCTGCGCACCCTGCACCAGTACCAATGCTGGCGCAGACTGGCGCGTACGCGCGGATTGCCGGCTGAGCCGCCTGCGCAGAACCGCTTCCGCAAGCAGCGCCGGATCGGCGGCTGCCGCAACAGTCGCTGCTGGCTTTGCCATGGAGACAAGCTGGCGCGGCGGCCGACCGCGAAAGCACGACGAGACGCACTGGCTTTCGCCGATGGGCTGCGAAGCCTCGATGTTCCCGCGCGACCCCGATGAACGACCTCGAATTTACTGACCTTCGCGAGGACTACGACGCCGCGCTGCTCGATCAGGCCTATCGCGAAATCTACCTGCCGGCGTTTCCTCTGCGCGACGAACAGGAAGACCCCTCGATCTGGACGCGCCGGCTGCTCGATCCGGACGCCAACCCGCAACTGTGTTTTCTGGTGGCCGGCACCCGGCTCGCCGATCCCGCGTACCGCACGGTACTCGGACTGCTGGTCGCCGAGTATTACGCCGCCAGCGCTTGCGTGTTGATCAGCTACGTCGCGGTAGCGGCGCATGCGCGCGGCCGGGGGCTGGGGCGGTGCCTGTTCGAGGTGTTTCGACAGCGACTGGACAGCGGACGGGTCAGTCGTGGCCGCCCGGTACTGGCCGTGTTTGCAGAGATTCACGATCCTGCACACAACCCGTCCGGCGAAGACGTGCTCGATCCTCATGCCCGGCTGCGAATCATGGCAAAGCTGGGCGGGCGACGCATCCCGATCGACTACCTGCAACCGCCGCTCGGTCCCGCCCAGTCCGCGGCCGCGGGACTGTGGCTGATCGCGTTCCCGGAGCTGACCGCGAACGCGCCGCCGCTGACGACCGGGCGGATCCGGGCGTTTCTGGTCGAGTTCTACCGCGAACTGGGCAGTCTGCACCCACAACAGGACCCGTCATACGTCGCGACGTTTGCCAGCATCGACGCACTGGATCACCGACCCAACCTGCAGGAGCCGCTGATCGATGAATCCGAACTCGCCACCTGAAGTCAGCTCGACCCTCAGTCTTCGTCAGGCTGCCGTGACGCTGCAGTTTGCCGCCGCCGGCTGCATCGATCCCGCGGTCAAATCCTGTGCCGCCGAAACCGAGTACTGCCCGAATTTCCATTCGTACGAAAAGGACCTGCTCTCGCATGCTTTTCGCAATCCGCCGCCAGTACGCTCGTATTGCGTGTCGAATACCGGGAACCCTGACCGCCGGGTCGAAGATTACGCACTCGCTGCGCGCCTGCATCTGCCCATCCGTCTGCGCTTCCGCACCGAAGGCAAAACCCTTGAGCGCCGCCGCAGGGGGCCTTGTGCGCTCCCGGTCACGCTCTCGTTCAGCCGCAGCGATTTTCTGCAGTCCGACCGCAGCATCCTCAATCTGGTGGTGCACCTTGACCAGCGTGAAAGCGGCGACGCCTTTGGCGAGTACGAGTTGCTGTGTCTCAGCAAACTCTGGAACGCCGCAGACGAAAGCGAAACCTGGCTGATCGAAGGCGAAGACGAAGGCGTCTGGTTCGAGATCGCGGGCGAGTATCTACGTCCGCGCGAGGTCGCTTCGCGCTATCTGAAAGTGGAGGCCGAGCGGCCGGTCGGTGGCTGCCTGCAGATCGTATTCCGGGAACGCTGCGATGAAGCACTTGCCTGCACCATCGACCAGGGCGACGGCGGCGTCAGTCCCAGCGAACTGATCGAGGCATTGAACGCCATTCAGCAGGAGGGGGCGCCGCAGCCCACCGCGCGCCTGCAGGCGCCGCTGAACGCCATCGGTTGCCTGCTGCAGAACATCCTCGATCTGGAAAATGTCGATCTCAACGAACTGGAAGACATGCTCGACGGTGTCAACACTTCGCGCAGCGCGGTCACTGCGATCCATCGCAACACCCTGTTCGCGATCACCATCAACGACCGTCTGTTCGACGACGTCGCGCTCACCCTTGGCATGAGTCCCTACCTTCTGTTGCCGCAGGCAGCGCTGTTGCACAACGAAGGCATCCTCTCCGAGGCAAACGCATTGCTGCGACACATCGACCGGGTCGCCGAAACTCTGCAGCAGCCCGACGCACGCGACGCGATTCGTCAGCGCCTGATCGACGCCTTGCGCCACGACGCCCTCGACGATCTGCCGGGTGGCCCGGACCGTCTGATCCGCAGTCTCGCCCGCTGGCTCTGGAAGCGCTACAAGACAAGCCGAAAAAACCCTGCGCACTGCCGCTCGCAAGATGTCAGTACCTTCGTGGCCGAACTCGACCAGGCCATCATCGAGGGGCTTTCCGAGCATGCACGCGCCCAGCTGAGCACCCTGCTCGACCGCGACATGCTGGGCAACATTTTTCAGTATGTGTCCGAACGATGGATCTTCGAAGAAGGCAACCGCGATCGCGGACTGGACAGCCTGCTCGAAGTGCTGCGCAAGCGCAGCAATGATCTCGATACCGCCATGGCCGCGGCGGAGACCCGCCGCAGCGAATGGCGCAACAGCAACTACGCGGTGATCGGTCTGGTTTTCACGATCTACACGGTGATTCCATTCGAAGGCGTGATCAAGCAAGTGCCCGGTATGGCGCACGGTAGCGATCTGGGCTGGCTGGGGCTGGTCCTGCTGATGGCATCAGGTCTCGCACTCGTCCTCGCCCTGCTGTGGCGACGCGTCGTGGTGCTGGTCTACATGCGTGCATTAAGCCACGTCGTTCGAAAGCTTGGCCCCGACAAGCTGCTCCCGCCCCATCCACCTGAAAAAGCATGAGACGGCACCAGCGGCGATGTCGATTGACGTCGACAAAGGGTAAACGACAGACTTGGCTTCAGTTGCCGCGATCCGCAACGGGATCGGAGCCGGCAGTGCGGAAGATAAGCGCAGGTGGGTATTGAATACTGGCGGAGAGGGGGGGATTCGAACCCCCGTCAGGATATTATCCTGAACACGCTTTCCAGGCGTGCGACTTAAACCACTCATCCACCTCTCCGGGAGCCGCGCATCATACCGGAAGCAAATACGCGGGGCAAACTGATTCAGATTCAGCCATTCTTCAGCCATTCCCCCATCTGCGGGAAGGAAAAATTGACCATTGCCTCTTGAAGCCCCGTCTTTCGTCCCCATTTCTCCGCGAGGACCAATTGGGAGCACACATGCAGGACGAACTGAAAATCGACTCAAATCCGAACGAAAGCCCGGCCGGGGAAAAAGACACCATGCCCAGCCTGGAAGAGGCGCTGAAAGCGGCCGAACTCCAGGCTGCCGAGCATCATGACGCCTGGCTGCGCGCCAGGGCGGAAACCGAGAACATGCGCCGCCGCGCGGCGGAAGACGTGGACAAGGCCCGCAAATTCGCGGTGGACAGCTTCGCCAGCGAACTGCTGGTGGTGAAGGACAGCCTCGAAGCCGCACTGGCGGCCGATTCGCCCAGCATCGAAAACATGAAGGACGGCGTCGAGCTGACCCTGAAGCAGTTGATCGCCGTGTTTGGAAAATTCAGCCTCGTCGACATCGATCCGATGGGTGAGAAATTCGACCCGCATCTGCATCAGGCGATGCAGGTGGTCGAGTCCGAGCAGCCTGCCAATACGGTGGTCGAGGTGTTGCAAAAAGGTTACCGCCTGCACGAGCGCACCTTGCGACCGGCGCTGGTCATGGTCGCCAAGGCCAAGGATTGAGCCGGCCTGATCGGTAGCAGCCTTGAAAAGGGCTGCCCCTCCCCCCACATTCGAATCAATTCAATCTCTTTTTAGAAGGAACGCATCATGGGACGCATTATTGGCATTGACCTGGGTACCACCAACTCCTGCGTGGCGGTGATGGAAAACGGCACCCCGAAAGTGATCGAGAACGCCGAAGGCGCGCGCACCACGCCGTCGGTCGTTGCCTATACCGAAGACGGCGAAATCCTGACCGGCGCGCCGGCCAAACGCCAGGCGGTCACCAACCCGAAAAATACCCTGTACGCGGTCAAGCGCCTGATCGGCCGCCGCTTCGACGAGAAGGAAGTGCAGAAGGACATCGGCCTGATGCCCTACAAAATCGTCAAGGCCGACAACGGCGACGCCTGGGTCGAAGTGCGCGACAAGAAAATGGCCGCACAACAGGTGTCGGCCGAAACCCTGCGCAAGATGAAGAAGACCGCCGAGGACTACCTCGGCGAGGAAGTCACCGAAGCGGTCATCACGGTACCGGCCAACTTCAACGACAGTCAACGCCAGGCGACCAAGGACGCCGGACGCATCGCCGGCCTCGAAGTCAAGCGCATCATCAACGAGCCGACCGCGGCTGCGCTCGCGTTCGGCATGGACAAGAAGGAAGGCGACCGCAAGATCGCCGTCTATGACCTGGGCGGCGGCACCTTCGACATTTCGATCATCGAAATCGCCGAGATGGACGGCGAGCACCAGTTCGAAGTGCTCGCCACCAACGGCGACACCTTCCTCGGCGGCGAGGACTTCGACCAGCGCCTGATCGACTACATCGCCGAGGAGTTCAAGAAAGAGCAGGGCGTCGACCTGAAGAAGGACGTGCTCGCGCTGCAGCGCCTGAAGGAAGCGGCGGAAAAAGCCAAGATCGAGCTGTCGTCGGGTCAGCAGACCGAAGTCAACCTGCCCTACATCACCGCCGATGCTTCGGGCCCCAAGCACCTGGCGGTGAAGATCACCCGCGCCAAGCTCGAGGCATTGGTGGAAGACCTGATCAAACGCACCATCGAGCCGTGCAAGGTGGCGCTGAAGGATGCAGGCCTGTCCACTTCGCAGATCGACGACGTGATCCTGGTCGGCGGCCAGACCCGTATGCCCAAGGTGATGGACGCGGTGAAGGACTTCTTCGGCAAGGATCCGCGCCGCGACGTCAACCCGGACGAAGCGGTGGCGGTGGGCGCCGCGATCCAGGGCGGGGTGCTGAAGGGTGAAGTAAAGGACGTGTTGCTGCTCGACGTGACGCCTCTGAGCCTGGGGATCGAAACCCTGGGCGGCGTGATGACCAAGCTGATCCCCAAGAACACGACGATCCCGACCAAGGCCTCGCAGGTGTTCTCCACCGCCGACGACAACCAGAACGCGGTGACGGTACACGTGCTGCAGGGCGAGCGCGAAGTGGCGGCGGGCAACAAGAGCCTGGGGCAATTCAACCTGTCCGACATTCCGCCGGCGCCGCGCGGCATGCCGCAGATCGAAGTCACCTTCGACATCGACGCCAACGGTATCCTGCACGTGTCGGCCAAGGACAAGGCCACCGGCAAGGAAAACACCATCCGCATCCAGGCCAGTTCCGGGCTGAATGAAGAGGAAATCCAGCGCATGGTGAAGGATGCCGAAGCCAACGCCGCCGAAGACCACAAGGCGGTTGAACTCGCCACCGCACGCAACGCGGCAGATGCAATGGTCCACTCGGTGAAGAAATCGCTGACCGAATACGGCGACAAGGTATCGGCCGAAGAGAAAGAAGCGATCGAAACCGCACTCAAAGAGTGCGAGGAAGCGGTGCGCGAAGGCGACAAGGACACGATCGAAGCCAAGACCAATGCGCTCGCCAGCGCCAGCCACAAACTCGCCGAGCATATGTACAAGGACGAGCAGGCCCAAGCGCAGCCGGGTGAAGCTGCCAGCGGTGGTGCCGGTACGGCTGACGACAACGTGGTCGATGCCGAGTTTGAAGAGGTGAAGGACAAGTAAGCAGTGAGCGGTAAGCGGTGAGCGGCAACCCCGTTCACCGCTTTTTGCTTTTCTGCTCACTGCTCACTGTTCACCGCCTATTATCATGTCAAAACGCGATTACTACGAAGTCCTCGGCGTCGCCAAAAATGCCTCGGACGAAGAAATCAAGAAGGCCTACCGCAAGCTGGCCATGAAGCACCATCCCGACCGCTGCCCGGACGACAAGGGTGCAGAGGAAAAATTCAAGGAAGCGAAACAGGCCTACGAAATCCTGTCCGATTCGGACAAGCGCGCCGCCTACGACCAGTTCGGCCACGCCGGCGTCGACTCGCAGGGCGGCATGGGCGGCGGCTTCGGTGGCGGTGGCTTTTCCGACGCGTTCTCGGACATTTTTGGCGATATTTTCGGCGGTGGCGGCGGCAACCGTCGCGACCGCGTGTATCGCGGCGCGGACCTTCGCTACAACCTGGAAATCGGCCTGGAAGAGGCCGCGCGCGGCACCGAAACCAAAATCCGCATCCCCTCACTGGAAGAATGCGGCGTCTGCCACGGCAGCGGCGCCAAGCCCGGCACCACGCCGACCACCTGCAGCACCTGCGGCGGACATGGCCAGGTACGGATCCAGCAAGGCTTTTTCTCGGTCCAGCAGACCTGCCCGCGTTGCAGCGGCACCGGCAAGATGGTGTCCGATCCCTGCACTGCTTGCCACGGCGAGGGTCGGGTCAAGAAGCACAAGACCCTGTCGGTCAAAATCCCCGCCGGGGTCGACAGCGGCGATCGCATCCGCCTGGCCGGCGAGGGCGAAGCCGGTGTCAACGGCGGTCCGACGGGCGATCTCTACGTGGTGATCCATCTCAAGGATCATCCGGTATTCAAGCGCGACGGCGACGACCTGCACTGCGAAATGCCGATCTGTTTTGCCACCGCAGCACTCGGCGGCGAACTCGACATCCCCACCCTGGACGGCCACGCCAAGATCAAGATTCCGGCCGAAACCCAGTCCGGCAAGGTGTTTCGCCTGCGCGGCAAGGGCATCAAGGGGGTCCGCAGCCACGCGCCGGGCGACCTGCTGTGCCACATGCTGGTGGAAACGCCGGTCAACCTGTCCGAGCGTCAGCGCGAACTGCTGCGCGAGTTCGAAGCCCTGAGCCCGGGGCGCAACAACAATCCGCGGGCTCAGTCGTTCATGGACAAGGTGAAATCGTTCTTCGGACAGTAATTGGGTGTTCGCTCCGCGTGCAGCATCCTTTTCTCGTCTAGAGTAAAGACCAGCTGCAGGCATGTATGCTCGGCTGCAGAGCCTTTCTCGCTTTAACCAACCGGAGGAAATTCCCATGCGTAAACTCTCTCTGATCGCTGCAAGCTGTGCCGTACTGTTCGCCTCGCCTGCGATTGCCGCAGAAGAACCGGTCATCGTCAAAATCCCCAGGCTCACCGTCGAGGCGTCCGAAAAACTCGCCCGTGCCGCAATGGAATCCTGCCGCAAACAGGGTATCCAGATCGGGGTGACCGTGGTCGATCGCAGCGGCGACCCCATGGTGGTGTTGCGCGACACGCTTGCGCCACGCATCACTCTGGAGATCAGCAAGCAAAAGGCGTATACCGCGGTCAACTTCAACTCCGCCACCTCGGCGATGGTCGATCGCTTCACCCAGCCGTTCTCGGTCGGCAAGGTCGAAGGACTCGTGTTTTCTGCCGGCGGCGTACCGATCGAGGCCGCCGGCAACATC
>JACDJC010002195.1_pt1 | contig 15760 bp, 30 predicted proteins | sample 7454191 | NCBI WGS metagenome assembly JACDJC01 (sample SAMN14253291, study PRJNA609438) | sludge metagenome | isolation source: sludge after 25d culture with pyrite and EDTA | collected 2018-12-20 | reverse complement strand
GCGAAACTTTGAACATTGAAAGTCGTGGCAGTGAAGATGCTAAGTTAATTAAGATGTTTGATTACTTGCATGGAATTGTATGATGACTGAAGATGAAACAACTGTACCACATCTATTGAAATTAGATGAATGGTTAAACTGGATATTTCGTTTTATTATAAGTGTTAGCTTGCTTGTGATACTGGCTCATGTTTTAAAATATAATTTAATTGAACCTAACTCAATTCAAATGCTAGAATTGTCTATTGAGTTTAATTCTAATGAGCCCACTGCTAAGAAAGGTGACAGGGAGATATGAATAAGAAACAATTGCTGGCTGATTTTTATTTAGCTTTGCTATCTGTTCCTGTTGACAATCTATTTCGCTTAATGCATCAGGAGCTTTATGCGTCTGTTCGCAACGCTATGGCTATTGAGTTGAATGAGAATGCTGAAGTTGTGCAGCGTATTTTTGAGAGAATGTTACAGGAAGATAAATGAAAAAATTTAAAATTACTAAGCTAGATAAATTCTTGTTAACAGGCTTTGTTGCCAGTTGTGTTATGATATTGTTTCTATCATGGTCTATTCGTTGAGTTTGGTGTATCAGCCTCCTGAAATGGTTAAAGTAAGTCTTAGGATCATAAGCGCGGAGCAAAAAAGCCATCCTGCTAATGCTAATAGTGCATAACTTGCTATGATACACCATATTCGTTGTGGGGCAGGTAGAAGGATTGGCATCTAAGACAGAGTTTATTTCTATAAAAAAGAAAGAATAATATGAAAGTAATAATTCCTGATATTTGGCTTACTTCTATAACTAATGCCAGTAGCATTTTAAATCCTAAAGAAGTGGCTGAAGTAGTGAATAAATGTTGGACTGAGCATGGTAAGAAAATGCTCACTCAACATATTGGTGAGTTTGTTTTGCATCAATTGGAACTTGGTAAATATGAACCTTGACAATCCAGCAGTCTATGAATGCAAAGGTAGTAGTCAAGGCATTCATATATGGCGACGAAATGAAGATGGCACAGCTTATTGTTTGAATTGTAGGCAGAAGCTTACAAAGAAACAGGCTGATGAAGTGTGGAAACCTAATGACTGAAATAGACCGTGTTCTAAAACATGCTCAGCTTGCTCATTTTGATAATGAAGTGTCGAGTGTGGTTGTCTTGATGATTGTGAAGGGAGAGCCTGAAGTTCATATGGCGATTGATGGTAAAGATTTGATGGCTATCAATGCTAATGTTGATATGCTTAAGACTGAGCTATTGATATTGATGAAACAGGCTACGCAAGAGAAGGGGGATAGAAGTTGACTTGGGGCAATCCTCCTAAATTTGTGAATGTAGATAAACCTCCTGCAAAGAAGGTAACACCAGAACAGCTTGCTAAAAGTGGTTCAGAGGATGGGCATCAGGCAGCAACATTCTGTTGGGCAGCTTCTGTGCTTACTCAATACCCACAATTAGAATGGATGCACGCTATCCCGAATGGCGGAAGTAGAAATGTAGCTGAAGCAACTAAGTTGGTCGCTACAGGGACTAGAGCAGGAGTGTGGGATATATTTTTACCAGCTAAATCTTGCACTTCATATGGTGTATTTTTTGGGCTTTATATTGAAATGAAAGCTCCTGCTGCTCGCACTAAAAAGAATGGTGGATTGACTGATGAACAAGTTAAGTTTGGCAAGTATGCTGAGCGAGCAGGATATGCTACAAAAGTATGCTATAGCTGGATTGAAGCTAAGGACGTAATTATAGCTTATTTGGAAGGAAAACTATAATTTCTGAAAATAATCAAAAATAGCTATTGACTTTAACTTTTTAACCGTATAGACAGGCTGCATTCTCAAACGGGAGTGCAGCCTTTATGACTACTGAAACCCGAAAAAAGCTCCTAGAGCGTATCAAAGCCATCTTAGCTAAGACGATGGAGAATGGCTGTACTGAAGGTGAAGCTATGGCTGCACTGGCTAAGGCTAGGGAGCTTATGGCTACTTATGAGATTGATGAAAAGGAATTGCAGGAGTTTGATCGAGAGAAAGCGACTATTTATGCTTCTACTGAGCAAGACCCATATGATATTAAGCGTAACCTTGGTTATGCAGTTGGTAAGTTTTGTCGTTGCGAAGCTTGGCGAGAAAAGAAGAATGGTCAGCGTATGTTTTGTGGGTTAGAAAGTGATGTAATTTTTGCAACTTGGCTTTTGGATACGCTTCAGCGATTTGTAATGCGCGAATTGAGACAGTACCAGAAAGATTTAATTAAAAATAAAGGTGTTTATCATAGCAATAATCTTACGTCAGCTAGTTTTGCATTTGGTTGTACGCTTAGAATTGTTCAAAAATTGCAGGAATTAACGCCTAAGCGTGAAACTAATGCTCTTATAGTTGCTGAATTGGCTGGCAGAGGCATTGAATTGCGTAAAACTAGCAATAGTAAGCGTAATTTAAGTGAAAAAGACGCTGCTGCTGGTGCAAAAGCTGGTGAACATGCTCGCTTTGATAGGCCGGTTGGCTCTGATGGAAAAGGAAGATTGTTGAAATGAAGGAATATTTGAAACGAATTGGTATAATTTTGCTTATTTTATATTTTGGAATAGCAAATTACTGTAAATTTAAGAATGGGTTAGGATTAGACGTTAAAAATTGCAGTTGTCAGGTAAAATAATTTAAAATAAGTGTTGACAGATAGAAATCAGCCGTATAGAAGATGGTGTATCAGCAAGGGAGATACGGAAATGAAGTTCAATGTTAAATGTGCTCAGAAGCTTAATGATGGTGATACTGCTTTGGTTGAAGAATATTGTAATGTTGATAAGTATGATGTAGCAAACATCATTAATGAATATTACGCTCGTTCTGCTGAAAAATCCTATGTGAATAGTTTTACTATAAATGTTGAAATTAAACGTTGATAATCAATCCAATCCCCTTTAATAATTAAACCACTCAAACACAGGAGAATATAAAATGGCTCTTAAGGATTTCGCAGAAGGCAGGACTGATGTTTACAAGATTGACCCTCGCAAGCTCCGAATTAAGGAGGGTTGGAATAGCCGGGACTTCAATGATCCTGCTAACATTGAGCATGTCAAGACGCTAGCAGCTTCCATTAAGGAGGTTGGTGTTAAGGAACCTCTGAAGGTCAATATGGAGGACAATATTCCGTATGTGACTAATGGAGAGTGTCGCTATCGTGCTGTGATGCTGCTCATTGAGCAAGGTGTTGAAATCAAGTCTGTTCCTGTGATGGGAGAGGACAGGTTTGCTAATGAAGCTGATAGGCTGTTCACTCAGTTTATTAGCAATTCTGGTAAGCCTTTTGGTCCCATTGAGAATGCCCGGCTGTTTAAGCGTTTGATTGATATGGGTTGGGCACAGAAGGACATTGCTGGCAAGTCTGGTATGTCTGGTGGTCGCGTCAGTCAAATTCTTGAACTGAATACTCTGCCTGTTAGCATTCAGCAGTTGATTGTTGAAGGTAAGGTTTCTTCAGCTTTCGCTCTGAATGTCTGGAAGAAGCATAGCGGCAATCTTGAAGCTGCCTTTGCTGAGCTTTCTGCGGCTCTGGAAGCAGCTAACGCTGAAGGCCGTACTAGGGCCATGCCCAAAGATACAAACGATGGGGAAGGCTCTGGTGAAGGTGGAGGAGGCAAGCGTTCTGGCGGCACCAAGAGCAATCTTAAGAGCTTCCTAAAGAAGCTGGTGGAACAGGCTTATGCTGATGAGCGCATTGACGATACCGAAAACATGGTCACTATGACGCTTTCTGAGGCTGATTGGGCTGAGTTGATGGAGAAGATTGATTATTGATAGTGAAGCGTAGCAGGGGCAGACAAAGCCCCTGCTTTAATTATTAATGGAGAATAAAGAATGCAGCCTAATGAATTAGAAAAGAGCTATCTTGAAAAGACTATGGCTAGCGGCGAAGTTATGACTTTAGCTGATGGTCCTAACAATGGCTTTGATGTAGATCAATGGGATAGCACTGGCTCTAATCGCTGGCATCGCTGGTATGCTACCTATTCTGAAGCCTTGAAAGAATATGAAAGGTGGAACTAATGCCTAAACGTCTAGAGCATGTAGAAAGTGCTGCTGATGAATGCCGAAAATATGGAGCTTCATTTAGCTATGAGGTTCGATCAAAGAACATTGTAGGTTTCATCAAGCACAACGGTAAATCGCGAAAGCTGTTTATGTCAGTTACTCCTAGCGATTGGAGAGTGCATGGCAAGATCAGGAAGAATGTAAGGGAATACATAAAGGAAATGTCGCGATGATTATAGAAAGCAAAGCTGCCACTCCTGAAGAAATGCGGGATGACATAGTTAAATATTTAAAATATCAAGCTTCACTAAAGCGAAGTCAGTGTAGACTGGCTAACAGAAAGACAGCTAAGACTGCATTTATTTTACAATCTGAAATTCTTGAATTTGCAGCTAAAGAAATAGCTGCTATCGTAATCAAATCTTAACTTCTAAAGTCTAATCTCCTATTCACACAAAGGAGCTTAGACAATGGAACATCTATGGTTAGCCGCTGAGGCAGTAAAAGGACTTGCTATTTTTGGTTGCATGGCTATTGTGGGAAGTGTTTTAATCATTTTGTGCGGGGCATAATGAAACGTCCTAAAGTTAAAAGAACACTAACTTATGAGGAAAGACAATCTGTAGCAGAACAAATTGTAAATGGAAAAATGATTAAACAAGTGGCAGCAGATTGGCAAATTAATCTATCATATGCATATCAAATATTTAATGAATTTCTAGAATGGAAAGCTGAATGGAAACACAGAAATCAGGAAATAATAAATGGAAAATAAAAAATTAAAATATTTTGCTTGGATTGATAGTTTCTCTGGTCCTGTGGCTCAGCTTTGGATTGATGGCGGCAGAGACAGCCAAGGCAAGCTGAAGCCTTCTTTGAAGCTTGTGGAGCTTCCTGCTGATGATGTAAGGACGCTTGACGAATTGAAAAAGGACTATCCATTATGAATTGGAATGCTTTATTAATTTTGGCTATTGCAGCAATATTAATTATTGCAGGAATTTGGGATTGCAGCTATGAATGTATTTAATGCTGAGCTAAATCGCATTCGCATTATGTGGGGTATTCCAAAAGGAGCTACTATAATAATTTGGATTGGCAATTGCAATTGGATTGGTAATCCTTATTCTTGTTCTGCTTATTGTGCTGTACCTATGAATGATAATGAGGCGGCAAAATGACAAAGCAGCATGTTGTTGACTATTATATGGATGGTCATGTACTTGTTGCGTTTTGTAAGGTTTGTTCCGCTGAAGGCGAAAAATTATCAGAAGATTGTCCCGGAAAAATTATCTGCACTGTTGAAAAGTCACTTGACGAAAAGAAACTTCCTGCTAAATAGAGTGTTATTGAAATAAGGGAATGGTCCCGAGTTTTACAAACCAAGGAATTTGAAATGAGTGTTGATGTTGCAAAGTTGAAGGCTATTGTTGCTGCTACGGAAGCTAATGAAGCTGTTTATGTTGGACAGGTAGTTGGACAGCCGATGTTGGCTCATAATCCGCCGCTGATTGAGGTCAATACTTCTGTTGTTAATCCGAATGATGGCACTGAAGTTTTGTGCCGTTCTACTGCTGCTGCGAATGATTATATTAAGGCTGCTGCGGCTGCTCCTGCTGATCAGGCTGCTAAGCCTAAGTATGCCATCATTACTAATGCTGAGCTTCCTGCTCCTAAGAAGCGTGGTAATATTGCTGGTAGTGGTGCGCCGACTAAGTATCCCTTTGCTGAGTTGGAAGTTAATGCTAGCTTCTTTTCTGCAAATTCTGAGCACAAGAATAAGGATGCTGTGAAGGCTCTTGGTTCTACTGTGTCTGCTCAGAACGATAAGTACAGTGAGCAGCTTGTTAAGGATGGTGTTCCGCAGACTAAGACTGTTACTCGTGCCGTTCGCGATAAGCAGACTAAGAAGGCTAAGCTTAATCCTGATGGCAGTAAGGTAACTGAGACTGTTGAGCTTCCGGTTAAGAAGTATAATCGTAAGTTTACCATTCGTCCTGTTGAAAAGGGTAAGACTTATGGTGGTTGGACTGCTCCGGATAGCGGCGCGTTGATTGCTCGTATTCTGTAAGCAGTTGTGTATAACAGGGTTGACTTTAATAGTTAACCCTGTTATATGAAAGTGATACTGACTGCTAATTGCTTATTACGATAGTCATTTTAGCATCACAGCGGCTAGTCTTTCTCTCAAGGGTTTGACTAGCCGCTTTTTAATAATCAAATAGGTGAATGATGAATGATCGCAGTAGTAGCATTCTAAATATTGATAAAGAACGTCAACAAATTAATGTTATTGTAAATTCATTATTTCATAATGTTTTGCACAACTATGTAGCTCATGTTAATGAGCGTGATGTTATGTATAGATTTTTTGAATTTTTTGAAAAGTCTGAAGTTGCTGTGATTTCTAAGCAACAGCTTAAAATATATCAGGAGCTAGAAAAGACAATTATTAATACTTCATTCTTAAAGGAATAATAATAAAATGTCACAATACAGAAAAGGTGCAGAAGATGTACCTTTGCGATCAATCAATAAAAATATGCCAGTGTTAATCATTGTGTATGATCTTAGAAACAATGATAATGTAGTAGAGGAGAAGCGAATTAACTACGGTGATGCTGAAGATAGGAAATGGTTAGGTCGAATTACTTTTTGGGCTGTTACTAATCATTGTAGCGTTGAGACTATCGCAATAGTTGATGCTGAAGCTGAAATCAAGAATGGAAAATGAAAAATGAAAGTTAAAGAACTGATTGAAATGCTTAAAAACTTAAATCAAGATGACATTGAAGTTAGCGTTTTACATTTTGGTAGAGTGGTTACAGTTGAACCTGCTGATGAACATAATGAAGTAATCATTGTTACAGATGAGGAAAATGAAAAATGATTATGAATTTTCAATTCATAAATAGCTCTATGTTGAGTAGTGTGTCATATGATACTGATGAAAAAGAAATGACTGTTACGTTTAATAACGGTCGCTCATATATTTATGAAGATGTTGACAAAAATATCTATGAAAGCTTAATTGCTGCTAAATCAGCAGGAGCTTACTTCAATTCTATCAAGAAAGATTTGAAGGTGAAGAAATGAATGATCCTGTAAAGCTGGTACCTACAAAGCCTGATGCTGAGCTAGCTGAAGAATTAAAGCAGGAGCTTTTAGAGGCATTGCAACCTGCTCTAGCTGTAGCTACTAAGGCTCTGTTATTGGGTTTTCAAGTTCAATTGCAAATGTCACCAAATGCATTTAAACAGGTAGTTGTGCAACAGTTGCAATTAATCAAGACATTTTAGCCCGCATGGTGAAACGGTAGACACTAGGGACTTAAAATCCCTTGCCTTTAATGGCGTACAGGTTCAAGTCCTGTTGCGGGCACCAAGCTACAGGGTATAGCTCAGTCTGGTAGAGCACTAGTTTTGGGAACTAGTTGTCCAAGGTTCAAATCCTTGTACCCTGACATTCGTTTCCGTAGCTCAACTGGAAAGAGCATCAGATTTCTAATCTGAGGGTTGCAAGTTCGAACCTTGCCGGAAACGCCAATGACAAATTATATAGTAGTTAGAGATTGTTTAAATTGTAAAATAACTTTTAAACCAAATCGTAGTTCTTTTGGCATATATTGTTCTAACAAATGTCAAAAGAATTATGAATTTGAACAAAAATATACACTATGGTTAAGTGGTAAAATTAATTTATTATCAACTTCTAGATTTCTTAAAAAATCTATAATAAGAAAAAATGGGTACTTTTGTAAAAATTGTGGAATATCGGAATGGAGAGGAAAAGAATTAACATTAGAATTAGAACATATTAATGGCGATAGTAATAATAACACTCCTGATAATTTATGTTTGCTTTGTCCCAATTGTCATAGTCAAACTAGCACTTTTAAAAGTAAAAATGTTGGAAATGGCAGACATAGCAGAAGATTGAGATACAAAGAAGGAAAAAGCTATTGAAACATTGATGGTGATGTACCGGATTTGTAACCCGGATAACCAAGTTCAAGTCTTGGCAATAGCACCAGCAGGTAGCTCCAAATTTGTGGGTAAGTCAGTTGACAGGGTTAAATGCTTAATGTATCAGTGGTGCCTATAAAGCTTGGCGGATGTACCCAAGCAGAACTATAGGCGATTGGTCCTGTCCCCAATTGGTAAAGAGCAGGGTTAAAAGGGAGGCTTTCCAGCCTCCCTTTTTTCTGTTATGTGCAAACCCATGCAGCCTTGGATAACTTCACCAGCGTTTATTGTAGAGCCTCCTAGCCCGGCTCTAGCTTCCCCTTGGACTAATGGTGCTGCTTCAGCTAAGGAGGAAGCTCCTAGTTATCAATCCGATGAAAATTTAAAGAAGCAATACGGAATAGAGCTTGCTAAGGCTCAAAATCCATTTGAAGCAGGCTGTAAGCTGTTTGGAGAAGAAACAAGTAAAGCTTTATGGGTATCATTTAATTGGATAAATGATCCAATTGTGGTTGCTTCTCGCGATATTTATTTAAAAACAGTTGAACTCAGTCAACCTTTACTTGACAGGGAACAGCTTGCCGCTAAGGTGCTAGTCCTAGCAGAAGGCGAAAAAATTTTAATCAACGGAAAGCTGATTGCTACTGTTGAGCCTAAAGATAGATTAGCTGCATACAAGTTATATTCTGACATTGCTGGATATACTGGAAAAGTTGAAATTGACAATTCAGTAAAAAATATCACTAACAATGAACTGACTATTAAATTAGTCAGGGCTGATGATAAGAAGCCAGTTGTTATTGACAATTCTCCTAATATTAAATCAGAAATGCCTAATGAGGATCAATCATCAATTAAGTTGAAATTGGTGGCTGCTGGTTGAGTGAGTTTCTGATTTTAACTATTTTCGCAATAGTGCGAAAAATATAGGAGCTATGATTATGTTAAAAAAGATTGGACTTGGTTTATTTGCTTTAATTTCTACTATCGTTATCGCCAATGCTATTAGTGGAAATCAGCTTGGCTTACCGATTGTAGACGGTGCTTCTTATTGCTCTAGCTATACAAATTCTACTTGCAGCAATACTGTTGCTGCTGGTCCTGCTCTTACTGGTGATGAAACCATCATTGCCAATACTAATATTTCTGGTGGAGCAAGTCCACAGACTGTAGTTATTGACGTTACTACATTAGGTGCTGGTCCTTATCAGTATGCTGCTCCTGCTACTGGTGAAACTCTTACTTTAACGGCTAAACAGCGTCGTTTGATTATTGAGCCTAGCACCACTCTTGCTACTCTTGGCATTACTTTCCCTGCTTCTACTGCTTTAACAGATGCTCAGTTGATGGGTGTTTGTACTACTCAGATTGTGACTGCTCTTACTGTTACTGCTGGCTCTGGCACTACTGTTAATAATAAACCTACTGCTCTGCTTGTTCCTGTTACTACTGGTGGAGCTTCATGTGTTGAGTGGGTTTATCGCGCTACTAACACCACTTGGTATCGCGTGCAGTAATGCTTTTAGGCATTGCCATAATGACAGCATATATGCCCGGAGTGATTGGCCTAGCGTCAATCACTTCATGGGCAGTCATGTGGCTAGTTATGCCTGTATTACTTTTAAAGTGTAAGATAGAAATTACTATAATTCATATTTTAGGTATAGTTTTTCTGTCTTATGCTGCTTTGTCTCTACTTTGGTCCCCACATGGAATGTTAGAGCTTATGCAATTACTTGCATTAGCTAGCGTGTTTGTGTGGGGATCATCGCTTAAAGATTTAAGAAGTGTAACTATTGGCTTATCTGTTGGATTAGGTTTTTCTTCTATTCTAGCTATATTTCAATTTTTTGGATGTGATATTGTTTATTACGGCACTCCTAGGCCAGCAGGATTATTTTTTAATTCAAACATATTTGCTGAAATATCTGGAATGATGCTGCTTTTAATTTTAATAAATAAATTATGGTGGTATATTCCTGTTACTGTTCCGGGTTTACTTGTTAGCTCTAGAGCAGTAATTTTAGGATTAGGAATATCACTAGCTTTTATGACTTGGACAAAATCTAAAATTTTGTCTATTGGCATTTTAATTAGTTCTTGGTTAACTGCTTATTTTATAACTTTTCCTAGTTCTGTTATTACAAATTCCTCTGTCATCATAACTAATACAGCTAGTGCTTTTCAAAGATTGCATGTATGGCAAGATATGCTAGCTGGATTTACGATATTTGGTAATGGTATTGGTTCATTTGTTTATAAATTTCCTGAATATAACAAGCATATTGATGGCAGCACTACATTAGTTGAATACACTCACAATGATTTGTTGCAATTAATTTTTGAATTAGGAATTGGCGCAATTCCATTGTTAATTATGGTCGCTCTGTTGTTAATGGTGAAAAATGATTACAAGAGCGCATTTATATTTTTTATTGTTATCGGAATTTTTGGTTTCCCGTTACATATGCCAATTACAGCATTCATGCTCGCTCTTGTGGCGTCTCAGTTGGCTAAGTCTAGCTTGGGCTACAGCGATATTGTCAATTACTTCAGATCAATTTTATTTAGCAGGATGGATGCAGCGAGATTTGCATAAAATTGAAATAGCAGCTAAGCTATTTTCATTAAATAGAAGTATAGCTTTAGGACCGGCTCAGTTTTATGTTATTAAAGATGAACCTAGCGAAAAGGCTTTAAGATACATAGCAGTTGGTTTAAATTATGATCCTAATGCTATTGATTTGTTACAGGCTAATTTTAAATATAAATATATGATGGGTAAGAATGAAGAAGCTTTAAATGCTTATCAGAAGTTAAAAAAGATAGCACCTGATAATGAAATAGTTAAATTGTTCACTGAAGTAAAGTAGTTCTTAACCATCTAACAAAAGGAATTATACTATGTCTTTACCTAATTGGGCTGAGCTTATTCAGAAATTCATTCCTAGCCGTCAATTATTACCCGGCTCTTGGGCTAATGCTATTGTTGATGCATTAACTTCTGCTCAACAGGCTGTTACTGCATCTACTACGCAAACCCAAGCAGGAGCAACAGCTATAACTTCTGCTATAGCTGTTGTAACTACTGGAAACGCCAATGATGCTGTTAGACTTCCTAAAGGTGGCATAGGTATGCAAACTTTTATAGCTAACATTAGCGCAAATACTCTAGGTGTATTTCCTGCTGTTGGAGATACTATATTTCCTAGTGCTGCTGATGCTAAGCTTGATCAAACAGCTAGTAAGAACGCCATTTATAAAGTAGGAAAAGTTACTGCTGCTGGTGCTGCTACTTGGTATAAGGTAGAAGGTACTTAAAAATTTTTGGATAATTAGCCGGGTTAGAAATAACCCGGCATTCTCCTATTCAGGTGATATGATGAAAAAGCTAATTTTAATTTTTATATTAAGTCTGTTGCCTTCATTGGTCTTGGCTCAGACTACTAGAAATCCATGCTATACTACTCAAGGTGCTACTGATCCAATAACAAATTGTGTTGGTGTTGGTGTTGGCAGTCCTCTCCCTGTAGCCAGTTCTGGCTATCCATCAGGTACTACAGCTTTAACAGGAAATGGGGCTGGCACTACTGGCGCGGTAGTTGGTACTCTTGCGGCTGCTTCTGGAAAAACAACCTATATTTGTGGGTTTAATGTATCGTCTATTGGTGGCACTGCTGCTACAGGACCAATAACTATAGCAGGTTTAATTACTTCATCTATGGTGTATCAATTAACCTCTAGTGCCACTGGTACTAGTGTTGGTCAAACTTTTACACCTTGCATTCCAGCTAGTGCAGTAAATACAGCAATAACTATTACTACTACAGCTAATGGTACTGCTACTGCTGTGAATGTTAATTCATGGGGCTATCGTCAGTAGAGTAATATTTTGGAAATCGAATTTAACGAAAAGTTAGCATTCTTATTTGAACCGGCTCGCTTAAAGATTGGGTATGGTGGTCGCGGTGCTGGTAAGACAGATGGATATGCTATTGCTCTAATTATCTTCTCTATGAAGATGCGTTTACGTATTCTTTGCTTGCGTGAAATTCAAAATTCAATTGAGGAAAGTGTTAAGAGTACAATTGAGAGTTATATAGAGCATTACGGATTAGAATGGGCATTTGATATTAAAGAAAAGTCCATTACTTGTACTTTGACAGGTTCTAGATTTATTTTTTCTGGTTTGCGTCACAAGATTAATGCTATCAAGTCTCTTGCTAAAATTGATATAGCTTGGCTAGAGGAAGCTAACAATACTTCTAAAACATCACTTGATAAGCTTATGCCTACAATTCGTGGTAAGCATGAAAGCTCAAAGGATGGACTAGGAGGACCATTTAAAAAGGGACCGGAAGTATGGATTAGTTTTAATCCTGAATTAGATGATGATGAAGTTTACAATAGATATGTAGTTAATAAAGATAAGTATGCTCCTGATTTTCTGCCTAATGAAGTGACTGGCGAAATGGAGCGTTATGCTTATGTAGTTAAAATTAATTGGTATGACAACAAATGGTTTCCTCCTGATCTTAGGAGAGAAATGAATTTGTTAAAGGCTAATGATAATACAAAATATTTAGAAGTTTGGGAAGGTCATACTAAGCAAACTCTTGATGGGGCAATCTATGCTGACGAAATCAGACAAACTCTGCTTGACGGTAGGCGTAGGCGTGTTCCTCATGATCCAACTAAGCCTGTTTTTACAGCATGGGACTTGGGCCATTCTGATAAAACTGCTATTTGGTTTATTCAGCGAGTAGGATTAGAATTTAATATTATTGATTATTATGAGAACAGACTTAAAAAGCTTCCTCATTACATAGAATATTTGCAAAGCAAGCCTTATAATTATTCTGTTATCTATCAACCTCACGATGCTGACAATGAGACTTTAGCAGCCAGATCAATAGCCAGTCTAACTAGAAAGGCTTTTCCAAACGCTAAAGTAATTGTTGTGCAGCGTCCTGTTAAAAAAGTTGTGGGCATCAATGCCGCTCGCACAATTTTTGAATTATGTAATTTTGATGAAGCTAATACTGCTGATGGATGGCAATGTCTTTCGCGTTATGCGTATAAGGTGAATGAAGAAACTGGTAATTTTTCCAAAGAGCCAGATCATGATACGCCTTGGTCACATGGAGCAGATGCTTTTCAAACATTTGCGTTATCTTTAAAAACTGAAGCGGATAGTAAGAAGCCAGTTAAGCCAAAAGTTATACCATTATCACAGCAGCCTAGAGCTTGGATGACGTGACAGAAGATTGGCAAAAAAATTATAAAGAAATGACTATTGATCAGCTATCTGCTGAATATCAAAGATTATTAAGAGTTAAAAAAGAAGCTAACTTTGGTGACAAACTAAAATTCTTGAAAGATAGATTTAGAATTTTAAATTATGGTTTAAAAATTGAAAACATTAGTGGAAATTAAATAATATGGCTTGGTCTACAACATTTAAAGATAGTCGCTACAAAGAAGGCGATGAAGATATTTTAACTGAAGCTAAGAAGCGTTTTAAAGCTTGTGAGAATTGGGAAAGCCAAGCTAGAATTTATTTTGATTATGATTACAAATTCGCCAATGGCGATAGCAACAATATGTATCAGTGGGATAGATGGGTTGTAGGTGATAGAATAACTAATCAGCGACCATGCTTAACCATTAACAAAACTCAGCAGCATAATCTTCAAATCATTAATGATGGAAAGCAGAATAAGCCGGGAGTAAATATTCGTCCTGTTGGTGATGAAGCAAGCTTTGAAGCTGCTCAAGTATTTCAGGAAGTAGTTAGACATATTGAATATGTTTCAAATGCTGAAAATGTTTATGACAATGCAGCAACATTTCAAGTAAATGCGGGATGGGGATATTGGAGAGTTAATGTTGAAAAAATAAATGGTACATTTGATAAAGAAATTTACATTAGACGTATCAAAGACCCTCGCAATGTTTATCTTGATCCAAATATAAATGAAGTAGATGGCTCTGATGCTTGGTTTGGTTTTATCTTTGATGATATGCCAAAAGATTTATATGAGGCTCAGTATCCTAAATTTAAAGATGCTGGTAATGTTCAATTTGATAATGAGTATCAAGGCTGGTTTACAAACGATCATGTTAGAGTTTGTGAATATTTTAGAAAACTTCAAAAGGATGACAAGCTAGTTTATTTTATTCTTCCTGAAACTGGTGAAGAAATCGGTCCTATCAAGTGGAGCAAGCTTCCTAAAGATGCTCGTGAAATGTTTAATGATATTAAAGCTAGAGAGGATAATTTACCAGAAGAAGAAAGAACATACAGAGAGCAGGATGAATTAAGCGAAGAAATTGAATGGTACAAAATAGCAGGCAGTGTGATCATTGATCGCAAAAAATGGCTTGGAAAATACATTCCAATTGTTCGCTTAGTTGGTACTGAAACTGTTATTGATGGTATTTGGGATTGCAAAGGTCATACCAGAGCTTTGCTTGATCCTCAACGCATATACAATGTTAATTCATCTGCCAATGTTGAATTTGGAGCTTTACAAACTAAATCTTCTATTACTGCTCCTGCTGCTGCCATTGAAGGCTATGAAGATTTATATGCTAGAGCTAACATAGATAATCTTTCAGTTCTTCCGTATAATCATATTGATGATGAAGGAAATTCAGTACCTCCTCCTAGCCGCATGGCCCCTCCTGTAGCTTCTCCTGCTTATGTGCAACAGATGGAAATTGCACAGAATGAAATGATGATGGTATCTGGTCAGTATCAGGCTCAGATGGGAGAAAATGAAAATGCTAAATCAGGTGTTGCTATTAATGCTAGGCAACGTCAAGGTGATAGAGCAACTTATCATTTTATTGATAATCAAGCTATCGCTATTAGATTTACAGGTAAAATTCTTTTAGATTTAATTCCAAAGGTATATGACACTAGGCGCATTATGCGTATTGAGGCTAAAGACAATACCATAATGAATGTCACCATTGATCCAAAATCACCGCAAGCTTTTCAAAAGAAAAGTCAAGGTCAAGAATTGGATAATAATCAGCAAATCATTGACATTATATTCAATCCTAATGTGGGTATGTATGACGTTCAATCTGATACTGGTCCTAGCTTTGCAACCAGAAGGCAGGAAGCATTTAATGCGTTAACTCAAATTGCTGCTCAGAATAAAGAATTTATGGGCATTGCAGGTGACATTCTTTGGAAGGTTGCAGACTTTCCTGAAGCTCAAGTTTTGGCACAACGCTGGCGCAAGGTTATTCCTCCTAATATTACTGGCGATGCTCCTAATCCTCAGCAGGAGGCTATTATGGAAGCTGCTGCTCAGCAAATTGAAATGTTACAAGGTCAATTGCTAGCAATGGCTAAGAAAGTTGAAGATAGAGAAACTGAATTTGCTCTTAAAGCACGTGAAATAGAATTAAAAGAACGTCAAGTTTCTGATGAAATGACTATGAAGGCACTTAAAGAAGTAAGGGATGATTTTGACGCTTTAACTAGAAGGGTTGTGGCTCTTGGCAATGCTGGTCCCGGCATTTCGATTGAGCAGATACAGCCTCTCGTTAAACAGGTGATCGCTGAGGCTCTAATCAACGGTGGTGAGCTTGTTGAAACTCCCGGCTCTGTTGACGGTGGCACTCCTTCAGGCTTGCCAGAAGGCGGCTCTGAGGAGCAGGATAGCCTTCCGGGAGTACCCGGCTCTAGGGAAGTGAACGGTCGCCATTTTGTTCCAAATCCTGAAGGTGGTTGGTTAGAAGCTGT
>JACDJC010002192.1_pt1 | contig 15776 bp, 14 predicted proteins | sample 7454191 | NCBI WGS metagenome assembly JACDJC01 (sample SAMN14253291, study PRJNA609438) | sludge metagenome | isolation source: sludge after 25d culture with pyrite and EDTA | collected 2018-12-20 | reverse complement strand
TCGCTGCAATCGCTCGCCATCTCGGAGGTGTCGCCCTGGAGCAGTGGCAGCAGCCCGTACGGCGCCGACTGGTTCGAAGTGACGAACACCGGAACCAGTGCCGTCGCGATCAGCGGATGGCGGATGGACGACAACTCCAACGACTTCGCGCTTTCAGTGGTGCTCAACGGTGTCACCAGCATCGCCCCCGGGCAGTCGGTGATCTTCATCGAAGGCGATGCCACGAAGGCGACGGCGTTCGTCAACGCATGGTTCAACGGCACGGCTCCGTTCGGCTTCACGATCGGCACCTACAGCGGTGGCGGCGTTGGCCTCAGCACCGGTGGCGATGCGGTGAACCTGTTCGACACGTCCGGCAACAGGGTCACCGGTGTCGGGTTCGGAATCTCCACGACCGGCCGCACGTTCGACAACACTGCCGGCGCCGGCAGCACCACGCTTCCGCTTCCTCTCGTCTCGACACTGAGCACCGCCGATGTCAACGGTGCGTTCGTCGCGTTCGACGGCATCGAGACCGGTTCGCCCGGAACGAAGACGGCGCCTGTGATCGTGTCGGAGGTGGCGCCGTGGGGCAGCGGGAACGCGACCTATGCCGGTGACTGGTTCGAGCTGACCAACTTCGGTGTGAGCGCCGTCGACATCACCGGCTGGAAGATGGACGACAACTCGAACTCTCCTGTCGGAGCGGTAGTGCTCAACGGTGTCACGAGCGTCGCCCCCGGCCAGTCGGTCGTCTTCATCGAGGGTGACGCCACCAAGGCCGCTGCCTTCGTCACTGCGTGGTTCGGTGGCACAGCTCCGACGGGTTTCGCCATCGGCACCTACGGTGGTAGCGGCGTCGGCCTGAGCACCGGTGGCGACGGGGTGAACGTGTTCGATGCCGCTGGCAAGCGGCTCACCGGGGTCAGCTTCGCCGCTTCGACCACCGGTGTCTCGTTCGACAACTCGGCGGGCCTCGGCAGTGCTATCTCGACGCTCAGCGTCGTCGGGATCGCTGGCGCCTTCGTGTCGGGAGCGCTCGAACTCGGCTCACCCGGAACCACCGATCCCGACGTCACACTGCCGACGGTCACCTACAGCGGCAATGCGGGCAATTACACGATCGACCAACAGGTCGCCATCACGTGCCGTGCCGCTGATGAGCTCGCTGGGTCGGGCATCGCTTCGACGACCTGCGCCGACATCGTCGGCCCCGCCGCAGGATTTGGTCTCGGCGCCCATCCGTTCAGCGCCACGGCGATCGACAACGCAGGCAACACCGGCACTGCCGCCGGCAGCTTCACGGTCGCCGTCACGCCGGTCAGCCTGTGCAACCTGACGCTGCAACTCGTGCACGGCTCGACGAAGTACCAGGGGCTGAACGCCCGCCAGAAGGCAGCGTTCGACTCGACGGTCACCTCGCTGTGCTCAGCAGCGCTGACCCCGATCAAACCCGGCGTCAGCCCCGCCAAGAAGTCGTTGCTGATCCTGGTCTACCGGCTCGGGGTCAAGGGCTTCGCCGCAGGGGGCTGGTTGACGAAGGCGCAGTCCGACCAGCTCTCCGCCTTCGCGTTGGCCCTGTAGGAACGCTCATTGCTCCCAGGGCGGCGTCCAGTCGCCGTCGAGCCGGAACGAGAGACTGGCGTCGTCCTCGATGCGTCGAGCAACGTGCAGTTCGGCGGCTTGGGCTCCGTAGCGATCGATTGCGATGTTGAACGCGGCGGTCGCAGCGGTGGTCATGGGCAGCTCGGCGTGCACCTGGCCGGCCAGCTCGTTGATGAGGCCGAGATCCTTTCGGCACAGATCGAGGCTGAACGACGGGTCGTAGTGACCGGCGAAGATCGACGGTGCGTCGTGTCGAACAACGAAGCTGTCGCCGACGCTCTCCTTGATGGCGTGCCACAGCGTGCCGAGCTCGACACCGTTGCCGACACCGATCGCGAAGCCCTCGCCGATCGCTGCGGCGGCGATGAACCAGAGCTGGTTGGTGACGAGCTTCACCACGTTGCCGGTGCCCAAGGCGCCGCAACGGATGACCAGACCGAGGTGCGACAGGATCGGCTCCATCCGGTCGACGGTTGCTTCGTCGCCACCGACGAACAGCGTGAGGCGGCCGTTGCGGGCGCCGTCGACGGCACCCGTGACCGGCGAGTCCAGCACGTTCACGCCGGTCGGAGCGCCGGCGGCCAGTTCGGCGACGAGCTCCTTGCGGTTGGTCGTCAGGTCGACCCAGACGGAACCCGGCCGGAGTGCCTGCAGCGCTCCAGCGTCACGCATCACGCTGGCGACGTGGTCGGGCCGGGGCAGCGAGGTGAGCAGGACGTCGGCGACCGTTGCGCACTCGGCTGCCGACGACGCCGCCCGCGCTCCGGCGGTGACTGCGACAGCGAGTGCGTCTGGTGAGAGGTCGAAGGCGGTGAGCGGGAAGCCCGCATCGAGCAGACGCCGGCACATCGGGCCGCCCATGTTGCCGAGCCCGACGAAACCGATGTGCGGCTGACCGCTGGATGCAGAGGTGGCGTTCATGGTGAGATCATTGCGCTGACCGAGCACGCCCCCGAGGATGGTGGTGGTCTTTACGTGAAGTCTGTCGGGCGCTGACCTGGGGCTGTGAGTTCGAGAGCTTGACACAAAGCGCTGGCGCGGGTTCCTGTCGGCGTGACCCAGCTGTCACTGTGCACGCACGGGTGGGGTCATGCGGTCGCGGCGGGCGCGCTCAGTTCGTGAAGCGGGTGAAGTGCACGGGCGGCAGGTTCGCTGCGACCGTCTGCCAGTGCTCGCCGCCGTCCTCGCTGATCCACAGCGAGCCGGTGGTGGAGCCCATGGCCAGCACTTCACCCGACGCGTCGACATCGAGCGCGTGGCGGTACACCAGGTCGTAGGCGTGCACCGCCGGTAGGCCGTCGCCGAGCACGTCGAACGAGCCGCCGCCGTCGCTGGTCCTGCTCACCACCATCCGCCCGTCGACGGGCACGCGCAGTTGGTCCTTCACGGCCGGAGCGAACCATGCAACGTCGGGATTCGTGGGGTGCGCGGCGACCCCGAAGCCGAACACGGATGGCGGCCGCTCGGTGATCTCCGTCCAGTTGCGGCCGCCGTCGATCGACCTGAAGCAGCCGTTGTGGTGCTGGTTCCACACCACGTCTGGCGCGCCGACACAGCGCGCCAGGCGATGTGGGTCCTGTGTCACCGGATTGTGCTCCTCGCCGGGCGGCATGTACTCGTTGCGCATGCCGTGAGTGGGTGACCAGGTGTCGCCGGCGTCGTCGCTGATCCACGCTCCACCGCACGAGACGCCGATGAGCACCGTGTCGGGCGAGCGTGGGTCGACGCTGATGCTGTGGATGCCCGGCCAGTCGTAGCCGCCGCCCGACCACTGGGTGCGTTCGGGCATGTCCCACAGCGACCGGACGAGCTCCCACGAGTCGCCTCGGTCGCGTGAGCGGAAGAGACCGCCGGGGATGGTGCCGCACCACAGTTCGTCGGGTCGCTGGGCGTGCCCGTTCTCGAGGCTCCACAGCAACTGCACCGACCACGGCCACGGTTCCCGGGTCATCGGCGACACATCGGATGCATCGGCTGGGCGAGCCGGGTAGGCGGGAGCGCCCACCTCCGCCCACTCGCCCCCCACGTCGCGGCGCCACACGTGGGAACCGAAGTGGCCGGTGCCCAGCGCGGCGTAGGTGGCACCGTCGTGGCCCACCACACCGGTGGTGACGGGTTCGCCGAGGAAGTCGACGTGCTCGATCTGCCACGCTGTACGGCCCCGCTCCAGCGTGAACAGACCCTTTCTCGTTCCGACCAACAACGACATGTTCATCCTCCTGACAGGGCCTGCATCACCGTGATCTCGGTGGCCGGCCCGACTGCATCGGTTTGTTTCGACGGGTCACGCAACTGGTCGCTGCCCACGAACACCACCACGTGCCGCCGAACGCAACCCTGGTCGTCGAGCACGTACGACCGCACGGCCGGGTGCACGGCGAAGTAGGCGGCGAGGCACTGCGCCACTGTGGTGCCCGCGACCTGCGCAGTCGGACAGGCGACGTGCCGGCGAAGGTTGGCGGTGAAGGTGATCGTCGGCACGTCGCGGAGAATACCTGGCCGTGGAACAGGCGATGAGCGTCGTCTCGGTGGGTCGCAGGCGACGGGTAGGGTCGTGGGCCATCGAGCACATGAAGGAGCACATCATGACCAGCTTCAGCAACCGCCCCAACACGGCGCTCGTGGTGGTGGATGTGCAGAACGACGTGGTGGCCAACGCGCACGATCGCGATGCGGTGGTGGCCAACATCGCCACCTTGGTGGACAAGGCGCGCGCCGAGCAGGTGCCGGTCATCTGGGTGCAGCACTCGTCCGACGAGCTGCCGCAGGGTGCGACCGGTTGGCAGTACGTACCGGAACTGCCCCAGCTGGAGGCCGAACCGATGGTGCACAAGCGGCACGGCGACTCGTTCGAGGACACCACGCTCGAGGCCGAGTTGGCGCAGCGAGGGGTGGGCCGGGTGGTCGTGGCCGGGGCACAGACCGATGCCTGCATCCGCGCCACGCTGCACGGTGCATTTGTCCGTGGCTACGACACCGTGCTCGTCGGCGACGCACACACCACCGAGGACTTCTCCCAGTACGGCCTGCCGCCGGCCGACAAGGTGATCGCTCACACCAACATGTACTGGACCTGGCAGACCGGGCCCGGGCGCAGCGCCAGCGTGGTCGACACCGCCGACGTCAGCTTCGACCCCGCGGCTCAGAGCGAGTCGGCCTGATCGGCGGGTGCCCGGCTCGGCGGGCGGCTACGTTGCACTGATCGACACACCGTCGCGGCCAACCATCCACGCACTCACCGGTCTTCGGTTCGTCGCGGCGTTGCTCGTCGTGCTCTCGCACTTTCCAGAGCTCGTGCCGTTCACTGCTGCACACGAACCGCTCGTTCGTCAGGGTGCCGCAGGTGTCACGATCTTCTTCGTCTTGAGCGGCCTCGTGCTCACCTACAACTACTTCGATCGATTCGCGGCCGGCGTCACAGCAGCACGAGCGTTCCTGTGGGCTCGCCTGGCCAGGATCGGGCCGATGCACGTCGTTGCGCATCTGCTGATCACGCCGCTGGTGATCGCGTACGCGCTGAGGCCCTCGGTGCTCTCCTGGTTCGTCAACATCTCGATGCTGCACGCATTCGTCCCCACCAAGAGCATGCACCTCTGGAACATCCCGTCGTGGAGCATCTCCGCAGAGCTGTGCTTCTACTGCGTGTTCCCCTTCTTCATCTGGAGGGTGCTGGCCCGGGTTCAGCGGCGGCACCTGCCATCGCTGGGTCTCATCGTCTTCGCGATCGAGTGCGCGCTGTTTGCGGCGGTGGCCGTGGTGCTGGAGCGGGCGTTGACGAACAGAGGGAAGTCGCCGGCCGACGTCAGAGCCGTGCTCGAGCGAGTGAAGTTCTTCCCGGGGCTTCGCATCTGGGAGTTCTTCCTGGGGTGCACGATCGGTGCTGCACTCCTGTACTGGCAGCGTGATGGTGGAACCGGCGGCGGCCTTGGCCGGCGACGCAATCGGAACGCGTTGCTGTTGTGCGTCGCGGGCGCGGCCACCGCGATCCTGATGGTGCCGTCCCACGCGAACATCGGTGACACCGGCTTGCTCGCGCAGTTCGCCACGGCCGGCCTCTACGTGGCCTACACACCGCTCGCCGTCGCCCTCGTCGCGGCGCTCGCGTGGGGGCCGACAGCGGTGAGTGGCGGATTGGAGCATCGGTTCGTTCGGGCCATGGGTGATGCCAGCTACTCGTTCTACATGCTGCAGTGGGTGTTCGTGATCGTGGTGAACGACAGCGCCATCAAGCGGTCGTCACCGTCGTGGTGGTCGGCGATGGCCACCGTCGCGGTGCTGTTGGTCGTCTCGCTCCTCACCCATCGATGGGTCGAGCAACCCGCCCGCCGAGCACTGAACCGTCGCTGCTCAGGTCTCCAGCAGGCGGCCCAGTGACTGCACGGCCTCGATGAACTCGTCGACCATGTCGAACACCACCTGAGCGGCAGGCTTGCTGACGTTCATCGAGCCCACGATCTGGCCGACGAAGTAGTTGCTCAGCTGCTCGGCGCCGCTGCCCGGCTTGTACGCCGCGCGACTGATGCGTGCTTGCGCCTCCGCCACCAGGATGGGCTGCATCGGCATGCCCAGCGGCTTCGGGTTGTCGGGGTTGTCCCACTCGTCGGTCCAGGCGGTACGCAGCTGACGCGCCGGCTTGCCGGTGAGCGAGCGCGAGCGCACGGTGTCGCTGGACGTGGCTGCCAGGAACTTCTGCTTCACCACCGGGTGGGTCTCGGCTTCGTTGGTGGTGAGCCACACCGAGCCGCACCACACGCCCTGCGCCCCCAGCGCCATGGCGGCCGCCATCTGGCGGCCACGCCCGATGCCACCAGCCCCGACCACCGGCACCGAGCCCACGGCATCGACGATCTCCGGGATCAGCACCATCGTGCCCACTTCACCGGTGTGACCGCCCGCTTCGGCACCCTGCGCAATGATGAGGTCGACACCCGCGTTGACGTGGCGCTGGGCATGCTGCGCCTTGCCGGCGAGCGCTCCGAGCAGGCGGCCCTCCTGCTTGACGCGGTCGATCATGTGCGGCGGTGGCGGGCCGAGCGCGTTCACCACCAACACCGGTCGGTGCGCGAGTGCGATCTCCAGCAGCGGGTCGGCCTGGTTGGCCGAGAAGGGTGCTGCCGTGCCGGAGTTGGCCACGCCCCGGCCGAGGCCGGCCTCGTCGTCGGGCAACGGCGGCACGTCGTAGCGCCGCAGGATGTCGTCGACGAACGCCTTGTGCTCGGCCGGGATGAGCTGGCGGATGTCGTCCATCGTGAACCCACCCTCACCGTCGCCCGCGTACTTCGCGGGCACGATCAGGTCGATGCCGTACGGCCGGCCACCCACCTCGGCCTCGATCCACGCGAGGTCGATCTCGAGCTGCTCCTGCGAGTGCGCGACCGCGCCCAGCACGCCGAGACCGCCGGCCTTGGTGACCGCCGCCACCACATCGCGGCAGTGGGTGAAGGCGAGGATGGGAACGTCGATGCCGAACATGTCGGTGACAGCGGTCTTCATGGCGGAAGCATCCCATACGAGGGTCGCTGCGGATGAAGCCGGGCCTCAACTCGCGGCGAGTTGTCCGGCTAGAGCCGAACGGCCCTGGTCTGGTGGACTCTGCCGGTTCGAGAATCGGACAACTGGACGATCTGTCCAGCAGTTCAAGGCTGAAGCAGGGGACCCCATGAGCGACACCATCACGCGCGCCGAGCCGACCGAGCAGCACACGACCGAGCACTTCGACATCATCATCGTCGGCGCCGGCATCTCCGGCGTCGGGGGTGCGTACCACCTGCAGGAGCAGTACCCGGAGAAGACCTTCCTGGTGCTGGAAGGGTTGGAGAGCTTCGGCGGCACGTGGCTGATGCACAAGTACCCGGGCGTGCGCAGCGACAGCGACCTGTACACGTTCGGCTACCGGTTCAAGCCGTGGACCAGCGCACCCATCGCGTCGGCCGGGGAGATCCTCAAGTACATGGGCGAGGTGATCGACGAGAACGACCTCGCCCGCCACATTCGCTACCACCACCGCATCAGTGCCGCCGCCTGGAGCAGCGCCGACAACCTGTGGACGCTCACCGCCACCAACAGCGAGACGGGTGAGACGAGTCGCTTCACCTGCAACTTCCTGTGGATGTGCCAGGGGTACTACCGCCACAGTGAGGGCTACACGCCCGAGTGGCCGGGAATGGATCGGTTCCAGGGCCGCATCGTGCACCCACAGACCTGGCCCGACGACCTCGACCTCACGGGGAAGAAGGTCATCTGCATCGGATCCGGCGCCACCACGGCCACCGTCGTGCCGGCCATCGCCGGCCAGTGCGAGCACGTCACGGTGCTGCAGCGCTCGCCCACCTACTTCTGGACCGGTCGCAACGCGAACGAACTGGCCGACACGCTGCGCGAGCTGGAGATCGACGAGACCTGGATCCACGAGATCGTGCGCCGCAAGGTGCTGCACGACCAGCAGATGGTCACCCAGCTTGCGTTCGACGAGCCGGAGATGATCAAGACCGAGCTGCTCAACATCGTGCGGTCGCTGCTGCCCGAGGGCTACGACGTCGACAAGCACTTCACGCCCAAGTACCGGCCATGGCAGCAACGCCTGGCGTTCGTGCCCGACGGCGACCTGTTCGCCGGCATCAGCGCCGGCAAGGCCAGCATGGTGACCGACGAGATCGACACGTTCACCGAGACGGGCATTCGCACCAAGAGCGGCGAGGAGCTGGAAGCCGACGTCATCCTCACGGCCACCGGCTTCAACCTGAGCGTGCTCGGCGACATCGAGTTCACGCTCGACGGCACGCCACTCAACCTGGCCGACACGGTCACCTATCGCGGGATGATGTTCACCGGCGTGCCCAACCTGCTGTGGGTCTTCGGCTACTTCCGCGCCAGCTGGACGCTGCGCGCCGACCTCATCAGCGACCTCGTCTGCCGGTTGTTGCACCACATGGACGAGCTCGGTGCGCAGCGCGTCACGCCCGCACTTCGGTCGCAGGACGCCGACATGGCCATCGGCCCATGGATGGACCCCAGCAACTTCAACCCCAACTACCTGATGCGCAGCATGCACTTGCTGCCCAAGGCCGGCAACAAGCCCGAGTGGCGGCACACGCAGGACTACTGGTACGAGAAGGAAGCGCTGCCCGCAGCCGACCTCGACGACGGGTGCCTCGTCTACGAGTGATCAGCCGGCAGCAACCAGCTCGGGCGTCGTGGTGGAATCCGGCGCGTCGAGTGCCACCAGGCTCGTGGCAGTGCGATGACGGGGGATCCACGCGGCGGTGAACACAGCGGCGGCGATCGCCAGTGCCGCCGACAACCACATCGAGAACTGCCAACCATCGACGAAGGCAGTGCGGGCGGCCGCCAGTACGGCAGGGCCCTGCTCGCCCAGTGACGGTGCGATGGCGAATGCGCCGCCGATGCCTTCCTCGACCACAGCAGCTGCTTCGGCCGGAAGGCCGGCGGTGGCCCCCGAGACGCTGGAGGCGTAGCCGGCGCTGAGCACACTGCCGATGAGTGCGATGCCCACTGCGCCGCCGAACTCGCGCACCGTGTCGTTGAGCGCCGAGGCGACACCCTGCTTCTCCTCCGGCAGCGACGCCGTGATCGCAGCGGTGCCCGGGCTCATCGACAGCCCCATGCCCAGGCCCAGCAGCAGGATGCCGGGCAGGATGGGCCAGTACCCGCCGTCGGCGCTCGCCATCAGCGCCAGCAGCACCAGGCCGGCGGCGGTGGCGATGTTGCCGGCCGTCATCATCACGCGCAGCCCGAACCGTTGCGCCATGCCCGTGGCCGCGGCCGACAGCGGCATCATCACGGCGATCATCGGCAGCAGGCCGACCGCGGCGCGCACCGCCGAGTAGCCGAGCACCGCTTGCAGGAACTGCACCAGCACCAGGAACAGCCCCATGATGATCGCGAAGCTCACGGTGAGCCCCAGCGAGCCGGCGGCCAGCGAGCGGTTGGAGAACACCCGAACGTCGAGCAGCGGATGCTCTTGTCGCCGCTCCCAGACGACGAAGCCGATGAGCGAGGCAACGCCCACGAGCAGGCCGAGCAGGGCAACACCGGAGGTCCAGCCGACCTCGGGGCCTTCGTGGATGCCCAGTACGAGGCCACCGACGGCAAGCGCCGAGAGCAGCGAGCCACCGACGTCGAATCGGCCTTCGCTGTGCTCCTTCGAGTGCGGCACGAAGCGCACCGTGAACGCTGCGGCGACCAGCGCCAGCGCGACCGGGCCGACGAACAACCATGGCCACGTGAAGTTGTCGACGAGGATCGCGGACGACAGCAACCCGAGGATGCCGCCGCCGCCGGCGAAGCCTGCCCAGATGCCGACCGCGCGACCGCGCTCTGCTTCCGGGAACGTCGACGTGATCACGGAGAGCGTGACCGGCATGATCATCGCAGCGCCGGCGCCGGCCAGCACACGGAACGCGATGAGCTGTGCCGGCGAGGTGGCCAGCGAGGCCAGCACGTTGGCGACAGCGAACACACCCAGCCCTGCGAGCAGGATGTGCTTGCGACCGAAGCGATCGCCGATGGCGCCGATGGGCATCAGCAGTGCGGCGAGGGCGATGGTGTAGCCGTTGATCACCCACAGCAACTGGCTCTGAGTGGCGCCGAGGTCGCTGGCCAACTGCTGCTGAGCAACGTTGAGGCCGGAGACGGAAGCGATCACCGCCACCAGCGCCGTGCACATCGCGACCAGGATCATCGTGCGGCGACGAGCATCGGCCACCTCCGTCTCGGCAGGTTGGTGCTGGTACGGCAGTTCGTCGGTGCGGGCGGGGGATTGGTCGGACATGTCGGCTCCTCGGCTGGCGGGACAGGGTGACGGTGGGGATGGACGGTGCGGAAGTCGCTGTAACGATACGAGACGGTATCGTTTCTGTAGAACGAGACGGTATCGTACTGTTCATGCGGACGCACTCCCTACGGCCCTGCCCGAGACATCTGTCACGGGTACCGTTCACCACCGAGATGAGCACTCGCGTGGAACGTACGCACACGGCCGTGATGGAGGCCGCGACAGCCCTCCTGCTGGAGGGCGGCCCCACCGCGATCACCATCGACGGTGTCGTCGCTCGCTCCGGTGTGGCCAAGTCCACCGTGTACCGCCACTGGACGACGCGCGATGAACTGGTGGTCGATGTGTTCGACCACATCGCTCCGAAGCTGGAGGCGCCCGACCCGACACTGGGTTTCGAAGACGCGTTGCGCAGGCTGGTGCACAGCATGTTGGCGATGATGACGGCGCCGGGATGGCTGCGCGTCCTGCCGGCCATGCTGCTGTTGAAGCTGCACCAGCACGACATCGCCGAGGTGGAACAACGCATGCACGACGCACAGCTGAAGGTGTTCCAGGATGTGCTGCAGCGCGGCGTGAGCGAAGGGCGCATCGTTGCCGACGACGACCCCGAGCTGCTGCTCACGCTGTTCGTCGGGCCCATCCTGATGGCCGGTCTCACCGGCTCCACCGAGCTCAATGGCGCGCTCGCCGACCGATCCGTGAGCCAGTTCCTCGGCGCGCTCGACGCCGTCGCCCCGACCGCCCCGTAGTCGCCGTCGCCGTTGTCGTTGTCGTTGTAGTCGTCGCCGTCGTTGTTGTCGCCGTTGTTGTCACGCGCGCGGTGGCTTGACCGTTCCTTGAGTATCCCCGTGCTCGCCCGAGCCTCGTTGTAGCGACGTGATCATCGTGATCCGTCGCAACCGACGAAGGAGTGTCCATGTGGGATCCCGAACACTTTCCAGGTACCGACAACGTGCCCTGGCCGTTGCTGATCCGCGCTCGTTACCAGTTCGAGGTCGACGCCATCGTCGCCTCGGTGATCGTGCGCAACGTTGCGGCGCTGGGTACCGCCGCCATCGCTGAGGAGATCGGACTGGCCGCCGCCAAGGCGGTCGCCGTCAGCCGCGAGGTGAACGGTCGCAAGAAGGTCGTCAAGGGTGGCGGCGCGTACGCGCTGGTCGCCGAGTTCGACGACTGGTGCGGCACGCGTTGGCCGCGTTGGCCGTGGCCCGGCCCGCGCCCGCGCTTCGAGGAGCTCGACCCGATCGTGGTCGTGCTGGCCGACCGGGCACTCGGGATGCTCGAAGCGATCGGTAGCCCGCAACTGCAGGAGGGCCTGGCAGGAACGTTGGGCAACGTTGCGGCCGGCAACTTCGGCTGAGTGCCGGATCTCGGCGCGGGGTTCTGCGATGCCGCCGACCCATCGGTCGGCGGCATCGCCGCGTGGCGGGGCGGCGTCAGCGACGGAGTGGGCCGATGACCTGTTCCACGAAGCGGTGGATGGGCTCGGTGCTCTTCGGGTTGCCGAAGTCCATCACGAAGTGCTGCACACCGAGATCGGCGAGGTGGCCGAGCTGCTCAACGAGCCGCTCGCTGTCCTCGTCGGTTTCGGGGAGCGGCCGTTCCACGGTGGTGGTGACCTCGATCGAGCCGGGGTCGCGCCCGGCCTGTTCGGCGGTAGCACGCACGATGCCCAGGCGGCGGTTCCAGTCGTCGTCGCCGCGGAAGAACGAGTTCCACATGTCGGCCAGCCGGCCCACCAGCGGCAGGCCGATCTTCTCGCCGGAGGCGCCGATGCAGATGCGCGGCACCGGGCTCGGCAGCGGCGGCGCCGAGGCGCCGGCGATGCGGAAGTGGGTGCCCTCGAACGACGGCTCGTCCTGGGTCCACATCAGCCGGCAGATCGTGATGACCTCTTCCAGCTGGGCGAAGCGCACCGACGGCTTGGGGAAGTCGTAGCCGTACGCGGCGTATTCGTCCGCCCGCCAGCCGGCGCCGATGCCGAGGATGAAGCGGCCGCCCGACAGCACCTGCAGCGTGGCCGCCATCTTCGCGGTGAGTGCCGGCGGCCGGTAACCCTGGCCGAGCACGTGATGGCACAGCTCCACGTTCGGGTGACGTGCGGCCAGCCAGGTGAGCGTGGTCCACGCCTCGAGGAACGGGTCGGTCTTGGCGTCGAACCCGTAGAAGTGATCGGCGATCCACAGCGAGTCGAAATGCGGCAACGCGGTGGGCAAGATGTGCTGGTCCTGCCAGGCGGCGATGGGCTGATAGTCGCTCCACCGGTTCCCGATCACGGGTGAGAGCCAGCCGAACTTCAGTGCGTTGGTCATGGGTGCTCGAGCCCGGCCTTCACGCGCTCGAGCGTGCGCTGCATGCCCTTCGTCATCGCCTTCGGGCGGAACAGCACCTTGTCGTACACGAAGCCCATGAACCCCTTCGCCGTGTAGTCGAACGTCTCCGTCACCCTCGTACCGGTGCCGGCCGCCTCGAACGAGTAGCGCCACGTGGTATAGCCCTCGGCGACGAACTCGAACACAGCGCCCGGCTCACACGCCGTGACCTCGGACGTGGTGGTCCACTTCTTGATCGTGCGACCGGCGAGCTTGGCCACGTTGTCGCCTTCGAACGTGGCACCGATCGCAGGGCCGGTTGCGACGCCCACCCATCGCCCGGCGATGCACTCCGGGCTCCAGTCGCCCATGCGCGTGATGTCGGCGATGGCCGCCCACACCTCGGCGGGCGGACGATCGATGGTGATGCTGGCAGACCCTGTGCTCATGGTGCCCCTTCGCTGGCGACGGAGGCAGCGTAGAGCCTCAGGCGGCGGGCGAGAGCGCCGATGCGGTGAGCACGGGCGCCGAGACGCAACGCGTGAGCAGACCGGCCAGCCCTGGCTCGAGGCGATCGACCGACGAGGGCAGCAGCACTCGGCGAACGGTGTCGGTGGCAGCGACGTCGGCCAGTTCGGCGGCGGCGCTGGGGCCGCATGCCGTCATGGCCAGCAGGTGACCGGCGGCGTGGTCGAGCCGGCTGACCACTTCCTCGAGGTAGCGCCACCCGGCGGTGGACATGTCGATGTTCTCGGCGCGGGCGAAGTCGCGCAGCGCACGCGACGCCGGGCCGCTGAGCAGCACCAGCAGGGTGATGTGCTGGTCGTCGTCGCTCAGCAGGGTGAGCGCGCTCTCGCCGTCGGGCGAAGTGGGGTCGAGCAGCACAAGTGTCGTTGGGGTGATCTCGGGGGAGATCGAGGGGGAACTGGTCATCGGTGGCCGTCCTCTCGTCGAGCGGTCACCATCACGGTACGGTGCAAAGGTGTCGGGCAGATGAACTGCGGGTCACAACGGCGTAGTTTGCCCGTGCCAGGTGTCACGCGAAGGCGCAGAACTCATTGCCCTCCGGGTCGGCCAGCACCCACCAGTCGATGTCGCCGTCGCGCATGCGCAGCAGCGTTGCACCAGCGTCGACCAGGTCGTCGACCGTTGCGTTGGCCAGCTTCACATCCCAATGCACTCTGTTCTTGACGGTCTTGTGCTCCGGCACGGGGTTGAACACCCAGAACAGGAACGGGAACCCGGCGGCGCCCTCCACCCACGCGTGCCCTGTGTCGGAGCGTTGGCCCACGATGCCGCCGGTGCGTGCGGCCCACCAGGTGGCGATGCGCAACGGGTCGACCGCGTCGACCACCAGCTCGAAGGGGCCGTTGGGCGCATCGGGGTACTGCGGATGCGGGCCGAACACGCAGAACGCCACGCCGTCGGGATCGTTGAGCACGTACCACGGGTGGCCTTCGCCTGGCTCGCTGGCCACTCGCGCGCCGCACGAGATCAACGGCACCGGGTCGCCCCCGGGCACGCGCAGGTCGAGGTGCACCCGGCTCTTGCCGGCGGGAGGCTCGAGCACCGCGTTGATCCAGATCGTGCGCTCCTTGGAACCACCCATCGGTGGTTCCAAGTGGAAGTCGCCACCCTCGTGCTCGACCACCGGCTGGTGCAACGCGGCACCCCAGAACCGCGCCACCGCTTCTGGTCGACCACCACCTGCGGTGACATCGATACAGAGGTCCTTGAACACGACGTCGGGCATGTCGTGAACATATCTCCGGCGCGAGGGTGGCCGTCGACCGGGTCGCTCGGCTCTCGCTCGACCCGATCGTGCTGACACACTCGCGCGGTGGCGCACGTCTCGAGGGCGCGTCGTCGAAGGGAACACGGATGAGCATCGATTTCGAGCCCGACGCACTGCGCGAGAAGTACCAGAGCGAGCGCGACAAGCGCGTGCGCGCCGATGCCAACGAGCAGTACGTGGAGATGAAGGGACAGTTCGCCCACTACCTCGACGACCCATACGTCGCGGTGCAGGAACGGCCGGCGCTGCACGACGAGGTGGAGGTGGCCATCATCGGTGGCGGCTTCGGCGGCCTGCTGGTTGGTGCCCGCCTGCGCGAGGCGGGCATCGAAGACCTACGGCTCATCGAGAAGGGTGGCGACTTCGGGGGCACCTGGTACTGGAACCGGTATCCGGGCGCGGCATGCGACGTGGAGAGCTACGTGTACCTGCCGCTGCTGGAGGAGGTGGGCTACGTGCCGCGCAAGAAGTACGCGCCGGCGCCCGAGATCCTGGAGCACAGCCGCAACATCGCCCGCCACTTCCGCCTGTACGACAACGCGTGCCTGTCCACCGAGGTCACCGATCTCACGTGGGACGACACCGAACGCCGCTGGGTCATCAGCACCAACCGCGGCGACCGCATGCGAGCTCGCTTCGTGGTGATGGCCAACGGTCCGCTGCATCGCCCGAAGCTGCCCGGCATTCCCGGCGTCGAGTCGTTCCAGGGGCACTCGTTCCACACCAGCCGTTGGGACTACGACTACACCGGTGGCGACTCCACCGGCGGCCTCGACGGGCTGCGCGACAAGGTGGTCGGCATCATCGGCACCGGCGCCACGGCAGTGCAGTGCGTGCCGCACCTGGGGGCAGCGGCCAAGGAGCTGTACGTGTTCCAGCGCACGCCGTCGAGCATCGACGTGCGCGACGACCGGCCCACCGACCCCGAGTGGGAGGCCCAGCTGCAGCCTGGTTGGCAGAAGCGGCGGATGGACAACTTCAACAACCTGGTCTCGGGCATCCCCGAGTCGGAAGACCTGGTGCACGACGGCTGGACCGACATCATCGGCAACCTGCTCATCCGCCTGCGGCAGGGCGAGGGCGGCGACATGAGCCCGGAGGGCATCGGGCGGTTGATGGAGCTGGCCGACTTCGACAAGATGGAGCAGATCCGTGCACGGGTCGATCAGATCGTGCAGGACCCGGTGATGGCCGAGGCGCTGAAGCCGTGGTATCGCCAGTTCTGCAAGCGCCCGTGCTTCCACGACGACTACCTGCCCACCTTCAACCGGCCCAACGTCACCCTCTT
>JACDJC010002188.1_pt1 | contig 15793 bp, 20 predicted proteins | sample 7454191 | NCBI WGS metagenome assembly JACDJC01 (sample SAMN14253291, study PRJNA609438) | sludge metagenome | isolation source: sludge after 25d culture with pyrite and EDTA | collected 2018-12-20 | reverse complement strand
GGCTTAATTGCAAAGTGTTTCCTTGCAGGGTTTGAATTATCAGTTGAGCCGAGAAGGACACCTCGAAACGAAAGGGAGTTTTTGAAACGATATTTTTTTTAAAAGTCACGTTACTCTTTGCAATACTATTTTCATCGTTTTTGCTACTATTATTATCATTACTACTGTTTCTCCTGTTTTCAGTTGATATTTCATTGTTGTTCTGATATTTTAACGACCAGGAAATCAATTCAGACAATGCAGTTCCGCAAAGGTTTGTAATCACGTGACCTTCCTCGCGATCAAAAGCCAATTTAACCAACTGCAACGTATCTGCAACTCTTAACGATAATCTTTCAGAAAATTTTGCCTGCAACAACTCTTTTCGACCGTCATTCTCGACAAAATCAACGATGAAATTTGCCAACCGCACGACGTATGCTCCTGGTTCATATTGAAACGACAGATGGTGAGTTGCAAAATTCAAACACTGATTGAAAGAATCTCGCTGAGTAACGCTTATGTTGGCCACGTCTATAGTTAGTGATTGAGCAAACTCAATCAATCGATTACCAAAACCTGCTCGCGTCTCTGGACTTACAAGGTCAGGTTGCTGAACACTTTTATTGATAAAATCGTCTGCCAACTCTTGTTCAAAGATTTCAATACCTTGGATGTTTTCATCTTCTAATGGTATCTGCGATTGTAAAAACGCAAACTTGTAAGCATTTTCTTCTGTGACAAGATGATATTCAAGGTCAATTTCACCAACAGAAACTTGAATCCGATGTTCCGCTGTTCGAGAAAATCCTATCCAAAGATCCTCAACACGCCGAATTTGAACGATCAGGGAAAGGTAAGGTGAGAGACGAATAATCCTGTAGGCCAATGGACACTCGGCGTCAAATATCAATGTCTTGAGACAAACACCAACGTGATTATTTCTCCGTTGCAAGGCGACATCTGTCGGAACAAGTGGTAAGAGCAGTGGCTTTTCTGTATTTGCATGTTTTAGTCGCACTGATATCGTTACATTTATCAAAGCAACAACAATTCGCCGCAACAGTAAACCAATGCCGTAAACAAAAACAATGATCGACGTTGAAAATGTTGTTGCAACACTTTGTAAGATCATTTGTTTTTTCTTTTCTTAAATGTGTGTAATGTAAAATGTTTTTTGCAGTGATTTGCGCTATTATTTTATTTTTTATTTGGATTTATTTTGAATTTCTTTACAAACCTCTGTTTTACAGTGCGAAAAACTATTTTGTTAATGATTTCGGCAACAACGTCAATTTAATTCGTAACGAAGCACTCGCGACTCTTTCAACGCCAACACTGCCAATACCCCGAGGTAAAACAATGTGGAGTGGTGCTGTTAATGTAAAAGAATATATTCAAAGAGTAAACGACGCAGGACCGGGATGGGTGACTGCATGGACCGCTAACAACGAACCGAATGCGCAGTGGCTTAACTTTCCGTTAATGGTCGACGGTCAACTCTTTGAAAAGAATGCCGTTCTCTGTCCAACGACAAGTCAACTACTGCTGCAACACAAAGATCGTATTAATGTAGCAGGTTTTTCTCTTTTACAACCAATGTCTAAAATTCCAACTCACACTGATAACACAGGCGTGCAGTTTGGATCGTTGGCGTACCATCTCGGCCTCGACGTTCCACATCAACAGTGCAATCTCATTGTCAATGGAAAAGAGGTAATACAAAATTACGGGAAACAAATTGTATTTGACTCTACCTTTCCTCACTCTGCAGAGAACAAAAGCAATTTGCAACGAACAATTCTTTACATTGATTTCAAGGTTTGAAAAAGTTTATTAACACGGTTCATATGCCGGGGGTTGACCGTCAACAACATAGATACCGCTGTACGACATCAACTTGCCCTCTCCGCGCTTGGCTGTAGCCGTGGCTTTGCCAGTTTGAACTGCCCATTGGCTATTGTTCCAACCACCTTCGCGACCTCCTGGCTGTGATGGGAAAGCAAATCCCGTGCAACGATTGCAGAGACCGTCTTTGTCAGGGCAATCAGCCGCAACATTTACACCATACGAATAAAAAGTGTTGAATTTTGCTGGGCAATTGATAATTCCAAGATCTTTTGTCATGTGACCAATGCAACCGTTTGAGTCTTTAAACAAATCCGTACCCGTATCGGCGCCAGCGAGCGCGGCAAAAGCAGCATCACTTCCTGAGCGCAAGTCAGCAATTGCTTTGCTCACAACTCCATCTGTTTCCTTTTTCAAGACTTTGGCGCGCGTTTCAATTGCAGACGCCAAGTTTGAACCCCAGCCAGCACTGGCAAGAGCACGTTCGCGTTGTGTGGCGAACGTAACCAACGCAGCCTTTTTGTCAACCGCTGCATTGTATACGGCCAGTGCTGCTTTGGTTTGCGCTACTTCATAAGGCATGTTGGTTATGCGATTGGCTGCCGCTGTAACATCTGCATTCAGTGCAGCCTGTTCTTTAGCGGCATCGGCAGTTGTGAGTGCTGCGGCCTTGTCCGCTGCTTCTTTTGCTTCACGAGCCGCTTTTTGTTCCGGAGTCTCGACTTGCGTTAATCCAGGTGGTTGTTTTGTGTCGGCTGCCGCTTGACCTTGGGATGATTCAATCGCTTTCCAAGCAAAAAGACCAACAAATAAAAGCACGAGAAACACGAGAAAGCCAATTACAAACTTGGCGCCAGTTGACAGGCCTTTTGGTTGTTCCACTTGAAGTTGACCGTATTCTTGTTGTGACATATAGGGCTTTTTATTACTTACTCTTTTTATATGAAATAATATTTATCGACGACGACCTCCTCGAATGGAATTTGATTTTTGTGCCACATAAGTTGGTCGATTTGAGCGTGAAAAATTTCCCATGTTAAAACGTCCATAAGAACCGCTTGTTCGCATTCTATTATTTCCATGAACTTGACGATGGGTCGGAAATTTTGAAAAATGTTTCCGTGAAACACGTTGCATTGTTTGATGACCATATATGGTACCGCGAGCATAATTCCAAGGATAACGATTACTGTAGGAAAATGGCCACGCAGATTCATCGTAATAATCATCATCTACATAGTTATAGTCGTCCAAAGTTCTGTACAAAATCCATATCGGTGCATCGTAGAGTCTCCTTCCCACATGATCGTAGATGCTGCTGAAAAAAAAGACTTGACCATTTTCAAAAGCATAAACCAACACGTCCACTGGAATTCCTCCTTGAGACAAACCATCGCCAACGCGCAAGTATGCGGTACCATCAATAATTGGCGCTATAAATCCGTATTTTTCATCGTCAAACTTGATGTAACCTTCGCGGTCTGTTCTCGCAAATTGGTTGCTGTCAATTTGAATCACAAGTTCGTAAATCGTGTCGCTCATTGCCGTTTTATACTATGTTAATTTGCACAAATTTTTCAGAATCCTTGGCAAAAACGATTGATATTAATTTCAGAAAAACACGGAATGACGCAACACTTTTTTCGTGCCGTGCAAGTTGCATGCGCTATTGGTTTCGGGGCGATGGTTGCCTCGTCAATCGTCGACGACATGATTGAGAAAGAAATGTTGGGAAATGCTGTTGTCCTTTCGAAAATCTCTGATGCTATTCTTGTTCACGAAGACGTGATCCGTGGACAAGATCGTGAAGCAGCAAAGCGTTCTGAACAAACGCTTGCCCAACTTAAAACATGCCAGCAAGATTGGCAAATGTATCAAGAGGCCCTAACTCGTCACGAAAACTTGTCTTTGTACTTTAGAATGACAAGAGCATTACCAAGACCACCAACTCCGACAAGTTTTTGAAAATTTGGAATCTTTTTACATTAAAAAGAGATAGAATAATGGGGAATCAAGTTGTGAAATATCGTTATCTGTTTGGTTTCTTTATTATCAGAGCGTTAATTCTATCCTCAGAAAATTTTTTTGCCAAATCAATCATCATTGCCAACGGTAGTAGTGGAAGTGTGTGCCGTATGACAATCACGATTAGAACATAGACGATAAATAGTTTTGTAGAATCCCATACATTGCTTAACTTGAATTGGAACCTCAAATACAGATACACCATCAACAGAGAGGCACATAGAAAATTGACCAAAAACTCATTCATTTCTTTTGTCTTTTTGTGACTTTTTCATCGTCGTTGGCTGATGCTTTTCTTTTCAATACTTGTTTCGACTTGGCAATGAAAAGATCATCACGAACCGCCTCCAACTCGACCAGTGTCATTAAAGATTTTTTCAGACGCTTATTTGGGTCTGCGGATTTTTCAGCCTCTCGCTTCCTCTTTACTGCTGCAACCTCTTCTTTTCTATCACCAACACGTTTCAGCATATCGAGCCACGGAGTGAGTAGTTTTGCCTTTTCCAAATTGTTACGAGCATACTTTTCATCAACTGTTTCTCCATTCTCATATTGCTTAAACAAAGCAGCGAGTGATTTGACCAAATCAAACGTCCCTTTGGCCTCCAAATTATACGTTGATTCAAAATAGTTCTCTAAATCGTCGCGCTGTTTCTCCAAAGTTGCCACACTTGGAAAAGTGGAGCGATACTTTACAAACGTCACTTTTTGTTTGTCTTCTGGCAGTTTTGAGTGAGAGCCAAAGCGCGCCACGCGACCCATGATTTGATTCTCGCCGTGCAGGTTTTGCGCGCTTTCGGTGATAAACATCGTGCCTGTTCCATGTAAATCTGTTCCTTCTTTTGCTGCGTCTGTTATAAACAATTCATCAGTTTTTCTATTATTATATGCCGCAACTATTTCATCTCGTTTACGTCCTTCGATACTTCCGCTAATGGTTGCGATTTTCAATTCTTTGTTATGTTTTTTCATCTGCTTCTCCAATAGTTTTTCTATGGCGTAAATGCCTTTTTCGAGATAATGTGAAAATATTACGTGAGGAGTCGGATATTCTCCACCCATGATATCATGAACGATATGGCACATTTTCGGTGATTTCTCCGGGTGGCTTTCATCAACAACATTTGAAATTCCTCTAGTCGTGCTGTCATAAGAGTTGTTGCGGGCCGTTTGAATCTGGTAAGGACCAATTTCAGTAAGAGAACGTGTATTCATGATGTATTCTAGTGATTGAATGGCAGACATTTGCACATGAACAACCCGCTCTTCAGTGTCTGGATAATGCTCTGAGAACATTGCTGCATCATATACCGCAGGATCGTAGTAGGACACATTGTGCATTTTTTGCAGTTGTTTTTCAATTTGCGACCTGTGCTTTTCTAATTCTTGATAGTCCAATTCAAAATCATTATCATCGTCATCGAACGCGTGAAGAAAAGCAACCGTTGCACAAACTTCGTCTGGTTCGTTTTGCATTGGTGTGCCAGTCAATAAGAATAGGAACAATGAACGTCGCAATAGTGATACATCTTCCAACATACTTGGAGTCAAATTACGATAAAAATGCGCCTCATCCACAATTACAATGCATTTTGATAGATTTTCCATAGGAGGATTGCCCATTACAAATGACTTTCTAAACTCTGCGTATCCAACAATTGTAAACGTTGTTTGACCGATACGTTGCGGAGTCTCTTTAATAGTCTTGATCCAATTACCGATTAACGTGTTGCTACAAACAATAACGACTTTAGTGGATTTACCATCTTTTGAGGTATGCTGAGCCGCACTAATAGCAGCCAAAGCACCGATTGTTTTTCCACTTCCCATCGTCCAATACAGTTCCTCTGATTGTCGCGTTTGCGAATTCCAATCATAATCTCGAAACTCTTCTTGAAGAACTTCCTGATGCGGCAGCAATGTTATTTCTGTTTGAGTTAATTTATCGTACAAACGTTTCTTGGCTTGATCCGGTTTTACAGAATTATTAAAATAAACAACTTCTTCCCAACTACCACCGACACGGCAAAGCACGCGCAACCCTTCTGTAAATGATCTTGTGCCAATTTTTGAAGGGAAATCAACCGATCCCCACTTGAGACCACTACTCGCCACTGTCTTTTTCTCCTTGTCAAAGAAGAATGAATGAACCGCGTCAATGGTCTCTTTGGGAAACCCAGTAGCAATTTCAATGCGGATTTCTGGCTCAGCGACACGAGTTATGCGTGCAAAATTTGGCGCAGGCTTCCCGTAACAAATGTAAATTGACTATATTTTTTCGTCGGCATGAATCAATTCGTTTTCTTTTTGATAAACGGATGCGAGTTTTTTTAAACCAATGATATTCCTTTTGGGTTTACATATCTAGATATAATATTTTTTACTTTAGACTTTGTGCTGAGTTGCCATCCACTCTGCTAAAGCATCTTGTTCTGATTTTCCAGGGTCCTTTTTCAAAATGACAAGTTCATAGCCTATTTCTGGTGCGTTACTTGCAACAAAATCTTTTGCCTCTTGTTCAGTCTCAAACGATCCCATGCGTGTTACTTTATATTTTTGACGTGATTTTGGTGGATCCTCCGGATCGATTTTTGAAACACAAACAAATTTTTGTTGATTTTTCGACCAAAATTTTGAATCATTCATTGTACAACAATTTATTTTAGTTGCAATTGACCTGCAACCAGAGGAAATTTGTTTTGAACTCTTTCAACAACTCTTTCGTAAACCTTTCCAATACTATGTCGATAGCGATATGTCAGAAATGCAACAACAGCGATCATAACTACAATCGTCACCGACACGGCAATTATTACATTTCGCGCAAAATCGCTTTTTTCTTGTGTTGTCTCTTCTGCAGGCGCATAGCCCTCATCACTATTGTTGTTCAAGACAGGTAAAGTGTTTGGGAGAGGTTGATAATCGCTATTTGTTGATGGACGACTCGATGTTTGTGTTCTATAGGTGGAAACAAAATTTGAATTTTGCAAATTGCTTTGTTGAAGTTGTGTAACACGTTGTTGCTCTTGAGAAAACCGATCAGTTGCTGCAGTGGAAGGCGCGTTAGTTTGAGTTGATGATACTACGGATCCAGTTATCGGTGTTTGTGCAAGAATCGGTTTTGGTGCAGATGCAGAAACAGGTGTTTGCGTTGGAGCAGAAGGAGCCGCTTGAACTGTCGCACTACTTGCTCCACCAGCGCACGTCTTATTTGCCGCACCAGAGTCACACTGAGATGCGCTGGTCATCTTTTGCCCAACATAGTTTCCTGGTGGAGTATAACGACAAACCAAAATGTCAGAATTTAAAAAGCCAGGCGCTTTTTGTAGTGAAGCACAGCGACGTTTTCCGCAACCCACTTGTCCGGTATTTGCCCATGCCATTTGCGTCCAGTGACCACAAACTGTACCACTTGCACACGTTCCGTTTGGGCAATCGTAATTTGGTTCTTCGGCAAGCCATCCTTCCACACCAACGGGTTTGTTCATTGCCAAGGAAAGATTCTCTCCTTCTCCTGGAACACCGAAACCCAGGTGCGATGCATGATCCCAAATACAGCGATCCGCATGTTCTTGGGCGTGGGCAGCAATTTCCCAATTCCAAACCAGTGGTCTTAATCCGTATCGCTGTCTAGCACAGTTGTGCTTATTCAAAATTTCCTGCGCCTCGGATGCGGTGAGAGTGCTAGTGAATTTCGACATTTGTTATTAATTGAGCCAGCATAAGAAATTACATCAATAGCACTTTTATTTTCTGAACAATATTAGCAACATTGCCTTGCATTTGTGTTTCAGAGTTGGACACCTCTTCGTGCGTTACAAAACCAATTTTTTCGTAATAACAAACTAAACCAATATGGTTTTGTATTTTAAAACCAGCGTGATCCAACAAAACTCCATCTGCCAGCAACGAAACACTTGCTCTTTTTTGAAAAATTTTTGAAGGAAACAAAAACAGCAAAGTTTGCATAAGCAACCAAGCAGCGATATTTTTGTATTTTTTGTAGCAGTCCAACGGATATTGTCTTCTCAAATTCTTATTGCACCGAAATTCATTTGAGAATGTTACTATTCGAAAATGATTTTCCAGCAAATCGACGTGCCCAAGAACGACACCAAAACAGTTTTTTTTGTGGTAAACTTTTGCACATACTCGCTTTGCATGTGGACTCGAGAGATTACTTATGAAGATGGTCAACGTCAAACAGATTGCTTTGTCTCGGCGCCAGAAAAAATTCCTAACGATCATTATTGTTGTTTGATATGGTTGCTGGTCTTTTTCTACATTCGCAATTTGGGTATTTTCCTAAGCAAATCCAACAGAATTCGTAACGACATCGGCATGTCATATGTGCGCAACCTTCCGCTTTCTCTATCGGTTCGCGGCAATTTGGACAGTTTTTTGTATGACCTTGTAGCCATTTAATTGTTTCTTTTGGAGGAGGGCAAATAGAACCTGCGTGTTCATAATTTCCGCAATTAATACAATAGGTCTTTCCACAGATACACTTAATAACACCATTTCCAACATCAGATTGTTCAACAACAGCAACAGTCTTGCAAGAGCAATACAAGACTGCTTTTACGTTGTTGCCCAATGCAACTTTCTTATCAATTTGTTGTTGCATCTTTTGCATATTTTCGTAAATGATTGGAGGTAAATTTGCTTGAATAACAATGCAATCGTATCCATTTTTACACACTACGCAAGGTAACGTCTCTGGAGAGTATGTTTTTTGATTTTCTTTGCAGTATTCAAAAAAACATTTCCTACACAATCGATGCTGTTCGTCTTTTAAACAATGCAAAGTCTCTTCCAAAGGGTAATTATCAAAACAGATTTTGCACTGTGGTCCATCTCCTTCTTCAGAGGGAATACAACATTCCAGTTCATCGAGGAAATTTTGAAAGCATTGTCTTTTTTCCTCTTTTTCAATTAATTTCTGAACAGATTCATCGTCTTCCAAGTCTCTCAATTTACGTTTTCCAGAAGTTGTTGGGTGTTCGAGGCGCGCATCTTTTATAAATTCTGTCAAAGTGGCATTCGGTTTTAGTAACAAATAAACTTTTCTCCATGATTTTAATTCAGCAATACTTGTTGATGTGCACAAATTTGATAACAATTTATCCAACTTTGAAACAGAAATATCTTGAATAAGTTCAACGGGATCAGTGTCTTGTTCGTTGTCAATTTGAAGTAATTTCTCGATTTCTTCTTTGTTGCAATCAATAGGTCGCACAGAACTCATTCAAAAACAAATTTCGAGTTTTCTTTTGCTTTTTCACGTTTACAATTACTGCGGCCAGTTTTTTGTCGGTCCAACCGTTTGGTCAAAGGACTCAACAAAATTAAAAAATGACCTCTGAGATTGGATTTGTAATGATGAGGCACGTCAATTCCGAAGAGACAAATCTTTATTGGCAAGAATGCTATACATGGTTGAGAAAAAATTATGATTGGCCTATTATGATTGTTGATGACAATAGCAAGCAAGAATTTGTGAAAACAACCTTAAATCTGGTCAATGTTACTGTGGTTCAGAGTAAATTTAAATCCAGGGGAGAAATTCTTGCACTTTACTATTTTCACAAAAAGAGACCCTTTGAAAACGCAATTGTTATCCATGATAGTATGTTTATAAAGACGCGATTTGCTTTTGAATCTTTTGCACCAAATCGTCCTCTGTTGACATTTCAAGAACATGAATATGACAAAGATGAGTTGTGTGAGCCGCTCATTAAAAAACTTGATAATTATAACGATATATTGGAGATGTACCGGAACAAATATAAATGGAATGGATGTTTTGGTGTAATGATGTATGTTACATGGGATTTTCTTGAATTGATGAACAAAAGGTATGATTTATTTGACACAATTATCGCCAATGTAGATACCAGATTAAATAGAGAACAAGTCGAAAGAATTTTCGGATGTATTTTCAAAATTCACGGACCCGGTTGGCCCGCTGTTTTTGGTCATATTGATTTTGACCGTAAACCGACGTTTCAAGAATATAAAGAAGGTGTTCATCAGGAAAAACCTTACGTTAAAGTCTTTACTGGCCGTTAAAATTTCAAGTGTTGTTTGATGTGTTCGATAACAAATTGTTTGACTCGGTGTGATACACCAGCAGGCGTATTAGAAAACATTCGTGGTGCTTCTGCATCATTTAGTATTTTTTTAACAAGTTCACAATCCCAAGAGAATGTTCTTAAAAGCCATTGCACAACTTCTAATTTGTCATTTGCAATAGAATGAAACAAAGCGGAATTTTCACGTGTCATAAAATCCTCCAACGTCAAACTATATCTTTGATAAAGGTAACAAACAATTCCTTTATATCCATAAGCACACATTTGTACCACAACTTGAGCAACGTTTTCTTTCTCTTGTGTAAACATGTCACAAGCAAGTTCAACAAGGTCAGTATTTCTTTTTCCACACGCTATATTCATGCAGGTTTTGGCAATTTCACTTTCAATACCTTTATTTGCTTCAGCCATAACACGCCAACGAACAAATGACTTTGCAGTTTTAGGCCATTCGTAAAGAAAGCAAGTAGCAATAGCCCAAAGTATTTGTACATCATTTTCAATTTTTAGATTTCTATCATGCAAGCGTTTATAACCTTCATCAAACATAAAAAGTCTTGTAGGCTTTAGCCAATACAATAACCATATATCAACTCTTTCTATAGCAGTTAATTTATCTTTCCAGTATTGCTGCACTTTGTTTCTCCACGACGTTGATATTTGGCCCAGAAGAATCAAAAGTGGATGAAAATACATTGAAAATACCTCAAAAGTTGCTTGTAATTTAAATATATCAAATAATCTACAATCCAAAATGGGATTTTCATTCATTTTTTAAAATACTGATGTTTTTGTTGTGGTTGTTGAATTGTTTTCTGCTTTCGAATTGTTACATTTGATCTTGCTGTGTTAATTATGTTTGATGTTGGATTTTGTGCTAAAACTTGTGTCTTTTTTTTAGGTGGTTTTTTTTGCAAACTATCAACTCTTGCTATTTGTATTTGCTTTTTTCGGCGCATTCGTTCGACCTCTGGCCACCAACCCCAACAATTCAAGTTATTGTAATCAATATCTCTCGTCAGCATCCAAGACGTAGGACTGATTGGTCGAGCAATACATGTGTCGTATTCTTCCAAATCCTTAGACATTGACAAAAGCAAAACATATAAAAGCATTCTTTATTTTGAAACGAATTTTTTTAAAGAATGGGTGCAATTGCTTCAAAGTACGCCTTTTTGCCACCAAATTCACCAAAGCCGTTGCATGCAGATTGTAAAATGCTGCATACGTCTGATTCAATTGAAATTCCCTCTTATTTTGTAAAGCACGAAGCGTCACAATTTGTGGTCATTTACTCTCATGGCAACGCTGAAGATTTGACAAGTTGTGTTGCTTTTTGCAATCAAATTTCGAGCCGTTTTCGAGTGTCTGTCTTTGCTTACGAATATATTGGATATCCGCATACACGAAATATGAATCCTTCTGAATCTCTCAGTCCAAGTTTTTTATCAAGCAGCGTCGATGACGAAAAACCAAGTCCGAGTGAAAGTGGTTGTTACGAAAGCATTCAGACTGCGTATAAATATGTTAGAGACAGTCTCGGTTATGATGAAGCCCATCAAATTTGGTTTGGCCAATCTGTTGGTTCGGGACCAACGGTGGACTTGGTTGCAAGACTTGGCGCCAAAAAAATTAATTTGGCTGGCATGATTTTGCTCAGTCCATTTTATTCTGGTGTCAGCACCGTTTCACCGTTTCTTTCCAATTTTGTCGACATCTTTTGCAATGGAGCCAAAATGCCAAAAGTTACTTGCCCAACATTGATCATTCACGGAGCGGTCGACGATGTTGTTCCGGTAGGACATAGTTCACAACTGGAAATGGTTTCGCATTGTCGCATCAATCGTTGCGTTGTTCCAAATGCTGGACACAATAATTTGTTTCAGTTTCAAGCGACGTTTGCTGCTTTGAAAGATTTTTTCAAACAAATTACCGATGAGTAAACATTGCGCTTGAAACAAAAAAAATATTAAATGTCGAAAAATCTTAAAACGGTCATTCTATTTTTGCATTATCGCATTGTTAATGGTGAAGAGAGCAGTCAGACAGAAAAAAAGTTAAAAGAGTTTGGATTTACAAATATTGAGAAATCAAAATACGAGCCGTATTTGCATGCTGATTTGCCACAAGGATGGACTATTGCTGGTGATGTCAATTTTCAAGGATGCGCAGAGGTACTTTTCTATGACGAAAATCACATTCTCAGATTCAAGCAATGGGCAAAATGTTACGATAACATGCAATTATATGGGTGTGCAACAGAGTGGGACTTGTATTTTTATGAACAGTGAATTTTTTCGACATATTTCGACTGCGATAAATCACGAAACGAACCGGCGTATTGTTCTTGGTTGCTGTGCAAATGTTTTGGTTTGGCTCGGCAATGTTAAAAAATAAAAAACAAAATATGGTTCCAATTGTAATTATTGCGTATAACAATTACACCTTTGTGAAATCGTTTGTGGAACAGATTCGCACATTACAGACTCAATTATTATTGTTGACAACAATAGCGGATATCCAAAACTTCACGAGTATTACGATTCACTAAAAGACGACAAACAGATTACCATTCATCGTCTCAATTATAATTATGGACACAATGTATATGTTGACAGAATGGATTTGCTTCCAGAAATCTTTATTGTATCTGATCCAGATTTGCTGCTAAACAAGGATATGCCGAAAAATGTTGGAGAAATCCTGCTGAATCTTTCAGAGACGCACAAACTTTTTAAAGTAGGACTGGCATTGGATATTTCAGATTCAGATAAATTTGTAGAGGGAGAACTGAGCAAAATTGTAATTGAGACGGAATCAAAATATTGGGAACGGCCAGTGGTACACCCAGACTATATTATTTACGAAGCAATTCTTGACACAACTTTTTGTCTTGTCAACAGACAATATGCCATACCACACCACATTCACCAATGGCGAATTGCTGGAAACTTTACTTGCAAACATCTGCCGTGGTATCGAGACTGGTTGAAAAACAACATTCCAAAGGAGGAGTTGGAGTATTGGATGATGAATAACAAATCATCTACTATTCTTCGCTACGTTGATCCAACAAAGTAACTTATTGAAAAGGAAAAAAAAACAAAAAATGTCGATTCCATCCGAGTTTGCGATATTTGACGGTATATGCTTGTCACAAAAAGAACAGATTGAATTTTATCAAACACAAACGTCCAAACCGTTTGCACACATTTATCGAGGTATGGGGACCTTTTGGGTTATATTACAATCACTATCAAATCAGGATGCTTATTGTTTTACAATCCTTGGAGGCCCTAATCAATGGGAGAGAGAAGAAAATGTTAAGAAGCATCGTGAAGCAGAAGAAAGATCATTTGTCAGTGCTGCAGACTGCGCGATTGCTCTTCGAAAAGAAATTGACGCGTTTTGGGAACCAATGCAAAAAAATTAAAAGTGTTTGGATACGATTTTTTCTTCCATCGTAAAGTAAACAACAGAACAAAAACAAACAAAAAAATGAGCACTGTATTGTACTTTGTGACGAAACCTTGCGGAACCAGTAAAACAACGTTGTGGCCAATGTCAAGTTATGGTGAAATTTGCACGTCACAAGCCGCAGCAGAAACTGAATTTGACCGACTCTTGAGCGGTGCAAAATCTGGAACCTCGCTCTCTCTTGAATCTCAAAAGGCCGTATTGAAGAATGGTCAGGTGGAAAAAACAGAAGGCGCCGCCGCTGTTCTGAAAACGGTGAAAAAGTAAATAAAAAAGTTTTATGAGTTTCGAAGCAACTTGGACAACATACTGGTTTATGTTGCCAACCGCATTTTGCGTATCTATTGTTGCCAATCTTTTTGGGATCGGTGGTTCTGTTTTCTATTCTCCTATTTTTGTAATGTTGTTTCCATTGATCGACGTACCAACACTCAATCCAGCAGATGCTTTTGGAAGCGCAATTGCAACCGTTGCAGTTGGATTTGGTTCAGGAAGTGCAGCATATGCTGCTCGATCTTTGATTGATTTTCATGTTGCATTTTGTTGTATTATTTTTTCAATTCCCGCTGCATTTCTTGGTGCATCGGTCCGAAGACTACTACCACCTTACTTGGCGTTATATTCATTTGCTTGTATCTTAATGTTGCTGGTTATTATCCGCTTATTGATAAAGAAATGGAAAAAATATGAAGGAAATCAATATAGAACAGTTCCAATGACAGGAACAGATGAAGAAAAAGCACAATATTATCAATCCGACAATCGCTCTGCAATTTGCAAGTTTATTTCAAAAGAACTTGTTTATTGTAATAACGAGGGCCATTGTGAATCTTATTGGATCAACAATTACCTCGTATTGGCACTAGCAAGTGCAATGGGCGGTCTCTTTACTGGACTTGTTAGTGTTGGTGCAGGAGAATTGATTGGTACAGCATTTTTACTTCAAGAAAACTTTCCATTTAAAATCTCATCGGGAACAAGCCTATTTATTGTATTTCTAACAGTGTTAGGTTCATCATGTTACGATCTCGTGTTTGTTGGCGTATCTTCGTTTCCATGGAAACTGCTTGTTTGGACAATGCCAGCAGTTTTAATTGGTGCTCAGGTTGGTTCTTTTGTAGCGTCAAGGGTGAAGCGCCAGTCTTGGTTTGAACATGTATTAACAATTATTTTTCTAATTGTTGCACTGTTATCAACGATCCAAGCAACTGTTTTGGCGCTGAAAACAAATAAATAATTTAACCAAGTAACCGAAAAAATACGAAAAATGATTATGCTTGCACTTTTATTTGTTGCCGCCACACTTTCTTGCAATGTTGTTACATCATGGAACAATATTGCTCTGAACGCAATCCGCAAAGTCAAATTGACACCTCCAGTTGCATCTCGTACACTTGCAATTTTCAATGTTGCTGTCTATGATGCAACTTCAAGTATTGATACCAAATTTCAGCCGTACAAATACAATGTTGCAACCAACCAATCTGCAGTAATCGAAGCCGCAGTTGTTGCTGCCGCTCGCAAGTCACTATCGCTGCTGTTTCCAGATCAAGTCGAAACTTTTACAAAATTCTTCAACGACGATATTGCCAAATTTAATGCTTCTCTTGCACTTGAAAATGGCATTTACATTGGTACAAAGGTTGCTGAAAATGTTTTTAACGATCGTTTGAGCGACGGATCACAAGTTCAGGCAGTTTACAACGGTAGTGATTTACCCGGCAAATGGCGACCAACCCCCGTCAAATATGCTGCCGCTGAAGTTCCACAATGGGCAAACATGAAGACGTGGTGTATGCCGCAGCACGATTCATTTCGTCCGCCTGCGCCACCCACCTTAAACAGCAAGGAATACATTGATGATCACAATCAAATTTACTATCTCGGTGTTCTGAACGAGTCCACACGTACAGCAGATCAAACAGAGATTGCAGAGTTTTGGTTTGACGGACCGGCGACAGACACTCCACCAGGAACGTGGGCAGTTGAAGCAGGCGATCAAATTTGCGCTCGCCATTTTTCCATTACAGAATCGGCTCGTCTTTTTGCAATGATTAGCGTTTCTCTTGCAGACTCGGCTATTATGGGATGGGATGCCAAGTATTTTTATGGAGAATGGCGTCCAATTACTGCAATTCGTTTTGCGAATACTAGCGGAGTGTCAAGTCTTTTGTTTAATCCAGAGTGGGTACCATTACTCAATACACCAAACTGGCCAGATTTTCCTTCTGATCGTGCTATGTTTGGCGGAGCAGCAAGTCGCGTTCTTGGTCACTATTTTGGTCACACAACCCCGCTAACAATTGACGCCGACGACCTGAATATTAGCCGTGCGTTTCCAAATTTTGCTGCCGCAGCATTTGAACAGG
>JACDJC010002187.1_pt1 | contig 15801 bp, 21 predicted proteins | sample 7454191 | NCBI WGS metagenome assembly JACDJC01 (sample SAMN14253291, study PRJNA609438) | sludge metagenome | isolation source: sludge after 25d culture with pyrite and EDTA | collected 2018-12-20 | reverse complement strand
CAAGGCCTTCGTCGACGGCGAGCCGGTCGACGAGTTTTCAGGTGCGCTGCCGGAAGGCGAAGTGCGGGCCTTTCTCGATCGCCTGGTTCCCGGTCCGGCCGATGAACTGCGGCAGCAGGCTGCGGCCGCACGGATCGCCGGCGACGCGCCGGGTGCGCTCGCGCTGCTGGCCGAGGCCTCGAAGCTCGACCCCGCTCACCTCGGGGTGCGGCTCGACGCCGCGGAAATCATGCTCGACCTCGACGAAGCGGAGGAAGCCCGCCGTTTGATCGGCAGCGTGGCGGACGACGCCGAGCCGCGGGTACCCGCCTTGAAAGCCCGGCTGCAGTTCATGGGGGCGGCGGACCAGGACGAGACGGCGCTGGCCGCGCGGGTAGCGGCGAACGAAAACGACCTGGAGGCACGGCTGAAGCTCGCCAACGTCCATGTGGCCGCCGGGCGATACGAAGCCGGGATGGATCAGCTGCTGGAAATCGTGCGCCGTGACCGCAGCTTCGGTGACGACATCGGCCGCACCACCCTGCTTTCAGTGTTCAATCTGCTCGGTGGTGATGAACGGGTCAGCCATTACCGGCGCCTGCTGGCGAGCGCGCTGAATTAAGGGTTCATTAAGCGTCCGGCTGGGCCGACTGCACCCTGGCTGGCGCGTCGCTCCGAGGTCGACTTATTCCCCGGCGTAGATCGAAACCGCGGCGAGTTCCGCGTCGTCGAGGTTTTTCACCGCATCGCTCATGGGACGGGCCGCTTCACCCTCGATCCCGCCGGCGCGGTAGTCCAGCAGCTTGCGGTACATCGCGCGGGGATCCAGGCCCTTGAGCGGGGGGTTGTCGTCGACGCCCTGGCCGAGATTGCCATGACACTGCAGGCACTTTGCGGTGTAGACGTCGAGTCCGTAAGGCTGCTCGGCGGCGGGCAATGCCGCCAGGATGTCCGATGGACCGGGTTCGCCGGATACGACCGGGATCGCCGGGGACGCCGACTCACCGCCGGGGGGGGTGGCGTCGCCGCAGGCGGAGAGCGCGGCAAGCATCAGCAGATTCAAACCAAGACGGGCAGCGTGCATGGGGGCCTCGTGAAATCGTTCGTGGAACGCAGCATTTTCCCATATCCCGCTCACTCGATCGCCTGGTAGCGTACTTCGACGATCTCCACCTCGCGTCGCCCGTCCGGCGTCTGCACGCTGACGCTGTCGCCCTCGCGCGCTTTCCGCAGCGCGCGCGCCATCGGCGAAATCCACGCGATGCGGCCGCGTCCGGCGTCGGCCTCGTCGATCCCGACGATGGCGTAGGTCGATTCGCGGCCATCCTGATCCGCGACGGTGACGGTGGCGCCGAAGAAAACCTGGTCGGTGTCCTCGCGGGTGGCGGGGTCGACGACCTCGGCGTGTTCCAGCCGTTTCGACAGGAAACGGATGCGCCGGTCGATTTCGCGCAGACGCTTCTTGCCGTAGATGTAGTCGCCGTTTTCCGAACGATCGCCATTTTTCGCCGCCCAGGAAATGGTTTCGACCAGCTTCGGGCGCTCGACTTTCCACAACTGATTGAATTCTGCGTCGAGTTGCGCGTAGCCCGCAGGCGTCATGTAATTCTTCGAACCGGCGGGCAGCGGCAGTGTGGCGATCTCGTCCTCGTCGTCGTCGGCGTCGGTTTCCCTAACGAAGGCTTTGTTCATATTGGCTCGGTCATCAACGGGCAGAACACGGGTCAGCGGCCCAGCAGGTAGGCGATTAGCGAAAGCAGCAGCGACGCGAGGATGACGCTGGTGAAGGGGAAGTAGAATACCCCGCGCTTGCGCTTGATCTCTACGTCGCCGGGCAGCCGGCCCAGCCCCAGCCGGTTGAGCCAGGGGGTGAGCAGGCCGAGTACCAGCAACGCCAGAAAGAGTGTGACCAGCCATTTCATCATGAAGGGATTTTAGCCGATGCAGCACCAGGAGACTTTGACTGTCCACGGGATCGACCCGGTGAACGATCGTCTGCCCACAGGCCAGCCGCCGCAATTCGAACGCACCGGGATTCTGCTCGACCTCGCCGAGCAGGCGCGGCTTGCCCATGCTCACGTGCTGGTGGCCGGGCTCGGCGGCGTCGGTTCGTATTGTGCCGAAGCGCTGGCGCGCGCCGGAGTGGGGCGGCTGACGATCATCGATCACGATGTCGTCGCGGTGTCGAACATCAATCGCCAGTTGCCGGCGCTGTTGTCGACGGTGGGGCAGTCCAAGGCCGAGCTGATGGCGGCACGCATCCGCGACATCAATCCGGGGTGCGAGCTCAGCGTCATCCGCGAATTCCTGATCCCCGAGACGGTGGCCGACATCGTTCCGGCCGGGGTCGATTTCGTCATCGACTGCATCGACTCGCTCAACTGCAAGGTCGCGCTGGTCGCCAGCAGCGTCGAGCGCGGGCTCAAGGTCGCCTCCAGCATGGGGGCGGGCAATAAGCTCGATCCCACGCGAATCAGGGTTGCCGACATTTCAGAAACCAGCATGTGTCCGCTCGCCTCGGTGATGCGCAAGCGGCTGAAAAAACGCGGAATTCCCACAGGCGTGCTCACCGTGTTCTCCGACGAAGCCGGCCGCGCGCCGCTGCCGCCGCAACCGGTGGAAGGCCGGGGGCGCGACCGCGCGGTCAACGGCACCATCAGTTACATGCCGCCGCTGTTCGGGCTGATGCTGGCGGGCGCGGTGGTGCAGCGCTTGATCGAAGCCTGAGTCGGGCCTGGCAGGTGCCGGCCGGCGCACAGGGTTTACTGATGCGTTGCTTCGTCGATCTGTTTGCGTTGCGCTTCCGCCGCATCCATCACCTGGCCTTCGACCGCGCGGGCCTTTTCCATCGCCTGGATCTGCGTCTCGAAAACCGGGTTGGGGCTACGTGCCGCTTCGGGCGGCTGCGGCGGGGTGGGGTCGCAACCCGCCAGGGTCACGGCGAGCGCAATCAAGATTGCTTTCATGATCAATCCTCCAGTAAGCCGGACGACAGGCCGTCGATGCTGAGCTGGTTTTTCTCGCGCCAGTAATCCAGCAGGCCGACCGGGCCTTTCTTCTCCACCCAGCGTTCCAGGGTCTCGCGTTCGCCCTGGTAGGCATACTTCGGTACCGCATAGCCGCACGAGGTCTGCACCGATTCGATCTCGAGCAGAATGATCTGGCGTTCACCCGGCAGGGTGGGAAACAGCCTGCGCCACTCGGCCCATTCGCCATCCTGCCGGCGCACCACCCGGCCGCGCCCGTACAGCCGCAGGATCAGCGGGTTGGTATCGAAGCTGCACCACATCATGGTCATGCGACCATCGTGCTTCAGGTGGGCGGCGGTTTCGTTGCCGCTGCCGGTGAGGTCGAGATAGGCCACCTGGCGGGCGTCGACCACCCGCAGGCTGTCCATTCCCTTGGGCGAGACGTTGAGACGGCTGTCGGCGGTGCCGCTAGCGGTGAAAAAGAGCTTCTGCGCGGCGATGAATTCGCGGTGCCGGGCGTCGAGTTCGGGATAAAAACGTGCCATCAGTTGGTCTGCTTCTTGAGAAACTCGGTGAGGATGCGCAGTCGCATGACGCTGTCGTTCATTTCCAGCAGGTTCTGCTTGACGCTGAGCTTGAGCGGCAGCACTTCGGAGAGGCGATAGCCAACCCACACCGCATTGTCGAAGTCGTGCGGGGCGGGGAAGTTCACGTTGCCGTAGTCGCCGACGATATGGCGCAGAATTTCAACCGCGAGTTCGAGTTCGTCCGGGATCGCGACCGCGGATTCGGGGCTGACATCGTCCACTGTGCCGACCAGCAAGCCGCTCGCTTCGGTGCGGGTGCTGCGGATGACGAAGCGCTCCTCGGCCTGGGTTTCGACGTGCAGGATCCCGGTTTGCGGCATGTCCCAGTCGGTGATCCGCACCCGGGTGCCGACCGGGCAGGGAAGCGCAGCGGCGCCGGTCTCGGCTCCTTCGCGGATGGCGCAGACACCAAACGGCGTGTGGTCGGCGATCGCCTGCTTGACCATGTCGAGATAGCGTTGCTCGAAGATGCGCAAGGGCAGTCGGCCGCCCGGGAATACCACGGTATTGAGCGGAAATAGCGGCAGCGTGGCGTTCACCGGTCGTCTCCCCACGGCGCGATCAGGGTGTGGCGGATTCCCAGTTGATCGAGAATCCGCGCGACGATGAAATCGACGATGTCCCCCACGCTTTGCGGATGATGATAGAAACCCGGGTTGGCGGGCAGGATCACCGCATTCATTCTCGACAGCGCCAGCATGTTTTCCAGGTGCAGCGTGGAAAACGGTGCTTCGCGCGGGACCAGGATGAGCTTGCGCTGCTCCTTCAACATCACGTCGGCGGCGCGTTCGATCAGGTTGTCCGACAGTCCGTTGGCAATCGCCGCCAGCGTGCCCATCGAACACGGGCAGACCACCATCGCATCGGCCGGGTTGGAGCCCGACGCCACCGGCGCATTCCAGTCGTCGCGGCCGAACACGCGCAACTGGCCCTTGTCGGCGGCGAGGCTTTCGGACAGTTGCCGTTCGAGATCGGCCGCGCGCGCAGGCAGCGCCACGCCGAGTTCCTGCTTGGCGACCAGCTGCGCGGCGTGCGAAACCAGCAGGTACACGCGCAGCTCGGCGGCCAGCAGGCATTCGAGCAGACGCAGGCCGTAAGCCATGCCGGACGCGCCGGACAGGGCGAGGGTGACGGTATTCAGGGACGGGTGCATGGCGCCGATTGTCGCCTGTCGGGTGCCGGGGCGGCAAGCAGCCGCGCGACGATCACGCCGTTGACGGTGCCGAAAATCAGCGCCGCCGCGGCGAATACCGGCAGCAGCTTGATCAGCGCTGCGCCCGGCAACAACCACACGCCGGCCAGCGCGAGCTGCCCGCTGATGTGGCCAAACGCCGCCAGTACCGACAGGCTGACCGGGCCGAAATGGCGGCGTGGCAGATGCTGCGCCAGTCCCAGGATGGCCAGGCTGACCAGCGCGCCGGCGGCCGACAGCCAGAAGCCCGGCGCGAACAGGCTGCCCAGCAGCAGTCCGCCGGCGAGTACGCGCAGGCCCGACACCCATGCGGCGGCCCGCCAGCCGTATTGCAGCAGCACCAGCAGCACCACGATGTTGGCGAGGCCGGGCTTGACTCCGGGGATCGGGCTCGGCAGCGCGGCTTCGGCCAGCGTCAGGCCGATCGCCAGCGCCGCCAGTCGCGCGATCCGGCGGTCGTCGGCGGTGACCGGCAATTCAATAACCGAGCGTGTCATAAGGCGTGGTACGGCCGCGAATTTCGAGGCTGACCTGATTCGGCAGGCACAGTGCCGCCTGCCCGGATTGCGTCAGCCAGCCCTGCTTGACGCACAGCTGGCGCGGCGACGGGTCGCGCGCGACCCGGGCGCGGCCGGGTTCGATCTCGATCCGGGTAGCGCCGAGCGGGCCGTCGACGGCAAAGCTCTGCGCGTGGGTGAGGGCAACGGTTTCGACCACCCGGCCGGCGGCGCGGATGATCGCGGTGTCGCCGCGCTCGCCGCCCCAGGCGAACAGCGTCAGCGCGACGACCAGGCCGGCGCCTGCGCCCACCACGCCGACATCGCCTGCGCGCCAGCGCATTACGATAATTCGCGGTGCCGTACCAGCACCTGCTCGCGTTCGCGGAAGGCGGCGGCCAGCGTTTCCGCGAAATACACGCTGCGGTGCTGGCCGCCGGTGCAGCCGATGGCCACCGTCAGGTAGGCGCGGTGGTCGCGGATGAAACACGGCAGCCAGTTTTCGACGAACCCGCGGATGTCGGCCAGCAGCGCCATCGCGTTGGGGCTCGCTTCGAGATAGTCCTTCACCGGCGGGTCACGCCCGGTGAGCGGCCGCAGGTCGGCGACGTAATGCGGATTCGGCAGGCAGCGCACGTCGAACACCAGGTCGGCATCGAGCGGAATGCCGTGCTTGAAGCCAAAGGATTCGAACAGCAGCGTGATGCGCGAGCGATCCTGCCCGACCAGCTCCTTGATCCACAGCCGCAGCGCCGAGGTGGACAGGTCGCTGGTGTCGATGCGGTGCGCCAGCGGCGTAATCTCGGCGAGCGTCTCGCGTTCGAGCTGAATCGCCTCCTGCAGCGAAACCGTTTCGCTGGACAGCGGATGCCGTCGCCGCGTCTCGGAGAAGCGCTGCACCAGGGTCAGGGTCTTGGCTTCGAGATAGATCACCCGCAGGTCGGCGCCCTGGCTGCGCAGCGCCTCGGCAATCTGCGGCAACTGGGCAAAGCTTGCGCCGCTGCGCGCGTCGATGGCAATCGCGATCCGGGTATGGCCTTCGCCGGTCAGGTAGTCGACCAGCGGCTGCAGCATCGCCAGCGGCAGGTTGTCGACGCAGTAATAGCCGGCGTCTTCCAGCACCGCGATGGCGATGCTTTTGCCCGATCCCGACAGTCCGGAAACCAGTACGATCTGCATTCACCCTCCACCGGCAATGGCGGCATGCTGGCGCTTGATGAACTGATCGACCGGATTGATGCCGCGGCTCTTGAGAATATGATTGCGCACCGCGACTTCGACCAGCACCGCCAGGTTGCGGCCGGCCGCGACCGGGATGCGCACCTTGGGGATCGCCACCCCGAGGATGGTTTCGGTCGAGGCCACCATGTCGAGCCGGTTGAGACCGGCTTCGCCGATTTCATCGGGATGCACCAGTTCGACGATGAGTCTGAGGTTCTTCTGCAGCTTGACTGCGGTTTCGCCGAACAGGAAGCGGATATTGAGTATGCCCAGCCCGCGTACCTCCAGGAAGTCGCGGATCAGCGGCGGGGAGGTACCTTCCAGCGTTTCCGGCGCGACGTGCTTGAGCTCGACCACGTCGTCGGAGACCAGGCGGTGGCCGCGGGTGATGAGTTCCAGCGCCAACTCGCTTTTGCCGACTCCGGCATCGCCCTTGATCAACAGGCCGGTCCCCAGCACTGCAAGAAACACCCCGTGGATCGAGGTGACTTCGGCCAGGCGCTGGGTCAGGTAATGCCCCAGATGCGACATCAGGACCGGACTCGCCAGCGGCGAGGTGAACAGCGGCGTCTGGCTGCATTCGGCACGGTCGCTCAGAACCTGCGGCACGCTCTCGCCGTTGGAAATGACGATGGCCGCGAGCTCGGCCGACAACAGTTGCCCGATCGCGTCCTGCAGCCCGGATTCGGAGAGGCCACGCAGATAGTCCATCTCGGCGCAGCCCAGCACCTGCACCCGGTTCGGGTGCACAAAGTTAAGGTGGCCGATGAGTGCCAGAGTCGGTTTCTGGATGGTTTCGGAAGACAGGGTGCGCACGCCGCCGTTGCGTCCAGCCACCCATTGCAGATCGAGTTGTTCCGCCATGTCGTGGAACAGGTCCTCGACCGAAAGCTGGATCAGTTCGTCCATGCGCCGACCCGCGCGTCTAGCTTGACCATGCGCTGATCAGCGCAAGTAGTTCGGCCGGGGTGGCGACCGCCAGCATTTTCTCGCGCATCGTGTCGTCGCCGAACAGTTGCGCCAGTTCTCCCAGAATCTGCAGGTGCCGTTCGTTGGCATCCTTGGGGACCAGCAAAATGAAACAGAGTGACACCGGCTGGTTGTCGGGCGCATCGAATTCAAGCGGCGTTTTCAGCCGGTAAAAGGCGCCGCTTGCATCCTTCAGGCCCTTGATTCGGCCATGCGGGATGGCGATGCCGCAGCCGAGGGCGGTCGAACCCAGTCGTTCGCGTTCGAACAGGCTGGTGAAAATGTCGGTGGACTTCAGCCCGTGCGCCAGGGCGAACAGGTCCGCCGCGTGTTCGAACAGCTTCTTCTTGCTGGAAAAACTCATGTCCAGCAAGGTGGTATCGGGGGTGAGAAGAGGGGTGATTAGGTTCATGCCGCGGGCTTGCAAGACCGGTTGAAATCCGGCGTCCCCAAATTATACGCCCGGTGGCAATAAACTGCCCCGGGCAATCGGGCTCAATTCGGCGTCAGGCCGGGCTTTCCGTGGGTTGATGCTTCAGGGCACCGCCGCCCTGATGGACATTCGAGGTTTTTTCCTTGTGCTTGACGATCTGGCGATCCAGTTTGTCGGCCAGGAGGTCGATTGCGGCGTACATGTTGCCGTCCTCGCTGCGGGCATGGAAATCATGGCCCTTGACGTGCAGGGTGGCCTCCACCTTGTGCACCAGTTTTTCGACCTGCATGATCACCGACACGTTGATCAGGTGATCGAAATGGCGTTTGACGCGGTCGAGTTTCTCGGAAACGTAGTCACGGATGGCTGGGGTCACCTCCAGATGGCGACCGGAAATCTTCAAATTCATAGAGCCTCCTTGGTCTGCTGAAAAGAACTGAAAACCTGTGCGTATCCCAGTTTCAGGAGCGAACTGCAGTGCTCGTTGTCATTGTGGGACGAAAGCGGGGGACATTCAAGCGCGGCTGGAGAGGGCACGTGCAGCAAGACTGGAAAAGCCTTTGCGATCAAAGTGCGCGACGCATGTTGGCCGGCGGGATCTGCAGCGATTCGCGGTACTTGGCGACGGTGCGACGGGCGACCACGATGCCCTGCTGGCCGAGTACTTCGGCCAACTGGCCGTCGGACAGGGGCTTGCTGCCGTTTTCGGCGGCCACCAGTTGCTTGATCAGGGCCCGAATCGCGGTCGACGAGCAGGCGCCGCCGCTGTCGGTGGCGACATGACTGCCGAAGAAATACTTCAACTCGTACAGGCCGCGCGGCGTCATCATGTATTTCTGCGTGGTGACGCGCGAAATCGTCGATTCGTGCAGTTCCACCGTGTCGGCGATTTCGCGCAGCACCAGCGGGCGCATCGCCACCTCGCCGTGTTCGAAGAAATGCTTCTGGCGGTCGACGATCGCCTGGGAGACGCGCAGGATGGTATCGAAGCGCTGCTGGACGTTCTTGATCAGCCAGCGTGCTTCCTGCAACTGGCTGGCGAGCGGGCCGCCGCCGCTTTCCCGATGACGGGCGAGGATCTCGGCGTAGACCCGGTTGACCCGCAGCCTGGGCATCGCGTCGGCGTTGAGGCTGGCGATCCACATCCCCTTGAGCTTGCGCACGTAGACGTCCGGAATCACGTAGTGCGTCTCGTCCGTGCCGAAGGCCGAGCCCGGGCGCGGGTTCAGCGACAGGATCAGGGCGCGTGCGGCACGCAGCGCAGGATCATCGATGCCGAGCATTTTTTTCAGCTTGCCGACGTCGCGCGCGGCCAGCAGATCCAGGTAATGCGTGGTCAGGCGCATGGCGACATCGCGTGCGGGAACGTCGGCCGGCAGCGCACGCAGTTGCAGGGTCAGGCATTCGGCCAGATTGCGTGAGCCGACCCCGGTCGGATCCATATTCTGCAGGTGCTTGAGTGCGGTTTCGACCTCTTCGTGTTCGAGCTCTTCTAGTTCGGGCTGGAGGCTGGCGGTGATGTCTTCCAGCGGCTGGCTGAGAAAGCCGGAGTCGTCGAGGTCGTCGATCAGCGCGGCGACCAGGGCGCGGTCGCGCAGGGTGAGCGGGCTGACGATCAGCTGGTTGAGCAGATGCTCGCGCAGGGTGGCGCCCGCAATCGAGCCCTGCGCGTAGTCGTTTTCCTCGTCGTCGCTGCCGGCCCCGCTGTAATCGCTCCAGTCGGCATCGTCGAGCGCGGTGGCGGGTTCGGATTCGGCGCGTTCGGGCTGCGGGGTCTCCGTGCTTTGGGCTTCGGCTTCGGCGGTATGGACCGGAGTCTCGGCCGCCGCGTGGCCGGCTTCGTCTTCCTCTTCGCGCTCCAGCAGCGGATTGTCCTGCAGCATCTGCTCCAGTTCCTGATTCAGTTCGAGCGTCGACAGTTGCAGCAGCCGGATCGACTGCTGCAGTTGGGGGGTCAGGGTGAGGTGCTGACCGAGCTTGAGCTGGAGACTGTGCTTCATGGATTCTAACTACGGCAAAAATCGTGCCGACTTGAATCGAGTGTAACGCGATTCGCCTGCGTGATTGGTGCTAGAGGCGGAAATTTTCGCCCAGATACACCTTGCGCGCGTTGTCGTCCTGGATGATGAGGTCGGGGGTGCCGGCGATCAGCACGCGGCCTTCGTTGATGATGTAGGCGCGGTCGCAGATGCCGAGGGTTTCGCGGACGTTGTGGTCGGTGATGAGCACGCCGATGTCGCGCTCGATCAGGAAATGTACCAGTTTCTGGATGTCGAGCACGGCAATCGGATCGACCCCGGCAAAGGGCTCGTCGAGCAGGATGAAACGCGGATTGATCGCCAGCGAACGGGCAATTTCCACCCGCCGGCGTTCGCCGCCGGACAGACTGACCGCGGCCGCATCGCGCAGGTGGCCGATGTGCAGATCCTCGAGCAGGTGGTCGAGGTGTTCCTCGCGTTCGTCCTTGGTGTAGGGCTTGAGCTCGAGGATGGCGAGAATGTTTTCCTCCACCGTCATCTTGCGGAAGATCGACGGCTCCTGCGGCAGGTAGGACAGGCCCAGCCGTGCACGCCGGTGGATCGGCATGTGGGTGAGATCGTGGGTATCCAGATGCACGCTGCCGCCGTCGGCCGCGACCAGCCCCACCACCATGTAGAAACAGGTGGTCTTGCCGGCGCCGTTGGGACCGAGCAGGCCGACCACCTCGCCGCTTTCGACGTCGAACGACACGTCCTGCACCACCGTGCGTTTGCCGTACGTCTTGCGCAGGCCCTGGGCGGAAATCCGGCTCATGGTTGGGCTGAAGGCTGTTCGGGGCGCGGTTTCGGGCGAATCACGGCGCGCACGCGCCCGTCCGGGGTTGTGGCGTCGGGCTGGCCGACGACTTTATAGAATTCGCTGTTGGCGTTGTACGAAATCTGCGCGCCGCGCAGTTCGTCGCTGCCGCGCCGCAGCTGCGCCTGGCCGATGAGTTCGAGCTGACCACTGACGCTGTCGTATTCGATCCGGTTGGCGAAGCCCTCGATGAATTCGTCGCGGCCGTCGACTTTCTGGCGGAATGCCACCGGGCGGCCGACGGCGCTGACCTTGTCGAGGCCGCTTGCATTTTGCGTAACCTGTACCCGGTCGGCGCGCAGCGTCAGGGTGCCCTGACTCAGAATCACGTTGCCCTGATAGACGCTGATTTTCTTGATGTCGTCGAGGGTGACTGTATTGGCTTCGAGGTTGACCGGTTTGTCACGGTCGGCTTTTTCGGCATGGGCAGGTAAAGCCAGCAGCGCGACGCAGACTGCCGCGTAAAAGCTCATTCTCGGTGTTCTCATGGCTCTAGCCTTTTCCAGAAATATAACGGGCCTTGACTCGCCCGGTCAGCTTGATGAGGTGGGTTTTGGCATTGAACTCCATCGCGCCCGCCTGCACGTTCAGGGTCGCATCGCTGAGATCCACCGCACCCGGTGCGCGCAGCAGGTCGCGGTCGGGAAAAACGAGCAGGTGCGCGGTGCGCAGCGACAGCACGGACTGCCCCGGGCGGGCGGCGCGCTCCACCGTCACGTCGCCGCGCAGATCCACCACCTGGCCATCGGCTGAAACCGTGGCCTGGCGTGCGGCCACAGTCACTTGGCCGGTTTGCGCGTCGAGTTGGGTGAAGCGGGGCGATTCCAGCTCGGTGAGCTTGCTGTTGGAATAGTGTTTCAGTCTGCTGGCGGACAAGCGGTAATGCGGGTGGCCGGCGGCATCGGTGCGCAATGCGTTGAAATTTTCCATGATCCCTTCCGGGTCGCTGGCGCTGGCCGCACCGCCGTTGGCGGTGAACTGCACCGAGCGCTCGATCCAGAAACTGAGCGCCGCCAGCAGCAGCAAAACCGCCAGCGGCAGCCACAATGACCCGCGCGCGATCATGCCGTCGGCGAACCGGGGGCGTTCGATCCGAGCCGGGTCTGCGGATTCATGCCAGATACGGCGCCAGGGCCGCGTCCAGCGTGCCCTGCGCGCGCATCAGGAATTCGCAGGCTTCGCGCACCGCGCCGCGCCCGGCTTCCCGAGTGGTGACGAGGTGGCTGTGCGCCTTGACCAGTTCGGGCGCGGCGGGCACGGTGATCGCCAGCCCCGAACGCCGCATCACCGGCAGATCGACCACGTCGTCGCCCATATAGGCGGTGGTCTCGAAGTCGATGCCGAGATCGCGACAGAGCGCTTCATACACCACCAGCTTGTCGTGGGCCCCCTGGTGGATGATTTCGATGCCGAGATTTCTGGCGCGGAGTTCGACCACCCGGGAACTGCGGCCGGTGATGATGGCGAGTTCCACGCCGCTGCCCTTGAGCATTTTCAGGCCGTGGCCGTCGAGCGAGTTGAAGCCCTTGTATTCCTGTCCGTCGTCGGCGAGGAACAGGGTGCCGTCGGTCATCACCCCATCGACGTCGAACGCGACCAGGCGGATCTTTTGTGCTCGTTCGATCAAAGTTGTACTCACCTTAAAGTCCTTGCCACAGAGGCACAGAGGCACAGAGTAAAACCAACAGTTTGGCCTGCTTTTTTACGCGCCTCTTTAATGACTCGACTTTCTCTGTGCCTCTGTGCCTCTGTGGTGAGAACTGAGATTTTTGGGTTCATCACACCACCCCTGCCTTCAGTAGATCATGCATATTGAGTGCGCCCACCAGTCTGTCGTCGTCGTCGACCACCAGCAGACCGTTGATTTTCAGGGTTTCCATTCTTTCCACTGCCGCCGCCGCGAGTTCATCGGCGCCGATTGTCTTGGGCTTAGGGGTCATCAAGTCGATCACCCGTGCCTGTTGCAGATCGAGCGCATGCTCCAGCGCGCGTCGCAGGTCGCCGTCGGTGAACACCCCCGCCACCTTGCCGGTGGCGTCGATCACCGCGGTCATGCCGAGCCCCTTGCGGGTCATTTCAAGCAGCGCCGTCTTGAGCGAGGCTTCGAGACCGATTTTCGGCAACGCATCGCCGCTGTGCATGACGTCACGCACCCGGATCAGCAAGCGGCGGCCGAGGCTGCCGCCCGGATGGGTACGGGCGAAATCGTCGGCCGAAAAACCGCGTGCGTCCAGCAAGGCCACCGCCAGCGCATCGCCCAGCGCGAGCGCCGCGGTGGTGCTTGCGGTGGGCGCCAGGTTGAGCGGGCAGGCTTCCTTGTCGACCGCGGCGTTGAGGTGCGCATCGGCTTCGCGCGCCAGGGTCGAGCCGGGGTGGCCGGTCATCGCAATCAGCTTGGCGCCGCGCCGCTTGATCAGCGGAACGATACTGACGATTTCGTTGCTCTCACCCGAATTCGACAGTGCCAGCACCACGTCGTTGGACGCGATCATGCCGAGGTCGCCATGGCTGGCTTCGCCCGGATGCATGAAAAACGCCGGGGTTCCGGTCGACGCCAGGGTCGCGGCAATCTTGCTGCCGATGTGTCCGGATTTGCCCATTCCGGAGACCACCACACGGCCTTCGCAGGCCAGGATCAGATACACCGCGTCGGTAAAGCCGGTGTCGAGGCGCGCCGACAGTCCGCGCAGGGCGTCGGCTTCGATCTCGAGCACCTTGCGCGCCAGTGCCAGCAAATGTTCGGGGGAGGTGGGTTGGGCGTGCATGGGCGGCAAGTATACTAAAGCCTGTCTTGCCAACTGTGTTTTCCCTGATGTTCCCCAACAAGAAGACACCGGTTTTACTATCGGTTCAAGCCCTGCAGGACGCCGACCCACTGCGCACTGACGTGTGTGTGGAGTCGCATGCCCCAAAGGACTCCGATCCACTACGCGCTGAAGTCCCGCACGGCGGGATGAAGTCGTATGCCCCACAAGGGGACTCCGACTTTCTATGGGCTAAAGCCCATGAAAGATCGTATGCCCCACAAGGGGACTCCGATCCACTACGCGCTAAAGCGCGTGTGGAGTCGTATGCATAGCAGTCTGCAGCTGGTTCTGATTTTGCTTGCGGTCGCGGTGCTGGTGGCTGCGGTCGCGCGTACCCTGCGGCTGCCGACCATGCTCGGCTATCTGGTGACCGGCATTGCGATCGGCCCGTTCGCCCTCGGCTGGATTCCCGACAGCGAGGAGGAACGTTACCTGGCCGAATTCGGGGTGGTATTCCTGATGTTCTCGATCGGCCTCGAGTTCAGCCTGCCGCGACTGATGAGCATGCGCATGACGGTGTTCGGCTTCGGCGGCGCGCAGGTCGTGTTCACCATTGCATTTGCCGCGCTGATCGCCTGGTTGCTCGACCTGTCGCTGCTGGCTGCGGTTGCGCTGGGCGGCATCATCTCGATGTCGTCCACCGCCATCGTGTCGAAGCTATTGGCCGAGCGACTGGAAATCCAGACCCCGCATGGGCGGCAGATTTTCGGCGCGCTGCTGTTCCAGGATCTGGCGGTGGTGCCGCTGCTGATCCTGATCCCGGCGTTTGCCAAGGACGCCGACGACATGGCGCTGGAGCTGGGGCTGGCGATGTTGAAGGCGGTGGCGGTGCTGGGTTTTCTGCTGTTCGTCGGCCAGCGCATCATGCGGCCGTGGTTTCAGTGGGTGGCCAGCCACAAGTCGCCTGAACTATTCACCCTCAACCTGCTGCTGTTCACCCTGGGACTGGCGTTTCTGACCGAAAGCGCCGGCCTGTCGCTGGCGCTGGGCGCGTTTCTGGCGGGCATGCTGATCTCCGAAACCGAATATCGCTATCAGGTGGAGGACGATATCAAGCCTTTCCGCGATGTGCTGCTGGGGCTGTTTTTCGTCACCATCGGGATGCGGCTCGATCTGATGCAGGTGATGTTGAACTGGGGCGACGTGCTGCTGCTGGTGGCGGCCATCGTCGTCGGCAAGGCGGCGTTGGTGGCGGGGCTGGCGATGGCCTTTGGCAGCAGTCGCCCCACCGCGGTGCGCACCGCCCTGGGCCTGGCGCAAGCCGGCGAATTCGGCTTCGTGCTGCTGGCGCAGGCGGCCGACCTGAAATTGCTGGGCGCCGAGATCACCCAGCCGGTGTTGGCGGCGATGGTGCTGTCGATGCTGGTTGCGCCGCTGTTGATCAACCGCATGGATACGCTCACCCGCCTGATCGCCGGCAGCGAATGGGCCGGTCGCGCCAAGGAGGTGCACGACATCGCAGTGCAGACCTTCGGCAAGGCCCGGCATGTGATTGTCTGCGGCTATGGTCGCAGCGGACAGAATCTGGCCCGGCTGCTGGAAGCCTTGACACCCAACATCGACACCAGCGTCCCGCTGAGCGCGTCCGATATCACCAACCGCATCAGCGCCATGCTCGACCAGGGAGACAATCAGGCGGCGCTGGATATCATCCAGAAGCGCGAAATCCAACTGGCCGACGCGAACAGCATCGGCACAGACGTGCAACTGATGTTTCTGCACGGACGGGCCCTGTCGGCACTGGGCCGCCACAATGAAGCCATCAGCATGTACATGGACATGACCACGCGCTTTCCCGAATTGCCCGAGCCCTGGAACAACCTGGCGGCAGAGTATGTCCGCCAGGGCAAGGTCGAGATGGCGCGCGACGCCCTGCAGATGGCGCTTGCCGCCGCACCGGACTATGCCGTGGCCCGGCAGAACATGGGCGAAGTCCAGCTCATGCTGGCCGAGCAATCGTTTTCGAAGGCCGCCACGCACGGCGCCAGCGGCGCCAAGGCACGGGCCCTGGGCACTGCCCAGCTCCTCAAGCGCTGACACCGCCCTCCTTCCCCTTATCACGCCAGATCACGCACAGCCATGAATCCACTGAATTTTTCCTTTCGCGCACTTGCACAGCCCGTGCGTGCCTTCAGCCTTGTTTGCGCAGCCTCGCTGGCCCTGAGCCTGGGCAGCGCTGCGCAGGCGGCCTCCTCAACCTCCAACCAAGGTAAATCCATGAGCACTTCTCCTCGCGTAAGCCTGCAAACCAACCAGGGAGACATCCTGATCGAGCTGGACGCCGAAAAAGCGCCCAAAACCGTTGAAAACTT
>JACDJC010002186.1_pt1 | contig 15803 bp, 11 predicted proteins | sample 7454191 | NCBI WGS metagenome assembly JACDJC01 (sample SAMN14253291, study PRJNA609438) | sludge metagenome | isolation source: sludge after 25d culture with pyrite and EDTA | collected 2018-12-20 | reverse complement strand
GGTCATCAGCCAGCGGCCGTAGGCCTGGCCCCGGTGGTCGGGGTGCGTGACGATGGGGTCCAGGCGCCAGCCTTCGCCCTCCTCGCCGTACCTGAGGGCCGCGAGGACCTTGCCCGCGTCGTTCTCCACCAGCAGGGCGTTGTGAAGCCCGAGCCATTCGCGTAACCCGGCGGCGCTGACGCCCTTCTCCGGCCGGGCCGCGGCGTACAGGCGGGCCAGCGCGTCGGCGTCGGCGGCTGTGGCCTCACGCAACCGCGGCTGCGCGTAGTCGGCCCCGGGCTTCTTGGGGAGTACGGCGGCGCCCGCCACGTCCGGCTAGCCCCTCGCCTCGGTGCTCAACTGCCGGGCGATCCTGAGCCTCAGGGCGTTTAGCTTGATGAAGCCGTCGGCGTCGGCCTGGTCGTAGACGTGGTCCTCCTCGAAGGTCACGACGTCCTGGCGGTAGAGGCTGTTGGGCGAACGGCGGCCGAGCACGCTTACCCCGCCCTTGTAGAGCTTGAGGCGGGCGTCGCCCGTCACGACCTGCTGGATGTCGTCCATCAGGTTCTGCATGGCCAACCGCTCGGGTGCGAACCAGAAGCCGTTGTACACGGCCGCCGCGTAACGGGGAACGAGCTCGTCGCGAAGTTGCAATACCTGACGGTCCAGCGCCAGCGATTCGACGGCCTTGTGCGCGTGGAACAGCAGCGTGCCGCCGGGCGTCTCGTAACAACCGCGCGACTTCATGCCCACGAAGCGGTTCTCCACTATGTCGACCCGTCCCACGCCGTGCCTTCCGGCGATGGCGTTCGCTTTGGCGAGGAGCCGCGCCGGCGAGAGGCGCTCGCCGTCGATGGCGACGGGGTTACCGTTCTCGAATGACACGGTGACGACCTGAGCTTCGTTGGGCGCCTCCTCCGGGTCGACGGTCAGCTTCCACATGCCGCGTGGCGGCTCGACCCACGGGTCCTCGAGGACGCCGCCCTCGTAGGAGATGTGGAACAGGTTGGCGTCGGTTGAGTAGGGCTTCTCCTTGGTGACGGGCACGTCGATGCCGTGTTCCTTGGCGTACGCTATGCAGTCCTCGCGACCGCGGAGGTTCCACTCACGCCAGGGGGCTATCACGCGGACATCGGGCTTGAGGGCGTAGGCCGAGAGTTCGAAGCGGACCTGGTCGTTGCCCTTGCCCGTCGCGCCGTGGGCGACGGCGTCTGCGCCCTCCGACTCCGCTATCTCGATCATCTTCCTGGCGATCAGCGGCCTGGCGAACGACGTTCCGAGCAAGTAGTAGCCCTCGTAGATCGCTGCGGCCCGCAGGACCGGGAAGACGAACTCCGCCGCGAACTCCTCCTGCAGGTCGACGGCGTATGCCGCCACCGCGCCCGTGCGCAGCGCTTTGGCCTTGGCTTCGGCGACCTCGTCACCTTGGCCGATGTCGGCGGTGAACGCCACTACCTCGGCGCCGTACGTGGCCTTGATCCAGTGAAGGATTACGGAGGTGTCGAGACCCCCCGAATAGGCCAGTACGACCTTATCGACTGCTTTCGGCTTGCCCTTGCTCACGGTGCTCTCCTAACGTGGTTCCTCGTCCTTGCCTTCGTAATGTTCGCATGCACTTCCGCCATGCAACGTGGCGGCCGAGAAGGCCGGCAGCCACCATGGAACGGCCGTCCCAGGTAGGTGCCAACGCTCTCAGCCGCGTCTGGCTCGTCGGTTGTTCTGGTTACTCGAGTGGTGGGGAAGCGGAGTGCTCGGCATTCTCGTCGGGGTGAGTTACCGAACGGATGCTTATGCATGCGCGTTGATAACGATGCAACCATAGCACCGGTTTCGGGTGTCGTCAACGCCCGGGCGGGCGGGTCGCGGCGCTCCTCGTTCCTGGTCGTCCAGGGCGCGGGGGCAGTGCCGACAGCATGGCGGCGCCGACGACGAGTGCGCCCCCGATGATGCCGAGAACACCAAGGCGCTCGCCGAAGAGCCAAGCCGCCAGCCCCGCTGCCACCACCGGCTCGATGGTGGCCACGAGCACCGCGCGTGACGCCTCGACGCGCTTCAGGCCCGTGTAGTAAACGAAGTACGCGACGTAGGTGGACAGCCCGGCCATGAGCAGCAGGTAGGCCCAGGTCTCGAGAGTCGCGCCCTTGATGGCGGCGAACGGGGTGAAAGGAGCCAGGCCCAGGGCGCCGAGTGGCAGCACGAGGGCGTAGATCGTGGCGGGTCTGTAACGCCGCAACACCCACTTCCCGAACAGGTAATAACTGGCGTAAGAGGCCCCGGCGACGAGGCCCCACGTCACGCTGCGGACGCTGACGATCATGCCCGACTCCCCGCCTTGAGCGACGAGGACCACGCCCAAGATCGACATGCCCACGAGCGCGGCCTTGAGCGGCGTGAGCCTCTCGGCGAGGAAGATCGCGGCGAGAACCGCCACGAAGGCAGGCGCCGAGTAGAGCAGGATGAACGCGAGGCTCACTCCCCCGGCGTCGATGGCCAGGTTGAGGGCCGTATAGAAGAGCGTGACGCCCACCAGCGCGAACGCCACGAACGCCAAGGCGTCGGAGCGTCTCAGGAGGCGCAGGCGTCCCTCGATGGAAGCGTGTACGGCGAACAGCGCGCCACCCAGGGCGGCGCGCCAGAAGGCGATCTCGATGGCGCCGATTCCCGCCGCCAGCAGGTTCTTGGAGAACACCCCGAGGAGCGCCCACAAGAGTGCTGCGAGCGCGACGAGGGCATACCCCGTCAGCGCCGGGCGTTGCTCGGCCGGCACGCGGACCCGGTCAGCCCGCTTTCATGCCGTAAGCGCGGGCCGTTTCGGGGTCGTTGGCCCGCAACGCCCGCATCCTCCGCTGGTACGAGCCGAACTCGACGAGGAACGCGACCAGGTTCACGAGGTAGATGACGCCAAGCGCGATCAGGTCCGTCATCAGGCCCATCGCCGGACCCACGCCCAGGGGCATGTAATGCAGCAGCAGGTCGACACCGAAGATCGCCCACGGCACCGACAGCAGCACTCCCCACAACTCGTCCGCCTGCCCCGTGCCCGGCAGCAGGATGGCCAGCAGGTGATAGAGCGGCGTGCGGGGGGCGTTGCGCGCGACTCGGGGGCGCGGCAGCACGAGCATGACCACGTTGACGAGCGTCAACAGTAGGAACGCCACGACGACGACGAGCCATAACCACTGCGCCGGTCCCACGCCGGCCACCCCGGTGAGGGTCTGCCAGGGGTTGGTGAACACCGAGGCCAGCGCGGCCTGGAACGAACCGGCCACCGCGCTACGGAGCCGCGATTCGTCGGGCACCACCAACGCTTTCATGTCGGGGGCGAAGGTCGCCATCAGGCGCGACGGATTGCTGCCCTGGCCGAGGTTGAAGGCCGCCGCCGGCAACCCTGGCTCTAAGTCCAGTGCACGGCGGAAGAGCGAGGGGTCGTCCAACAACACGCCCAGGTTGTTGACCGCCGCTGCCACGTTAGGCACGCTGCGGTAGGCCTCGGCGGCAGGGTCTTCGGCGCCGGAGGTCTGCTCGGCGTAGCCCCGAACGAACGCCATGTCGGCGCCGTCTTCCGGCATGCGGGCCAGCGCGTCGAGTGCCGGTACCGATCCCAGGGAGCCTGAGCCCCAGGCCGCCGGCAGCGTGTCGCCATCTCGAGCCCACCCCTGAAGCGACGCGAGGCACGCGGCTGCGACGAGCAGGAGCACGGCCACCAGCCTCTCGGTGAAGGTGGCGTAGCGGAGGAAGAAGAAGCGCGCTCCGCCCCCTTTGCTCGACTGGCGGCGAAGGTTGAGGGACTGTGGGCGCCAGTACTTGGCGGCGAGGGCCACGTAGAGCGCCAGGAGCGCCACCAACAGCGCCGCGACGCCGTACCAGCCCGTGCGGCCCACGTCTAGCGCTACCTTCCGGATGGCGGACGCCAGGCCGAAGCCGGCGCCTTCGCGTGAGCGCTCGAGCCATTGGTCGGCGGCCTCGCGCTGGCCGTCCACTCCCAGGTAGGAGGAATACTCCCTTAGCGCTGCCTGCGTCTCGGGAACGGCCGGGGTGGCGAGCAGGTACACCCTCTCGGCCCAGAACGCGGCAGCCTGCATGTCGCCCTTGCCAAGGGCCGACTCGAGGGCGTCCAGGGGGAAACCGTAGGCTTGTGCCAGATCTCGATCGAAGAGGAGTTCCGGGCGGTAGCCGCGGGCGACGAAGTCGTCGAAGGCGCCATACATGGCCGTAGCGGCCGCCTCGCGGTGAGGTGGTGAGAAGCGCATCAACTCGCGGGCGAGCTGCGCCCGCTCGTAGAACGTGACGGCGTTGGATTGGGCCCCTTCGAGCGCCTTGGACTCCTCGGAACTGCCCGGCGCCGCGGAGCGCATGGCCTCGAGGTATAGCCAGGGGTTGGTGGGATCCTGCTGGAGGCGCGAGGCCGGATCTGCCACGGCGGCCTCGTTGCGAAGCCAGCCGTAGAGGTCCGGGTCGACATCGAACGGCTCGGCGTCCTCCGGACCAGTGGACAGGATGGCCGCGCGGCCCTCGGCGCCGTTGGAATAGCTGAGGGTGACCAGCGGTACTCCGCCCGACAAGGAGATGGCGGACACCTGAGCGGGGAGGCGGTGGCGCTTCTGGACTACCCCGGTGCGCGCGTCGATGAGCAGCACGGCGTTCCCGTGGCCGACGTATACGTCGAGGCCCTTCTGAAGCAGTCCCGCCGTCTCGCCGCTGCGGGGCGGGAAGCTGAGCGACCACACGGTCTCACCGCCCCGTACCCCCTCCACGGAGCCGTCGACGAGCTGCGCCGTAGGGTAAGCCCCGCTCGCGGCGCTCCCGGGCACGCTGCCAGGGGTGCCCTGAGCCCCTTGGTCGCCGGGTTCCTGTGAGTTCGGCTCGGCGGAGGCCGGAGGTGTGGGAACCGGCCCCTGCGGCGCGGCTCCCGGTTGTTCGGGCGTTCCTGGCTCGCCCGTGACTGCGGGCGGCTGTGACGTTCCCGGGCTGCCCGGCTGCTGCGACGGTTCCGTGCTGCTCGGCTCCTGCGACTGTTCCGGCGTGCGGACTGGCGGCGGTGTGCCGGACTGGCCGGCCTTGGGCGCGACGGAGACCGTGAAGCTGGCGTTCAGCCCGGGCCCTTCCACGTGGACGACGTGATCGCCCGGTTCCTCGAGGCTGGTGCTGTAGCGGATCGAGCCCGACGCATCGGCTCGCTCCAAGCTCACGAGCGGGGCGCTACCAACCGGGCCGACCGACACCCGGTAGGCGTCGCCGGGAACCAGGTTGTCGCCGGTCAGGTGCAGTACGTCCCCTACCTCGTAATCGAAGGCGTCGAGCCCGACCATGGGCACGGACTGGGCCAGCGCGACGCTCAAGGCGATGGCCAGCGACGAGAGGAGTGCCGGCAGCAGCCTCGAAAGGGTGGTGGAGTGCAGCGCTTGCGGCACGCCTGCACGTTTCTTGGCGGCGCGGAAGGAGAACATGGCATCACATTACCGCAACGCGGGCTCGGCCTCTCACGCGCTTGCAAAGCGTGGTTTCCTTCCCGTCGTGGCCGATGGGGGCGTTGATATAGTGCTGTCGTGCAGCCCGAAGCCGGTGCCAGCCTGACCATGCCGATGGCCCCAGAAGCCCTCCGGTGGCACGTGGCCGAGTTCGACTCCGTCGGCAGAGCGCGCCTCGAGGCGTACGCAGACCGCGAGGCCGTGGTGAGACGCCTCGACCAGGCCTACGGAGCGGAGGGTTGGTCGTTCACCCTGGCCCCACTGGGTGCCGCCGCCCTGGTCGGCAACCTCACCCTCTCGGGTGTCACCAGGGCCGACGTGGTCAACGCGGCCGGCGTCAACCCCGAAAGCGCCGCCGAGGTCGTGCTGGCGCGTTGCGCCGCGCTCTTCGGCCTCCGCCTTCCTTACGCCACGAATGACCCGAGCTACTGGGTCGACTACGACCCCGAGGCCCAGGTGCCGCTATACGAGCCCGAACCGGTTGGCGCCGCGCACCTTCCCGAGGGCCTTCCCTCGGTCGGCCGTCCCGCCACGGGGCAGACTGCGCAAGCAACCACCTCCGGCTCGGCGCAAAGAGGCATCAGCGTCGGCGCCGCCACGGCGCCGCCCGACGATGAGACCTTGTCGGCGGACGCTACCCAACGGCTCGCCGGCGTTGCCGTCGTCCAGAACTCCGGACACGAGGTCATCGAACGGCTGGTCGAGCGCCTCAAGGCCGCCGGGCAGGGCAGGGAAGCCGCGCGGCTGGTCGTTCGTTACAACGGCTACGGCAGCACGGCGGAGGAGTCTCGCGAACTGTACGGCCGCCTGCGTGCGCTGCTGAAGAGCGGGGCGGAGGCGACGTGACGCGCGCCAGTCGGCTAGCCGGCGGGAGCGGGGCGTGATCAAGGTGATCGCCATCGGCGACGTGCACGGGCAGTGGCCGGAGTTGTGGCGCGTCCTCAAGGCCGCCGCGGCCGCCACCCCCACGCTTGAACCCACCCAAGCCGTGATCGAGGGGCGCTACAAGGTGGTCTGCGTCGGCGACCTGGTCCACTACAAGGAGGCCCGTGATTACGCCAACGCGGTGGGCGAGGAGCCCTACGACCCGACCGACTCCGATCACCTGAGGCGGGCGGCCAAGGCGCAGATCCGTGAGTTGTACCGCTTCAAGCGCTACGTCGATCAGGCGGGTGGCAACGTCTCGGTCATCCTCGGCAACCACGACGAGGCCGCGAGCGACCACCGCTACCAGCTCTCCACGCGGGGCGGCATGAACCACGTAGAGTTCGACCCGTCAAAGGGTGGCCTGGAGCTACCCGCCGACCTCAAGGAGTGGTTCGGCGCCATGCCCAGGGAGGTCGTCTTCCACGGCGTCCAGTTCGCCCACGCGGGGCCACTACCGGGCATGCAGGTGTTCGACGACTTCTTCTATCACGACCCCGACACCAAGTCGTGGTGGTTCAACAAGCCGGAGCTGGTCAAGCAGGCGGGCCACCGCTTCGGGGTCTACGGCCACACCGTGATGAAAGAGGGGGTCTACGTGGACCGCGAGAACGGCTTCGCCATGATCGACGCCCTGGGCAAGCTGCAGTTCATGGAGCTGTTGCTCGACGACGATCGGCTCGACTTCAGCGTCATGCAGCTCTGAGCAACCCCTACAGCGAGTACCCGCCGCGCGCGTCGTCGCGGACCAGTTCCCCGTTGCGCAGCACCAGCGTGCGGCGCTTGTAGCTGTCGACCAGGTCTCTAGCGTGGGTGGCTAGCAGGATTGTCGTGCCGCGCAGGTTGATGTCGTCGAGGAGTTCCATGATCTCGAGGGCGGTGTCGGGGTCTAGGTTGCCCGTCGGCTCGTCGGCGAGGAGCAACGGCGCGTCGGTCACCAGTGCGCGCGCGGCGGCCACGCGTTGCTGTTCGCCCAGGCTGAGTTCGATCGGGAACGCCTTGCGCTTATGCGCCAGGCCCACTTGCCGTAGGGCGGTCATGGCGCGCTGCTCGTGGTTCCCGCGCGCCCCGACGGCGCGCAGCGCGAACGTGAGGTTCTCGAGTGCAGAGAGGTGCCCCAGCAGGCGGTGGTCCTGGAAGATCATGCCGATGCTGCGCCGCAGGTACGGCAAGCGCGATTCCGGCAGCCGCGAGACGTCGTTGCCCGCTACCGCGACCGTGCCCTCGGTGGGCACGATGCGCCTGAGCATCAGCGCGAGCAGCGTCGACTTGCCGGCCCCCGAGTGGCCGGTCACGTACACGAACTCGCCCTTGGCGATGTGAAAGTCGACGTCCTTCAGCGCGTGAGTGTGCGTGCGCGGGTAGGTCTTGGTGACGTGGCGGAACTCGACCATGCTGTTACTGGCCGGCTGCGAGCCGCGACCGCCGCCAGTGCGGGCCCTCATCTGGAGGCCCCAAGCGCGTCCATGAGGATCTGGAAGGCGGCCTCGTCGTCGATGTTCGTGAGCACTCTGGCGTTCGGCTCCGGCACGCGGGAGCCGGTGCGCCTGTCGATGACCGTCATGCCGCGAGTGTGCTCGCCCGCGCACTCCACCACCACGTGACGGGGCTCGGACTCGAACAGCTCCGGGTCGGTGACGGCCAGGACGGAGCAGGGGTCGTGCAGCGGGCCCTGTGGGGTCCCGCCGTAGGAGCGGCCGTAAGCAGCCGCGAAGTAGTCGAGGAGATCGGCGGAGAACTCGGCGGTCCGCGTGCCCAACGCCCTTATTTGGGCTATGCGGCCGCGCCCCATCATGAACTGGTGGGTGACGTCGAGCCCGGCCAGCACGAGGTTGGCGCCCGATTCGAACACGGCCTGCGCCGCCTCCGGGTCGGCCCAGATGTTGAACTCGGCCGCCGCGGTGACGTTGCCCGGGCCGTAAGCGCCACCCATGATGCTGATGCCCTTCAGGCGTGTTGCCAGCGCGGGCTCGAGCATCAGCGCCAGTGCCACGTTCGTGAGCGGGCCAATCGCGACGAGCCACAGGTCGTCGCGCTTCTCCGCCGCGTCGAGCAGTGCCCTGACGGCCGGCAGCTTGGCGGCCTCGCGCGTGACGGACGGGATGACCGGGCCGTCCAAGCCCGTCTCCCCGTGGATGTACTCGGCGTGCTCGGCGCGTCTGACGAGTGGCTTGGCGGCGCCGACGTGAAGCGGCGCCGCGACGCCCGCCACCTCGCAGGCGATCAGACCGTTGCGCTCGGTGAACGCGAGCGGCGCGTTCCCGCTTACGACGCTGATGCCGACGAGCTCGGAACGCTGCGCAGCCAGGAAGATGGCGATGACGTCGTCGTGGCCGGGATCGCAGTCCAGCCATATGGGTATGGGCATCGCGACATGTTACCAAGACGCCCGTAAGCCTGGCCGCGAGACGCCCGCAAGTCTGGCCGCGAGACGCCCGCAGGTCTGGCCGCGAGCCGCCCGCAAACCCAGGAGTGATGGGCCCCGCAGACGGCGCCGCGGCAAGCCGTCAGCCGACCGCGGCGCCCGAGGTTCGGGTCAGATCTTGTCGAGCTCGTCCTCGCCTGGCAGGACCATGGCGCCAACGACGCCGTCGCCCTCGCCCACGCGCATGATGTTGACGCCCTGGGTGGCGCGCCCGTACGAGCTGATCTCGCTGACCGCGGTGCGAATCAGGATGCCGTTCTCCGAGAGTACGAACAGTTCCTCGGTGCCGGTGACGCGAGCGAGGGTGACCATGGCGCCCGTCCGGTCCGAGAGGCGGTGCCCGATGACGCCCTGGCCACCGCGCCCCTGGATGGGGAACTCGGCGAGCGCGGTGCGCTTGCCTAATCCCTGCTCCGTGACGCTCAGCAGCTCGGCGTTCTCCTTCTGGCCCTCGGCTATCGCCTCGAGGCTGACCACCGCGTCTCCCTTGCGCAGCCTGATCCCGATGACCCCCTGGGTGGCGCGCCCGGTATCGCGCGCGTCGCTCTCCGGGAAGCGGATCGCCTGACCCTTGTGTGTTCCCAGCACTATGTCGGCCTGGCCGTCGGTGATGCGCACGGCGACCAGCTCGTCACCGTCCAGCAGGTTGATGGCCACCAGCCCGGAAACGTTGATGTTGCCGTACTCGCGGATGAGCGTGCGCTTGACGAGGCCGCCCTTGGTGGCGAACACGAAGTAGCCGTCGCGGTCGAGGCTCTTGAGAGACAGCACCGTCTGCACGTTCTCGCCCTCGGTGAGGGGGAGCAGGTTGCGGATGTGACTGCCGCGGGCGGCGCGCTCGAACTCGGGGATGTCGTAGATCTTCTCGCGGTAGACGCGGCCCCGGTCGGTGAAGAAGAGGAGGAAGTCGTGGGTGCTGCCTACGAGGAGGATGGAGTTGACGTCGTCCTCCTTGACCTTGGCGGCGGTTGCGCCGCGGCCACCGCGCGCCTGCTGCCGGTAGGCCGTGATGGCCGTGCGCTTGATGTAACCCCCGCGCGTGAGCGTGACCGTCACCGTCTCCTCGGCGATCAGGTCTTCCTTGCCGATGTCGTCCGTCAGGTCCGTTATGGCCGTGCGGCGCGGATCGGCGAACTGCTTCCTGACGTCGAGCAGCTCCTGGCGGATGACGCGCCAGAGCTCGACCTCGTCGGTGAGGATGAGCTCGAGGCGGGCTATCTCTTCTTGCAGGTCGCGGTACTCGTCGTTGATCTTCTCGCGCTCGAGCCCGGTGAGGCGCTGCAGGCGCATGTCGAGCACGGCCTGCGCCTGCGGGTCCGACAGCTCGAACTCGCGCATGAGGCCGATCTTGGCCTCGGGCCCGTCCTTGGACGCGCGGATGAGGGCGATGACCGCGTCGAGGTTGTCGAGCGCGATGAGGTAGCCCTCGAGGATATGGGCGCGCTCGCGCGCTTTCCTCAGCTCGAAGTCGGACCGGCGCCGCACGACCACTACGCGGTGGTCGAGGTAGTAGCGCAGCATCTCCTTGAGGGAGAGGATGCGCGGCGCGTTCTCGACGATGACCACGTTGTTCACGGCGAACGTCGTCTGCAACTGCGTGAACTTGTAGAGCTGGTTGAGGACGAGCTGCGGGATGGCGCCGCGCTTCACCTCGAACACGATGCGCATGCCGTGGCGGTCCGACTCGTCACGGATGTTGCTGATGTCCTCGATCTTCTTGGCGCGAACGAGCTGCGCCACCGTCTGGATGAGCGAGGTCTTGTTGACCTGGTAGGGGATCTCGGTGACCACGATGGCGGCCTTCTGCGTGTGGTCCTCGATCCGCGCCCGGCCACGCACCCTGATGCTGCCGCGGCCCGTCTCGAACGCCTGCCTGATGCCGTCGCGGCCGATGATGCCACCCGTGGGGAAGTCGGGGCCCTGCACGTGCTCCATGAGCTCGGCCGTATCGATGGCCGGGTTCTGGATCATGGCGACGAGCGCATCGACTATCTCGCCCAGGTTGTGAGGGGCCATGTTGGTGGCCATGCCCACGGCAATGCCCGCGGCGCCGTTGACGAGCAGGTTCGGTACGGCCGAGGGCAGGACGGTGGGCTCCTGGAGCTGGCCGTCGAAGTTGTCGCGGAACGAGACCGTTTCCTTCTCGATGTCCGCCAGCATGGCTTCGGAGAAGGCGGTGAGGCGGGCCTCGGTGTAGCGGTAGGCCGCGGCCGGGTCACCGTCTATCGAGCCGAAGTTCTCCTGCCCGTCCACCAGCCGGTAACGCAGGTTCCAGTCCTGCGCCAACCGCACCATGGCGTCGTAGATGGCGCTGTCGCCGTGCGGGTGGTACTTGCCGATGACCTCGCCGACCACGCCGGCGCTCTTCGAGTGCTTGCGGTTGGACGCCAGGCCCATCTGCCGCATGGCGAACAAGATGCGGCGCTGAACCGGCTTGAGCCCGTCGCGAACGTCGGGGAGCGCGCGCTCCACGATGACGGACATGGCGTAATTGATGAAGCTCGTCTTGATCTCGTCCGTGATCTGGACCGCGACGACTTGACCCTCGTTCAACGTGACCTCCGTTGCCTGCCGGCCGGCGCCCCACCAGCGCCCCGTGGGGGTATCCCCTGACGGGTGCCTCACGAGCCTGCTGGAGGCCTACCCGGGCCCCGGAAGCGGGGTTCGGAGGGTGGTTGCTGGGTGCCGCGCGCCGGCAAGCGGCCTGACGCACGATTCTACCACTTGTAGCCGGCCGACTCGGCGGGCCAGGACCCGTGCCTAGTGGGGCCAGGCGCGTGCCCGACGCTGAAAGGGCGTGGTAGTTTGCCGTCACATGCTAGAGCGCTACTCCACTCCCGACATGCGCCGCCTGTGGAGCGAGGCGGAACGCTACCGCACGTGGCTCGAGGTCGAGCTGGCGGCCATGGAGGCGTGGGAGGAACTCGGCGAGGTGCCCCGTGGCACGGCCGGCGGGTTGCGCCGCGCGGCCCTGGCCAACCCTCTCGACGAGGCCTTCGCCGCGCGCGTGACCCAGATCGAGGAGGAGACGCGGCACGACATCGTCGCGTTCACCCGCGCGCTCAGCGAACGTCTGGGCGAGGGGGCGCGTTTCGTGCACTTCGGCCTCACCAGCACCGACGTGGTCGATACGGCCCAGAACCTCATCCTGAGCCGGGCCCTCGACACCGTCCTGGAGGCGGTGCGGGCGGTCCATCGGCGGCTCCTCGACCTCGCCCAGCGCCATCGCCACCTGCCGGCCATCGGTCGCACGCATGGCGTCCACGCCGAGCCGATGACGTTCGGGCTCAAGTTCCTCAACTTCGCCGCCGCCTTCGAGCGCGACGAGCGGCGGTTGGCGAGCGCGAAGCTGGGCATCGAGGTGGCCATGCTCTCGGGTTCAGTGGGCACCTTCGCGCACGTGCCGCCGCAAGTTGAGGAGGCGGTCGCGCGCTCACTGGGCCTGGCGCCCGACCCCATCACCAACCAGACGGTGGCGCGTGACCGTCACGCGGAGGTGATGGCGGCCCTCGCAATCCTCGGCACCAGCGTCGAGCGCGTGGCCCTCGAGATCAGGCACCTGCAACGCACCGAGGTGGCGGAAGCGCAGGAGGGGTTCGGCAAGGGTCAAACGGGCTCCTCCTCGATGCCGCACAAGAAGAACCCCATCGCCAGCGAGAACCTCATGGGCGTCGCCCGGATCATGCGCTCCAACCTTCAGGCCGCCCTGGAGAACGTCGCTCTGTGGCACGAACGCGACATCAGCCACTCCTCCGCCGAGCGCGTGATCCTCCCGGACACGACCATGCTCGCCGTCTACGCGCTCAGGCGCCTTGACGCCGTGCTCGAGGGTCTCGTGGTGCACGAGCGGCGCGTGACGGAGAACCTGGACGCCCTGCATGGGCTCGTCTACTCGCAGAGGGTGCTGCACCTGCTGATCGAGGCAGGCATGAGCCGCGAGGCCGCCTACTCCTTGGTGCAAGACGCCAGCCTACGGTGCTGGGAGACGGGCGAACACTTGCGTGACCTGCTGGCGGCCGCACCCGGCCTGCCCCTCAGCGCCGAGCAGCTGGCCGCGGCGTTCGACCCCGGCTGGTACCTCCGCTTCGTGGACGACATCTTCGCTCGTAACGGCCTCTGAGCGCCTGCTATCATTTAGGCGTGAGCCCTACGCGAACGGCACTTCGTTACGAGGGGAAGGCCAAGAAGGTCTTCGGAACCACCGACCCGGCGCGCTACATCGTCGAGTACAAGGACGACGCCACGGCGTTCAACGCGCAGAAGCGCGGCACGGTAAAGGACAAGGGCGTGGTCAACGCCGCCGTGTCGGCGCACATCTTCGAGTTCCTCGCGCGGGCAGGGGTCCCGACTCACTTCGAGGAGCTGCTCTCGCCACGCGAGCAACTCGTGAGGGCCGTCACCATCGTGCCCCTCGAGGTCGTCGTGCGCAACCGCGCCGCCGGCTCCTTCGCGCAGCGGTACGGGGTGCCCGAGGGTGGCGAGCTGTTCCCCGTCGTGGTGGAGTGGTGCCTCAAGAACGACGCCTTGGGCGACCCGCCCATCAACGACGCCGCCGCGGTGGCGCTCGGCATCGTTTCGCCCGAGGACTTGGAGGAGATGTTCGAGCTGACCGTTGAGGTCAACGAACTCCTGAAACCGTACTTCGCGGCGCGTGGGCTCGACCTGGTGGACTTCAAGCTCGAGTTCGGGCTCGACGACGACGGCAACGTTGTGCTGGCCGACGAGATCAGCCCCGACACGTGCCGCCTGTGGGACGCTTCCACGGGCGAGAAGCTCGACAAGGACCGCTTCCGGCGTGACCTCGGCGGGGTCGAGGAGGCCTACCAGGAGGTCCTCAGGCGCGTATCGCAGGGCGTGGAGGGGGACGACGAGATCGTCGCGCGACACGTGGCGGGGCGCGACCACGAGCTCGGGCACGGTCACGGCGAGCACGACGGGGATGGCCACGCTCATGGTGAGCATGCCCATGATGACCACGGGCACGGCGAGCACGCTCATTACGAGCAAGCCCATGGCGAGCACGTCAGGGGCCTTTCGGCCGGCCGAACGCTCCGGGCGGAGGTCGACGTCATGCTCAGGCCGTCTATCCTCGACCCGCAAGGGCGGGCGGTGGAGGCCACGCTGCACCGCCTGGGGCACGGCAACGTGAGCAACGTGCGGATCGGCAAGCGCATCTCGCTTGATGCTAGTGGCGACCGCGGGGCGGTCCTCGCCCAGGTCGAGCAGCTCGCCAAGGACCTGCTCTCGAACCCGGTGATGGAGGACGTGACGGTCATGGTCGAGGGCGGGGAGGGCTGAGTCATGACGCCCGGCCCGGCCAAGGAGAGGCTCGTGGGGCGCGACGGCGTCGAGCTGGCGCTCTATCGCCTGAGGCCGGCGGGCCGGCCCGAGGGCGCCCTCATCATCGTCCACGGTTACGCCGAACACGCCACGCGCCACATCGACCTCGCGCGCAGCGCGCAGGAGGTGGGCTACGACGTGTTCGCGCCCGACCTGAGGGGACACGGCGAGAGCCCCGGGGTGCGCGGCAGCGTGCCGGGCTTCGGACCGTCCCTGGCCGACCTGCACGAGCTCTTCCGCCTGACGCGCGCAACCGACCCGGAACTGCCGGTGCTCCTTTTCGGCCACTCGATGGGAGGCGCCATCGCCCTGCGCTACGCGCTCGACCACCCCACGGAGGTCACGGCGCTGGCTCTGTCGTCCCCCTTCCTCAAGGACGCCGCCACCCGCCCGGCCTGGCTGAACCGGCTGGCGGGCGTGATCGCGCGGCTGTTGCCGAACCTGCCGGTCGCCAGCCTCGACCCGGCGTTCATCTCTCGCGACCCCGAGCAAGTGGAGCGCTACCGCTCCGACCCGCTCGTGTACCACGGCGGGGTGCGCGCCAACGCCGGCCACGCCATGATCGAGCAGGGCGAGGCACTAAGGGCCCGCGCCCACGAGCTCGTGGTTCCCACGCTGGTGATCGTCGGAACGTCGGACAGCATCGCCGACCCCGAAGGCAGCCGCGAGCTCGCCGCCGCGAGCGACACGGTGAGGCTGGAGGAGATCGCGGGGGGCTACCACGAGCTGCACCACGACGACGCCGCCACCGGCGTGCCGCAGAAGTACCGCAGGCTCCTGGTCGAGTGGCTTCAGGCGAACACTCGCAGCGCCAAGAACTTGAGGTAGCGCCCCTCGGGGAACGACAGCGGCACGGGATGATCGGTGGCGTGCCCGTTCTCCGCTACCACCTGAGCGCGCACCCCGGCCGCGAGCGCCGCCTCGGCCACCACTTCCTTGAAGGCCTCCGGCCCGACCTGCGCGGTGCACGACGACGTCACCAGGAAGCCGCCCGGCGCCACCAAGCGCAAGGCGTCGCGGTTCAGCTTGAGGTAGGCACGCCACGCCCGGCGCCTCTGCGTGACCGCGTTCGCGAGAGACGGCGGGTCGAGGATGACCAGGTCGTAGCGCGGCTCGGCCTCGGCCCACACGGGCAACGAAGCGAACACGTCGGCGGCGAGGGCGCTGTGTTCCCCCTCGAACGGGCCGTTTAGCCGCACGTTCTCCTCGGCGGCCTCGAGTGCCGCCCGCGAGACGTCGACGCTGACGACCGACCTGGCCCCGCCCGCGAGAGCGTAGACGCTGAAACCGCCCTGATACGCGAACAGGTTCAGAACCCGCCGGCCTGAAGACAGGCTCCGCACCAACTGCCGGTTGTCGCGCTGATCGAGGAACATCCCCGTCTTCTGCCCGCGCCACGGGTCGGCCACGAAGCGTAGGTGGTTCTCGCTGACGGTCAGCTCGGGCGGCGGCGCCTCGCCCCACAAGGCCGTCAGGTCGTGAGCGGGTCGGCCGCCGTCCTCGACCTCCTCCCGATCAGGATCATCGCGGTCACTCCTCAGCACCACGCCCTTGAGCCGCAGGCGGGTTCCTATCTCCTTGGCCACGTCAGGCAGCAGCGCGTCGAGCGACGGCGCGTAACTCTTCATGACGGCGTAGCGCCCGTAGCGGTCGCAGACGATGCCGGG